>Ga0208005_1000824_pt1 | contig 10800 bp, 18 predicted proteins | sample DEB19_08_DNA_3_FD_184530 | JGI IMG/M metagenome (GOLD analysis project Ga0208005, IMG submission 184530) | Aqueous microbial communities from the Delaware River and Bay under freshwater to marine salinity gradient to study organic matter... | ecosystem: Environmental > Aquatic > Marine > Coastal... | reverse complement strand
ATAGCTCTATAAATGAAGCACAATGATTATACAAAAGAGGGATATACTAGCTACTATATTTTGCATCATACTCCCATACGCAATACTTTATTTATTATTACAAACTTCAAAAACACAATCACATGAATCAACCCAAACAATTCTTGACACAAGAACAGATAGCACTAATCAAAAAACCACTGCCAAAAGAAGCAGTTACTCAACACCCTACAAAACAGAACCTCTCTACAATTAAGGCAATCTATGTAACAGAAAGACTTAATGACGTATTCGGAATAGGTTCTTGGATAATAGAAACAAATATAGTAGGAGATGTTATGGAAAAGACAAGAACAACAAGTAGTGGCAGAGAAAGAACAGAATATACTGCAATATTAAAGACATGTCTATCTATACCAGAATATGGCATCTATTATGAATCTATTGCATCATCAGTAAACGATGATCCAGGAGATGCTTGCAAAGGAGCAACAACAGATGCCATCACCAAGATATGCTCATACATAGGCATAGGTATTGATGTATTCAAAGGTCAGCATGATACGGCACTACAGAACTACGAAAATGAATCTGTAACTAAATACATATATATGATCAACAAGCTTGAAACTAAGGATGCTATTGCTGAGTTCGCTAAGAATTTACCAGACGATGTAAAGATGAATCCAACATTTAGAAAAGCTGTTTCAGATAAATTAAAATCATTATAACATGAAGATTCTAGCCTTAATAATGTTAGCTGTTTGGGCTTGGATGGTGTATGAGATTGCAACAGCACCGGTAATGGATGATAATGGTAACATAATCAAAAAGAAAAAAGATGATAATCACAAATGAAATGCTGAAGGAAAGACCATTGTCTTATTCCTCGATTAAAGAATTTAGTAGGTCTCCAAAGAACTACATACAGTATCTACACGCAAAGAGAGAGCCATCCAAAGAGATGATATTCGGATCAATGATACACTGCCTTCTGCTTTACCCAGAGCTGTTTCAAGATATGTTTGCAGTATCACCAGATGTAGACAGAAGAACTAAAGATGGAAAGGCTGAATGGGAAAGATTTGTATCTGAGGCTGGAGAAAGGGAAGTGGTTCAAGGGCATGAGCTAGACGAAGCAAACGAAATAATAACTTCCGTTATATCTAATGTGCTAATCAAAGATGCTATCAGAAAATGCGACCACTTTGAAAAACCTTGGCAAGAAGATATGTTCAATCTTCCATTTAGAGGATTCCTTGATGCTTGTTCAAGTGACTATGTTATTGAGGTAAAGACTACATCAGATGCATCACCACAGAACTTTACTAGAGATTTCTTTAATAGAAAGTACCATATTCAAGCTGCATTATATCATCAAGCATCTGGTCTTCCGATAAAGTATATCGTAATAGAAACTAAATCACCATATAATTTTTATATAGCAGATGTATCTCAAGATGTAATCAACTATGGATGGAATGAGCTTATCAGACTTACAGATTTGTTTCACCAATGCATGACACTTAATGCTTGGGATAAAGGATATGAGTTTATGCAAGATGGTCCGATGGTTATAGATCTACCACCATGGATTAAATAATTTGGTAATTTGTAAAAGGCCTTGTATATTCGCAACAACATGTGATTGTCTTTAATATAGGGGGTAGGATTAATATAGATTCTGCCCCCAAATTAAATGAGTAGATACGACTACATAAAGATACAAGACGAACTGTTGCCTGTGAATGCATTGCAACGCAGAGACCTATCTGGTCTTGAGTTTCAGACCAAGAGCCTTGATAGGGAATACCTAGAATATCAAATAGGTCCAGATGGAGAACTTAAGTATACGGACTATGAGTATGAACTTGTTGAAACAGATAACTCAATTTTTAAATATAAACTTAGAAAGAAAAATCTCACAGTTAAGGATAGTGATTTTACGGGAGAGGTTTTATTCTACGGCAAACCATATGACACATTTTACATTTTCAAGGCAAACTTTAGCGAAGGTAAAATGAAGTCAATAGAGAGGATTATAAAGTGATTATGTCTAATACGAAGCAAATCAACCGTGATAAGCTTTTAGAAACTTATCCGAAGTTGGCATCCATCTTGGATGATATATATGAATCAAATCGTCAAAACAACTATTGGTTTTTTGTAAACTACCTAGGCAAGTATAAATCCAAAAGTGGAAAACCTAGAGCTGTTTCCATGGGAGCTGTTATAGAAATCTTAGAACAAAACGGCTACAACATAGAGATCAAGGCAAATAGAAAGCCCATCAAACCATAAATACCCATAGCCCCACTCATTCTTGGGAGGGGCTTTATTTTTTCAAATTATTAAAACAACAAATATGTCAGAGACAATTTACCTTAATGCCATCAGAGGCAAGAAATCAATGTACGGAACTAAGTTATCAATCAATGTTAACAGCTTTATCGAAGAACTTAACAAACATAAGAACGAGGGTGGCTATTGCAATATAGTACTCAAGGATAGAAAGGCTCCAGATAAATACGGAAACAATGTGTATGCTGTATTGGATACTTGGAAGCCTGATCCCACGAAGGCAAAATCCAATAAGGCTGAAGCAACTCAGAGCAATACTCAAGTTGCTGACGACCTAGATCTACCATTCTAACCATAACAGCCCTACGGTGTAAAAGCTGTAGGGCATTTTATTCACATCACATGTATACAGTAACAATTTTTGAGAATATTCTTTCCATTACAAATCCAAAGATTGTCAAGCTGGAATCTGTCTTGAAGGCAATTAAAGAAGGCAGATACAAAGAGAAGGTTGAACTAATCAGAGATTCGGAATCAGAGGAAGATAGAAGAATGTTAAAGGCTAATCTCCCATGTGTGCTGTTCAGTGGAGAATTTAATAAGCCAATACTAAAGACTAATAATTTAGGCAAAGAGTATTACTCCTATAGAGATGATAAGAGTATTACAAAGCATAGTGGTATTGTACCAATTGATATTGACGATGTAGACAATATAGATGAAATCAAAGAGCAGCTAATCAAAGACCCATACATCTTTGCATTATGGAAATCCGCATCTGGTAATGGTTTGCACGGTCTCGTAAAAATAGGTGATGGAAATAAACACTCGCAACACTATAGGGCACTGATTGCAAGAATCAAAGGACTAGACACAACAGCCCAGAATGTCAGCAGAGTTTTATATGTTTCCTATGACGAAGACTTATACGTCAATACAAGCAGTTCTGTTTTCTATGACATAGAAGTTGAAGAAGAAAGAAAGCCATCTAAGATTATTATTGGAGATGGACATACCGACTACAAGAAAGTTGACATTGCGTGTAGGATGATCAGGTCTTCACCAGATGGTCAGAAGCACAATATACTTCTTAGAGCAGCTAATCTTCTTGGTGGGTATGTGGCTACCAAAACTGTTGAATATGATGTAGCACTCAATATCCTAAATCATGAGATTAACAAGAAGAATATTGATGATCCGGTACTAGCCAATAAAACAATTGAAGATGGTATCAGATATGGAATGACTAGACCAATATCTGAGATTGAGCAAGACTTCAAGGAAGCTGTTAGAGAGGTTGGTGCAATGGAAGAAGAATTATCATTCTTGGCTAACAATGCAAGGGATGATGACTATATCTATAAGTTCAGAACTGGGCTTATACCTATGGGATTATCTCTTGGTTATACCGACTTAGACGAACATCTTAGGCTTAAAGAAGGCGAGTTCTATGCCTCTCTTGCACACAGCCATATTGGTAAGACTACAGTTAATTTATGGTTCTTATTTTTATCTGCCATAAAGTATGATTGGAACTGGATGGTTTACACTGGAGAGAATCAAGCAGCATCTGTAAAGATGAGGCTCATGGAGTTCTTTGTTGGAAAGAGAATCAATCAGATGGATGACAGAGAACATTATGTATCATTGAAGTTTGTTGATGAACACTTCTTCATGCTATCAACAGATAACATGTATACTTATAGGGATATATTAGAACATTCTAAGATACTGATGGCTTATAAGTCATTGAAGGGATTATTCATTGATCCATATAACTCACTAAAGATGGAGTTAACGGTAGCTAAGAACAAGTATATATATGACTATGAGGCATATAGCGAAATGTTAAACTTTACAAAAAAGTATAATACGACTATATTCTTGTCTGTTCACACCACTACAGCATCTCAAAGAGATAGAGATAGCGGAGGAAACCAGAAGATGCCACACGCATCTGATACTGAAGGTGGAGCAGCTTTATACAATCGTTCAGACAACTTTATAACTTTGCACCGCAAAATCAAGGACCCTCAAGAATGGATGTTCACTTACATCTCTATTGACAAGATTAGAAATAGAGAGACAGGTGGAAAGCCAACATCTCAAGGCTCTCCTATAAAACTTAAAATGGTTCGTGGTCTGGAGTTTGTAGATGATTATGACAATCTACCATTCGACAGAACACAATTATTGATCAAGCATAAACTATTGTGATATGGGATATGAATTTATTGAAGACTCTAGGATAGGTATTATTGCGTATGATATTTCAATAAAAAACATAGACGAAAGAAAAAAGAAAGCAATTACCTACAAGACTATAAAATTAGCTACGCAAAGACTTGGCATTGGGAACAATGTAATCAAGAATGCTGCTGAAAAAAGGCTTAGGGTATATTCACCAAACCTAGATAAAGAATTAGCCATAAGATACCATAAAGATGAAAAACGTAGGATCAACTCAAAAAAACTTTGACCTTGACCTTGAGTATGGAACACAAGGAGAGAATGTAGTCCTTGACCTACTCAAAGGTGCAAAGAAGGTTGAAGTGAAGACAGATAGGTTTGCACATTACACGCAAAGAATATCTGTAGAATATAAGTACAAAGGAAGACCTAGTGGTATCTCTACTACAGAGGCTGACTATTGGGCATTCGTAATACCTCAAACAGAAACAATTATTTTAATACCAACAACCAAGCTAAAAGAAATGTGTAAGCTATGCTATAAGATGAACCACAAGACTGATGGTGGTGACCATAATGCATCATGGCTTATCCACGTTCCACTATGGATGGTTGTACAATATCAAAACATATGAATAAAGTATTTGCTGAAGACGCATTACAAAAAGCATTTGAGTCCACAATTGAAATGCATGAGAAATTTAGAGCTGTTGTAGGGAAGAAAGTCAACTGCGATGATCCAAAAGAAATAGTAAATCACATGACTGAACTTACTGAGGTTATGGCAATAGGGGTTACGGCAAAGGCTAGATTCCAGATGCTTACAGAGAAGCTATCATTCAAGAAGATGATGAACCTCAATAACGATGACATGGGTGCTACAGAGAGAAAGATAATTGTAGCCTATGAAATAGGTGACTGTTCTTTCTATAATGGGCTATCAGAAATGCTCATAAAGGAGGCACACTATAAAATGGATATGCTTAGAAGTGCACTCTCTTATTCTAAATCTGAAATGCAAATCCTATAAAGATTAACTATCATCATGCGACAAATCAAGAAAGTCCAGAAGTATGGTTTAAAGTTTGACTCAAGGCTAGAGTTATTCTTTTATGAGTTATTAATAAAAGAAAAGATTCCGTTTGAGTTTCAAGTAACATATCAGCTTTTAGAACCTTTCAAGTATGATGGTAAAGCTGTACGTGCTATGACACTAACAGTTGACTTTGATTTTACAAGCCACGGTATCAATGCAATCGTTGATACCAAAGGCTTTCAGAGGAATGATAATATACTAAAGTGGAAGTGGTTTAAGTATGTTGTAACAAATGAATACAACATGCAGCCAAAATTATTTTTTCCAAAAAACCAAAAACAATGTGTAGAAGTTGTTGGAAATTTAAAAAAGTTCTGTAAATTAGCAAAACTTTAACCCATAAGAATGGCTTCAAATCCTAGGCATCGTATCACAGAACAGGAGTGGGAGATGGTAAAGGAAATGAGAGAGAGGCACAAAGCACTTTCTCAAGAGTGTGATGAAAAAGGAATCCCTCTACAAGACGTTAATTACTATTGGTACAAAGGAGAGAACTTCTCCATTAACGTAAAATCCAACAAGAAAGACTATTTTGATTTAAGGGAGCAGCTCATAGAAGATATGAAAGCTCATAGCCCCAACTACAAGATAGTATCGTATAAGATTACAAAAGACCCCCATCTGTTGGTTATTGATCCGGCAGATGTTCACATTGGAAAACTCGCTACAGCATCCGAAGTTGGTGAAGACTACAAAGTAGATATCGCAGTAAAACGTGTATTAGACGGAGTAAATGCGTTACTTACCAAGTGTTCTGGATTTAATTTTGATAAGATTATGTATGTAATAGGCAATGATATATTGCATATAGATAATCCAAAAAGAACTACCACAAGCGGAACACCTCAAGATACAGATGGAATGTGGCATGAGAACTTCTTGATTGCTAAGAAACTTCATGTAAAAGTTATAGAAACTCTTAGAAATATTGCACCAGTCTATGTTCAGTATGATCCATCTAATCATGACTACATGAGTGGATTCTTCTTAGCAGATACCATATCATCGTGGTTCTCAAAAGATAAGAATATACAGTTCAATACTTCTGTATCACATAGGAAGTATTTTAGATACCACAAGAACCTTATAGGAACTACACATGGAGATGGTGCTAAAGAATCTGATCTAGCCCTTTTAATGGCTCATGAGGCTGCCCAGGATTGGTCTGAAACAAAGCATAAGTACTTTTATACTCACCATATCCATCATAAGAAATCTAAGGACTACATGGGAGTAACTGTTGAGTCTATGAGAAGTCCATCTGGACCAGATAGCTGGCATCATAGAAATGGATATCTACATTCTCCAAAAGGAATTGATGCTTTCATACACCACCCAACAGATGGTCAGATAGCAAGGATATCACACATATTTAGTTAAGGTAGATATGATTTAACATGAATGGTTCTTGGACTACTGTTCCAACAACTCCTTCTTCATCCATAAGAGAATCTATATCCATGCACTCTAACTCATCCATAATTCTATTAAAATCAAGTTGAGTACAAAAGTATATTCTTGTTGGAACTTGGCTGTCAGTGTTTTCGCTTGACAAAGAAATAATCATACAACGAATGTATGATAAATTAGGCTTTAGTAGACTTGCCGTTTCTTCCGTTTCTAGCACGATTTATCCTAGCTAATTCTAGCTTAAATTTACCAGATTTTGTGTGGCTCATGTCTTTATCATCGCCATTTCCATAGGTTCCTGCATCCCTATTGGCTTTATTTAATTTAGCACGATATTCTTTGCGTTCTTCTGTCTTATGATACTTCTTATCATACGCCCTCTTTCTAGCAATAGAAGAAGGACTCCATCCTTTATAGGCTGGGTGATTTCCCGCTTTCTTGTTTGCTGGCATCTTTTTTATCTTTTATACGTTTTTCAACCCATCCGTATATCTGCATACACAGCCATACTGATGATAACAATTTGAATCCAGTGCTTATAATTGGGTCCATATTAACAAATCCTAGAACCGACATCCATGCAAGTATTGTAGACGGTATACCAACTACGTTTGTGTCTGTGTAGCTCATGCTAATGTTTTATGAAATAGTTTAAATTTAGATATTCTGTCTGCCAATCCGTGAGTTCCTCCGTTTACCTTCTTGGTAATCTCAGTAACAACAGCATCTGTCGCACCTTTATCCGCAAGTGCATTAAGGTTACGGCTATTCCAGAACCATGCAGCAGATAGTAGTGGGTACTTCGTAGCAACAAGATTAGGATTTGCCAATATATCATCATCTACAATTTTATCAAATGCAGCGTAGTTTGTACGTCCGGTGAGTTGGATAAAACCCCTGCCCTTGTACATACTTCCGTGATTTGGAGCTGTATTACCCATACGACCACCATACACCTTATCAGCTATTGCATCTGGTTTTCTTTCAAATTGTTTTGCTATGGCTTCAGTTGGAAAGTATTTCTTGAATACTCCCATAAGACCCTTAGCAGAATAGTTAAGGTTTTCCGACATAAACTTGAATCCACCAGACTCATGGGCGCACTGTGCGAGGAAGTGAGCTAATCTGTTTGGAGTATTGATTCCAAACTTATCCATCACTTGAGGAATCTGGTCGACAACCCCCTTTGGGATTACTGAGTCAAGCTTACTTAGATTCATTATCAGTCTTTTTAAATATTTTCTCAGCAGAAGTAAGACCAAGACATCCAAAAGCCAGAGAGCCTACGGTATAAACCAATGCCTCAGATGGGGCAAAATGAGACTCAGAGAAGCTGTTATGGTACATAGTTGCACATAGAAATAGTACACATATGAAACCACACAATCTTTTCATGGAAAGCCTTCCGTTGTCTTCAGTAAAAAACTGCTTCATACAATCGATTTATAGGGCAAAAATAAAGATAATATCCTTATAAATCATTGAGCGCTAGATAGGGCTGTATTGCCCTTTACAACGTATTTTAAATTGAGTGTATAGGCGCCAGATGATACGGAAACAGGGAATGAAACAGATGGATTAATGCCTGACCAAGATGACGGATTTGTGTTGTCTAGCTGGCTTTTTAAATACCACTCTACTTTTGGTCCATAATAACTTACTGAATTACCCATAATCTCATCTGGCTGTATAGAATAAGAATTTTGGCTTGGTCTTTTCCACACAACAGCCAGACCATCACCTCCTACATATTCTTGCATTCTTGCCATAATGGTATATTGTGCTCCAGCTACCATACTAATACCCGCTATCCTATATCCCCCAAATCCATGTGGTCCGTAAAATGATGTTACTACATTCCCATTGATTGATAAGTCAACACCATCATCACCATCTACTCCAAAATAATACGTTCCAGTTTCTTTTGGTACAAATATTCCAGTGACTTTAACTCCATAAAAATCCCCATTATTAGGAACTGGTACACCATTAGCTACAAGTGTTTGATAATTAGTAAAATTGAACAATAATGATGGACTAGCACTTCCTGAAGAATGAACTACTGTATTGCTGTTTGCTGTATTAAACATTACTTCAAAATCATTTGCACTATTTGCGTATTGTCCATATTGAGTTGTAGAACCATTTCTATTGTGGGTAGAATAAACAACATAGTTTAAATTTCCTTGGAAGTTTTTAGTATTAGTACTAAAATATTTCTTTGTTAAAACCAGATATGCATATCCTGCATTTATTTTCTTTCTATTGTCTAGGTCTCCGCTTATATATTTTGTGGCTGTATTTAGATGTACTCCCTTTTGCCCATTAGGTGCATCTAGGTACATAGACTCATCTGCTATTGGTTTCCAGTCTGCTGTAGTTACCAGAGACGTAGGTATTGAATCAAAGTACGGCTCAAACGTGTAAGTCGTGTTATAGCTAGGGTAATTGTAAACGTAAGATTGACCACTAAACGAAATATTCGAAACAAGATTTCCATTAGCATATATTCTCATTTTTGGAATTTGCAACAATGTTGCAGAATCTCTGGTAATGTTTACGGTTATAGAGTTTTGGCTTATTGAAAAGAGTGGCAGTAGTAAAAGTACTATCGTTCTCATAGGTTTATCTTACTTCCAATTAAAAAGAAACTTAACACTGGAAAGTCTTTCTTGGTTGTTGCATTCAGCTTGTAGTTAAAGTTAACCTTGAACTTCTTTGATATCTGATAATCAACACCTGAGCCACCAAAGAATCCAACTGAACGGTCTACCGAAGTTACTCTATCTTTTGTAGAGTACATGATAGGATTTGCCATAATGTACAGTTCTGGGGATAATGTAAGCCTCCTACTCACTGAAACAGGTATGGTGTAGAATGCCGTAAACGAAGGTGCTAAAAAGGTACTTTTGTCCAGTTTTATATTAGAAAAACTAGCATTCAGGCTTATACCAGCAACTCCATATTTATATAGCATCATAATCCTAGAATACCCAGCAAATGATATAATGTTTCCGTAACTATATACGGCAGTTGTACTATAGGTATCTATGAATCTAAGTTTACCACCAGAAAACTTCATCATAGTGTATCTACCAGACAACGCAAACTGTTTAAAATTCATCCACGTCATAGATGTCAAGCCCCAGCTAGTTTGACCAGTTAGCGAAGACTGAGACAGACCAATGTTTAGTATTGGAGTAAATGATTTATCAAGGTTTTGTGCTGTAGTAAAATCAGATGCAACAATCATTGGATTAGCACTGCTTGACTTTCCAGACTTACCACCAGACTTCTTACTGCCACCACTACTAGAACTAGATTCTTCACTTCCTCCTTCATCACTACTAGATTCAGATGAGCTAGATTCAGAAGAACTTGATTCTGCTGTAGAAGATGATTCGCTTGATGATGAGCTACTAGATGATGAACTTGAAGAAGCAGATGGAGTAGAGCTTGAAGCAGCAGATGATGCAGCCGAAGCAGCAGCACTACTAACACTAGACGTAGCACTTGATGTTGCAGAACTTACAACTCCGCTTACAACATTTGATGTTACTTGACTCTGAGTTTGCTGACCAGATTGAACAGAACACGGAGATAGTTTTCTATAGTCTGCATAGGCTGTAGCTATCCAAGCACCAAATGTGCCATTGGTTACATCTTGAGCAGAAAACGATGCTGTCTTGTTTAGAAATACTATTGTCGTTGTACCCGTCAACGGAACTGTGAATACTGTTACTGTTTTCGTACAAGGGTCCGTAAAAGAATAAATCAGAGACTGCGCTTGCAACCTCTGATTCATGAATATTATTATTGATATC
>Ga0208005_1000821_pt1 | contig 10811 bp, 18 predicted proteins | sample DEB19_08_DNA_3_FD_184530 | JGI IMG/M metagenome (GOLD analysis project Ga0208005, IMG submission 184530) | Aqueous microbial communities from the Delaware River and Bay under freshwater to marine salinity gradient to study organic matter... | ecosystem: Environmental > Aquatic > Marine > Coastal... | reverse complement strand
GTTCGCGCGTCAAGACATATCGCTCGGAAAGTCCGAGCGAGAAGAATTCTCGACGACAAACCTCCAGGCGAGCGCGCGCAGCACCCGGTATGCCTCGCGGTTGCTCCTCGCGAGGTCGACCATTGCCGCCACCCACTCAGCCATCGACACCGGGCGCTCGTCCTTCATGGGACGGACGATAAGCCACCGGAGTGACTACCGCCCCTTGTCGTTTTCGTTTCCTGGGCGCCTGAACGCCTCGACGGCCGCCTCAACTAGGCGAAGCGCCTCCGCTCCGGACTTGCCGGCAACGATAGGGGCGAGATCTCTCATCAGCTTCAACTGCGCCGCGCTCATGCGCTGATACTGGTGCTGCAGCTCGCCGGCATCGGCGGAGGCGATCGGCGGCATGGGGGGTGGCCAACCAAAGAAGGCATGAACCCGGGCCACATATCGACTGTGCTTCCCGTCGGGGCCAAGCATCTCGGTGAGCTGCCCGGTAGAGCACGGAATGAACTTGGCCAGCGCCGACTGCGCGCCGCGACCGCGCCTCCTAAGCTCTTCCGCTACCCCGCTCTTCCACTGCTCGGTGGTCGGGTAGGTCAGATCGTCCTTCTTCGCCACAGCCAGCATGATTCGACAAGAATCGCTCGGCGGGGCCGAGTCCTGTCTTGACAGGATGCTCGGAATGTCCGAGGAATGGCAAGGTGAAACTCTCATCAGCAATCAAGAAGGCCCGCGCCGCCCGCGGCATCAGCCAGGCGGAGCTAGCCACGATCCTCGGCGTATCGCCGTCGACGGTGGCAGGGTGGGAACTCGGCACACACGGCCTGCGCCTCGACCGCCTCAAGGCGGTGGCGCGAGCGCTGGGCGTCGAGGCAGAGGAGCTTGTCGCGTGATGTTACTCGACGCCAACGCACGGGTCGGCGCCGTCAGCCATGAGGTCACATGTCGCAATGTCGTGGAAGCACATGTCCAGCGTTCGACGACAGTAGGCGATTCTGGAACGCTTGCACCTCGGGTTGGTCGCGAGAGCGCCCCCTGGAATCCTCTCACACGCCTCATTCCGACGAAAACAGCCGCCGCCCTCCTTGTCCTCGCACCACCAGTGGTGCTCGAGGCCACTTGCATCGGCCAGCGCGATCTCCCCTCGAAGAAACAGTTCGACGCTGAGGAGGCGGTCCGAGATCGGAGCCGGCTCTTTGTGGGGTCCGACGAGGCCGTAGCGCGGACCGATCTCTTTCTCGACCGCCGCGAGACGTCCCTCGATCGCACCCATCCGTGTCTCGAAAGCGTGGCCGTCGCCAGCCGGGCGAGCCGCATCGCACGCGGCCAGCAAGGCAAGAAGCGTCGCCACCCTCACCCCGCCATCCTCGCCGAGTCCCTCTCATGACGCAACCACAGACACACAACACGCCCGCCACCTGCGACCGCTGCGGCCAGCGGCGGCCGATCATGCTCGCGTCGTCGCCGCACTGGTACGAGTGCAGCCGCTGCTACCGCGGCGAGGTCCCGCCGATGGATATGGCGCTCAAGCGGGCGATGACGGAGGGGCGATGACGGTCGCGGTCCGCATCGAGGGCGAGGCATTCTCCGACCTTCGCTACTCCGTCCTAGCAAAGCTCTGCCAATTGGCAGACGACGACCATGCGAGAGGCAAGATGGCCAGGCTGTGGGCGCACTGCACTGCACGTGCCTCGCACACACTTCCACGCGAAGTTGTAGCGGCTGTTTTGGGCGATTCTGGCCCTGAATCGCTAGTAAGCGCCGGCCTCGGCGAACCATCGGACGACGGAATCCGCATCCGCGGCACGCGTGGTCGGATTGAGTGGCTCGCAAAGCTGCGAAAGAACGCAAGAAAAGGCGGGCGCGCGAAAGCTGCCAAAAGGCAGAACATTGGCAGCCCAGAAGGCGACCCAGGTGCTTGCCAGACGCCTGCCAGTGCTCACCCAGAACCCTTCCCTCTTTCTCCTTCTCTTTCTCCTTCTCTTTCTCAGAGATCTCAGAAAGAAGAGATCTCTCCTCGCAAGCCGAAGCGACCAAGAACCCCCCTGCCCGAAAGCTGGTCCCCTTCCGCTGCTCTCGCAGCGGTAGCGCGCGAGGAGGGCAGGGACTGCGAGCGAGAGGCGAAGCGCTTCCGAGATCACGCGCTCTCCAGCGCGCGCATCACCGCCGACTGGGACGCAGCCTTTCGCAACTGGCTACGCAGCGAGCACGGGCGCAGTGCCCGCTCCGGCGGGCAGCGCCTCGGGCCCACCGGGGTTGCTCTCGCCGAGCTGGCGAGGCTCGAACGCGAAGAGGCCGCAGCGGACAACGCAAACACGGCGCAAGACGCCGATTGGTGGGGAGCATGACCGAGGCAGAATCACAGCGACTCGTCGCAATCCTGTTCACGTCGTTTGCGTCGCAGCTTGGTCGCCTCGGCGACCAGCAGCTCGCCGATACGCAGCGCGCGTACCGCCGCTTTCTTGCCGATCTGACGTTCGCCGACGCAGAGGCGGCGGTTGCGCGCATCGTGCAGACCTCGCGCTTCATGCCGACAATCGCCGAGATCCGCGACGCCGTGCTCACGGTGCGGACCGGCGATGTCCGGCCCGGCGGCGATGCGTGGGGGGACGTTCGCCGGGCGATCTCGCGCTGGGGTTCCTATCGCGTGCCGGGCGTCGACTTCAACTTCGCCGACGAGACGGTGCACCGCTGCGTTGCCGCTCTCGGGTGGGACTCGCTGTGCTCGAGCGAAAACGAGACCGCCGACCGGGCGCGGTTCGTCCAGCTCTACGACCAGCTCGCCAAGCAGTCGAGAAGTTCGTCGGCGGCGTCGCCTGGACTGGCCGCCGGGCGCAGCGATGCGCTCAGGCTCGTGGGCGATGTAGCGAACGCGATCGCGGTGAAGCCATGACCGGCCGCATCGCCTCCGTCTGCTGCCTCAACTGCGACACCCGCCACACCGTCGCCGTCTCGGATCACCTCGCCCCGCTCGACGCCGTGGGCGCCGTGCTCAAGAGCCTCGCCGTCGCCGGCTGGCTGTCGTGGGACGAGGGGAGATTGTGCCCGCGCTGCAGCGACTGCGCGCTCAAGGCGCCGCGCGGACGGCGTGAGACCGAGCAGCTGATCGGCGCCATCGCCAAGCGCATCGAGCGGCGCCAGGTCGAGGTCGTCGGCGAGGTGGGACGATGACCGGCCCCGGGCTCGAGCGATGGATCGTCCGCTGCGATGGCTGCGGCGACGAGGTGGCCGGCGAGGGCCTGACTGACGCGCTCGCATCGGCGGCGGCGGTCGATGCGGCGGCCAGGCGGGGATGGCGGACCACCTGGGGAGGGCGCGGCCGCTGGGACAGCTGCCAGGCTTGCCAGCGTGCCCAAGGCGAGGCGATTCACGCGGGGGTCAGCAAGTGAGCAGGCGAGGCGATTCGTTTGTGTGGCGGGGCAAGCGGCGACGCTCGGGCGTGGCCGGCGTCGTGGTTGCCGATGAGCCGGTGAGGCGCGGGGGGCGCCCGCCTGGCTGTCAGCTCGAGCTCGATGGGGCGACAATCGCATGGCTCCGCGAGCAGGCCGCGGCACATGACTGCTCGGTCAGTGCGGTGCTCGAGAGCCTGATCCCGCGCGATGGTGCCCCGTGACCGACTCCTGGTGGTGGTCGCTGGCGATCCTCGCGGTGGTGTTTGCCGCGGGGATGGGCACGCCGACCGATGACGAGTAGTCGCGATCGTCCGCAGAACGCCGCCTGGGCCGCTGTGCAGATCGCTCTCTAAGAGGGCGCGCGCGTCGAATCGTGTCTGTCAGCTGGATTACAGTTGGCGTGCGGTGAATTGTCGCTGGTCGAGTCCATAGCGCGACACTTGTAACGACTCGTTGACAAATGACCATACACATGATGTCATGCGCCCATCGGTCGCGACAACGCGCCGGACAACCAGGGTGAATGCCAGGGCCACAACATCTGCAGCCGGTCGAAGTGATCGCGGTCGAGGGCGCGAAGCTCCGGCGGCATATCCTCGACCTCGAGGCGTCGCGGGTCATGCACCTGGCCCGCCTGGTTGGTCGTCGTCTACGTCGACACATCGACAAGACGCCAGAGGATGCGGTGCCGGATGCCGAGTTCGTCGAGTCGGCGAAGTGGGTATCCACCACGGTGCTCGGGCTGCTCAAGGAGCAGCGTGCGCGCGCCGAACTGGCGAAGGGGCAGCCCATGGATGACGCTGAATTCGAGCGGGCGTTTCGCGCCGAGGTGGGGCGCGTCGTCGAGGCGATGAGCGACGAGGAGTTCGCCGAGCTGGCAGCGAAACGGGGGCGAAAGTGATCGCCACGCAGCGCGCCGAGCGGGCGGCGGTGGACGTGTTCATCCGCGCGGCCTGCGCGGAAGATCAGAGCTACATCGCCTCGACGCTCATGCACTCGATTCGGACGCCGCGCGGCCTGCCGATGCCCAAGCGCGACTCCAACGCTGTCGTCGACTACCTACTCGACGCCAAGGGCGTGAGGCTCCTCGTCGCCTGCAACGAGGACGGGAAGATCGTGGGCTGGCTCTGTTGGTCGCCGCTCACGGCCACGCGCCTGGTGCACTACGTCTACGTCCGCAAGGACTGGCGGCAGCGCGGCATCGCCAAGGCGCTGATGTCCGGTGCGCATCTCGACGACGAGCGCTCGAGCCTCGTCTACACGCTCAAGGGTCTATCAGCCGACTGGCTGCTCGACCTCTACCCTCACGCCGTCTACGTGCCGATCCAGGAGGCTATCTCGTGAAGCTGCAACCCATCTTCGACCGCGTTCTCGTGCTGCCCATCAGCGAGGGGCGCACCACCAAGGGCGGTCTACTGATTCCCGACGTGGCCTCGCACAGTCGCGCATGGCAGTACGGCGACGTCGTGGCGGTCGGCGCCGGGCGAGCCGACGCCGCCGGACACGTCGTGCCGATGAACGTCAAGCCGGGCGATACGGTCATGTACGGCCGCAAGTCAGGCACGCTCATCCCGATCCCCGGCGACGACGGGGAAGAGGTCCCGCACGTGCTCCTGCGCGAGCCCGAGATCTTGGCGGTCGTGACAGATTTGCCGCGGGACACCGGCCTCATCGGCGCCGATGGGCTGCGGCTCCTGTCGATGCTGCCGCAGTCGATCGCCAAGTCCGATTCGAGCTACCAGGCCGAGGCCGAACTCGACGCCGCCCAGCGCGAGGGCTGGGACACCGGCGATCACATCGACGAGCCAGAGCCAGCATGATGGGGAGATGCGGATGGTGCCTGGCCGCAGGCTGCCTCCTGGTCGACCTGTACAAGACGCCGACCTGCGCATCATGCGCAGCGGCGACGTCGCGCGAGCGAGTGAACCGATGGCAGCGCGCCGTGTTTGGGCGCGCGAAGGAGAGAGAATGCCGATCACCATGATCCAGTTTCGCGAACCAGTGGCCGTGCCTGGCGACACCGGCGCGATCGACACCTGGACGCCGCTCAAGCACGGCAAGGCGGTGCCGCATGTGACCGTGGAGGGGCCCTATGCGGTGCTCCAGATCCACAACGGCGACGTCATCAAGGTGCCGATGAGCAACATCGTAGCCTTCACGGAGAAGCCGGAAACGATGAAGGTGGCGAAGCTCGCCGGGGGCAACAAGTGACCGCGGCGCACCTGCCCACGGACTCGACGCCGGGGATGTCGCACGATGAGGCGCTTGCCTACGCCGAGTTCAAAGCGGCCGCCGGGCAGCTGGCGACCGCCGAGCAGGCCCGCGGCGCGGCCGTGCAGCGATTCCAGGCGGCACTGGCCAAGCTCAACAGCATCGTCGCTCCGCCGCCGGGGCCGTAGCGGGCGCATTGTTCAGTGACGGCCGCCGCTTTCAACGGGCGTTCGCTGCCCGCCAGGCCCGGCGGCTCGCGGTTGCACAGGCCGAGCAGTTCACCGCCGAGTGGTTCCCCGAGCAACGCGCGTTCTACGAGGATCCGGCGCAGCTCGTTGCGGCGATCTGTGGTCGACGAGCCGGCAAGACGCGTGGCGGCTGTCGACACTTCGTCAAGCTCGCGCGGACGATTCGAGGCGCGCGCCTCCTCTACCTCAACGAGACGCGCGGCGAGGCGGAGAGGCTCGCGTGGTTCGGCACGCAGAACGATGGCATGGCGAGTCTGGTCACGCGCTACGGGATCAACGCGAAGCTCGACGCGTCCGACCTGTCGATCTACTTCCCCGACACAGACGCGTGGATCTGGCTGCGGGGCGCCAAGGATGAGCGCGAGGTCCGCAAGGCTCTTGGCGGCGCCTATCACGAGGTGTGGTGGGATGAGGCGCAGAAGATTCCGCCCAAGCTCGAGTCGACCATCCGCGAGGTGTTCATGCCGGCGCTGCTCGACTTCGGCGGCCGCTTCCGCACGACGGGGACGCCTGTGCGCCAGATGGCCGGGCTCTTCCACGACGCGACGAGGAGCGACGGCAAGCGCAACGCGCAGTGGTCGCTACATCACTGGACCCTGCTCAACAACCCTCACTTCGGCGCGACGGCAGAGGAGCGGTGGTCGCGCGGCATCGTCGGACTGCAGCGCCTCTACGGCGGCGAGGATGTGGTCACGATCGAATCGCCGATCATGCAGCGCGAGGCGTTCGGCCGATGGGTGCGCGAGGATGCCGCCTTCGTCTATGCCGTGCACCGCGTACCACACGATCGTCTACTCTACGCGCCCCACCGCGCTCGAGCTGACGGCTTCGTCGATGTCCCGAGGGCGCTCGCCGATCTGCCGTGGCGCTGGCAAGACGCCCAGTTCGCGCTCGGCTGTGACATCGGCTGGTATCCGGACCCGTTCGCGCTGTGTCTCTGGGCATGGCATCCGCACGATCCTCGGCTCTACGAGGTGTGCAGCTGGAAGCGGAACTACATGACCGCCGACGAACAGAATGCAGCGCTCAACGCGATCCGGCAGCATGTGGCGGTGGGCATGGTCGTGGCCGACGGTGGCAGCCCGAGCAAGCCGACGGTGCAGGGCTGGGCTCGCGAGTGGATCGAGCGGTACAACCAGCCCTTCGTCGAGGCCGAGAAGAGCAACAAGCACGGATCGATCGACACCTACAACAACGACATCGTGCGCGGGCTCGTGCAGTTCCGCGACGGCGGTCCGCTCTTCGAGGAGATGTCGCAGCTCCAGTGGTCAGGCGTCGTGAGCGGCTCGGGGCGCCTCGTTGAAGATCCGACCATGGCCAACGACGTCTGCGACGCGTCGCTGTACGCGCACCGCCACAGCTACCAGTTCCGGTGGCGGCCTGAGGAAAAGAAGCCCGACGCGGGGACGGTGGAGTACGCCCTGCGCGAGGAGCGCGAGATCGAGGAGGATCGGCTAGATGACGAAGCGATCTACCACTGAGCGAGTCAAGGATCTGCTGCTCTGGGCGCGGCAGCACAAGATCGCGATCACGAGCATGGTCGTCGGCGACGTGTCGCTGCAGCTCGCTGACCTGGCGCTCGGCGACGCAGCGCCGCGGGCTCGCACCGACAACGACCGCAAGGCGGACATGTTCCGCTTGTACGGTGGGACCGTCCTTGACGAGCTGCACGCCGAGCCGACCGGCGCGGTCATCGAGGAAGAGGACGAGTGATCTCCGACGATCTACTCGACAAGCTCGGCCGCGGCGCCACGCCGATGGCCGGTGACGTGCTTGAGCTAGTCACGGAGGTGAGGCGACTGCGGGCAGGTGTCATCCCTGCATCGGTCATCACCCAGGAGGCGTTCGACTCGGTGCGCAAACAGCGCGATCGGCTCGCGGTCGACGTCGAGCACCTGCGCAACGAGGCGCTGCAGATGGCGGCCGCGGTCAAGGTCGCCGAGGGGGAGCACCGCGCAGCCCTGGCGGCTCTCGAGGGCGCCAAGCGCGAGGCGGAGGCGGCCGCGCGGGCGGCCAACGTAGCCGGCGAGGCGTATCGCGTCACATCGCTGCGGGCGTCTAGCCTCGTCGAAGCGTGCCTCCGGTGGCGCCGCTTCCGCAACGGGTCGACCCTTGAGCGCGCGATCGAGCGCTACCTCGAGGAGGGCGGCGCCTCAGTGGCGACAGATGTCACCGATTCTTGACAAGTGACCATATACGTGTTGTCATTCCCGGCAAGGGATGGCCAAGGCCCGCCCAGTCGCCGCTCGTCGGCGACGTGACAGGGATGAGGGGCACGAGGACGACGGCAAGCGTCGGAGCGTCCAGTGGTGGCGCTGTGAGTCGGGGCAGGATGCAGCCGGCAAGCTGTGGACGTGGTGCGACCGGCTCAAGCAGCGATGGTCCGCCGACGGCCTGCAGGACCTGATCTTCGAGGCCATCTATCGCGACGAGCCGCTCGGCTCAGCGTTCAACGTCGCCCACATGCGCGGCAGCCGGCTGCAGCACAGCCGCTCGCCGATGAACGTGATCATGGGCCTGGTCGACACCGCGACCGCCAGGCTCACCAAGCGACGGCCGATGCCGGTCGCCGGATGCGATGATGCCGGTTGGTCCGAGAAACTGTTCGCCAAGTCGGTCTCGCGCGTCATCCGCCGCAAGATGGGCGGCCCCGGCGTCGAGCGGATGTCGCCGGATCTGATTCGCGACTTCATCATCCGCGGCACCGCAGTCGCCAAGGCTGTCCGCATCGGCGGCGACGTGTCCACCGAGCGCGTGCCCATCTGCGAGATCGTCTACGACCCGCGCGAGGCGTACTACGGCCCGCCGCGGCAGCTGGCGCACGTTCGACCGGTGGCGCGAGAGGTCCTCTGCGAGGAGTTCCCCGAGTACGCCGAGCAGATCGAGTCAGCCAGCGAGTTCAATCGCTCGGATCCGTGGGTGCTGCACATGTACGCCGGTCCCAGCTTCGCCGACCACATCGAGATCGCCGAGGCGTGGCACCTGCCTAGCGGCCCCGGCGCCGACGACGGGCAGCACATCATCGCGATCCGCGGCGTGACACTTCTGCGCGAGCCGTGGAAGGTCCCCCGCTTCCCGCTGTCCTTTGCTCACTGGTGCGCGCCGATCCGCGGGCTGCGCGGCTCTGGTCTCGTTGAGCAGCTCATGCCGAGCCAGGCGCTGATCAACGAGATCCTCGCCGACGCCAAGGAGGGGCTGCACTACGGCAGCCAGCTCAAGCTGTTCGTCCAGCGCGGCTCGAACGTGATCAAGAACCACCTCCGGTCTCGTCACCCCGCGGTGATCGAGTTCGACGGGGCGGAGCCGCACTACGTCGCCCCGAACCCGGTGAGCGAGCAGGCGCTGCGGATCCTCGATCTGGTGATCAACCGCATGCATGAATTGTCGGGGATCTCGCAGATGGCGGCGCAGAGCAAGAACCAGCTCGGGGCCGGCGCGTCGGGCAAGGCGCTGGACACTCTCGACGACATCCAGAGCGATCGCTTCGCGCACGTCGAGGCCGGCTACATGCAGTTCCGGTGTGACATGGCCGTCAACATGCTCGACATGGCACGCGCGATGGTCGAGGAGGCCAAGGGCGAGCACGTCTTCGACGAGCAGCCGGCGCCGATCGCCAAGCGAGACCTCGCCCAATGGGTCCAGGCGATCGATTGGGGAAAGTTCGACATCGACGCCGGCCCCTATCACATCGCGATCGAGCCGATCAACTTCCTGCCCGATAGCCGCGCCGGGAAGCTCAGCTTCGCCAAGGAGCTGTCAGCCAACGGCCTGATCCCGGATCCGACGATGACCGCGGCGCTCTTCGACGAGCCCGACATTCAGAAGGTGAACCGGTCGATCTTGGGCCCATACCGGAACATCGAGCGCATGCTCGAGGGAATCGCGGACGTCGACACGCCGATCGAAGAGGTGCTGCCGACACGTAACACCAACCTCCCCCTGTTCGTCCTGATGGCCAAGGGCGAAATGGAAGACGCCTTCGCGATGAAGGCCGACGACGAGGTGATCGAGCGCTTCCAGCAGTCGCTCGAGTACGCACAGCAGCTCACCGAGGGAAGCTCGCCGCCGAGCTTGCCGGGAATGCAGGCCGCCAACATGGGCGCAGCGCCAAACGCGGCGACGCTGCAGCCCGAGTTTGGCGGCGGCGCGGCTCCCATGCCGATGCCACCAGGTGATCCGGGGATGCCGCCGACAGGGATGATGCAATGATCGACAACGACCAGGACGAGCCCGCCGACACCTCAGGGATGGAGCCGGAACTCCGGCCGGGCATGACCGAGCCAGAGGTCTCCGGCGGCGCAGGCGACGAAGACGCCGTCTTCGGCGGCGACGCGCCGCCCGTGCCGCGACCCTCGCGCCGCATGTCCGATGAGGCGCGAAAGCTCATGGTCGAGGCGGTGACCAAGCTCAAGGCCTCGCGCAAGAGCGAGGATGATGAGGGGGCCACCGGTGAGTTCGATGAGGCCCCCGCCCCCCGGCCAGTCAACAACAGTTCGGCGCCCCCGGCACCAGCGCCCGTGGCCCCTCCGGCCCAGGCAGCACCCTCCCCGGCACCGGCGCCATCTATCGACCCGGCCGTCCTCGAGACGAAGCGACAATACGAGGCACGGCTAGCAGATCTGGACGCGCGCGAGCGAGCCATCAAGGATCGCGAGGCCGCGCCCGATCTCGCCGGATTCCGCGATGCCTATCTCGAGCGGCCAGCGGCTGCGCTGCGCGACCTGATGAAGGCGCGCGGCATCGCCACGACCGATGAGGAGTGGAAAGAAGAGATACGCGACCTCATCACCGAGCTGTCGGGTTCCGAGCTGGGCGTGGAGCTGCCGCAGGACGTTCGCAACCGTCTGGACGCGCGGCGCGCCATGCGCGCGGTCAAGAACCACAAGGAGCAGCTCACCGCGCGCGAAGCCAAGCTCGAGGCAGAGCGAAGGGCCGCCGCCGATGAGGCGGCCAGGCTGCGAGCTGTCGAGATGCT
>Ga0208005_1000820_pt1 | contig 10832 bp, 17 predicted proteins | sample DEB19_08_DNA_3_FD_184530 | JGI IMG/M metagenome (GOLD analysis project Ga0208005, IMG submission 184530) | Aqueous microbial communities from the Delaware River and Bay under freshwater to marine salinity gradient to study organic matter... | ecosystem: Environmental > Aquatic > Marine > Coastal... | reverse complement strand
GGCCCCGCGATGGTCATCGCGAACGCCGCGGCGGACCTGTACGGCGAGGCGGTGCTCGCCCCTTTGGGAGTGACGGCGAGCGCGTCCTCGCCGAGTGGGCCGTCGGACGCATCGACATCTCCCAGCCACTCCTCTGGGGACTAGCGCCGGAGGCGCTGATGGCCATCCACGACGCGACCTACCAGACCCCGCCGCGGACCTTTCGGGAGCTCCGCTGGCGGATGCTGCACCTCTTCGAGGAGCGCGTCGGCAAGCGCATCAGTGAGGCACGCCTCGCGGAGGAGGCGCGTGAGGCGGCCGCGGTCGAGAACCTGAAGCGGGTGCTGGGATGACGACCGGGGAGCAGGCCGAGCTGATCGTCAACCTGCGGCTGCGGGACCAGTTCACCGCGCCCGTGAAGAAGCTCCAGGCCAACCTCCAGACGCTCGACCGCCAGACGGCGCAGCTCCAGCGCGGCCTCGGGAAGGTCGGGCAGGGGCTGAAGACCGGCATCGGCAACGCCGCGAAGATCGCCGCGGTCGGCGTCGGCTTTCTCGCGCTCCAGCTCCGGGCGGGCATCACGGAGCTCATCGAGTGGGAGGACGCGCAGCTCCAGGTCAACGCCGCCATCAAGTCGACGGGCGGCGTCGCCGGTGTCACGGCGAAGCAGGTCGAAGGCCTCGCCGACAAGTACGCGGACCTGTCGCTGGTCGAGGACGACGTCATCCTCGGAGCGCAGGCGATCCTCCTCCGCTTCCCGAAGGTCACGAAGGACGTCTTCGAACCTGCGCTCAAGGCGAGCCTCGACCTGTCGCAGGCGATGGGGACCGACCTCACCTCGGCGACGCGGATGGTCGCGCGCGCCCTCGACGACCCGATCTCCGGCATCTCCAAGCTCACCCGCGCGGGGATCACCTTCACCGAGGAGGAGAAGAAGAAGATCGCGCGGCTCCAGGAGACGGGCCGCACGCTCGACGCCCAGAACCTCATCCTCCGCAAGTTGGAGCGCCGCTTCGGCGGCTCGGCGCAGAACGCGACCCGCGGCTTCCGCGGTCAGGTCAAGCTGCTCAACGACCGCGTCAAGGACCTCCAGGCGACCTTCGCCGGTCCGCTCCTGCCGGCCATCACCACGATGGTCTCGGAGCTCATCAAGTTCGCGGAGAAGCCGGAGATCGTCCAGCAGGTCAAGGACTTCGGCGCGGCCCTCGCGGGCTTCGTCACCCAGGAGAACATCCAGACCGGCTTCGACGCCATCAAGAGCGGCTTCACATTCATCCGGGACCTCCCCTGGGACACGATCAAGAGCGGTCTCCAGACGACCGCCGACATCGCGGGCCGCGCCGTCTCGCTCTTCCGCAGCCTCCCGCCCGAGCTCCAGACCGGTCTCGTGACCCTCCTCGCCGCGAACAAGCTCACCGGCGGTCTCGTCGCGTCGGGCCTCGGCGATATCGCCCAGTTCCTCTTGCGCAACCTGACGACCATCAACGCGACCGTCGTCAATGTCATCGGTGCGAAGGTGAACACGCCCGGTGGCGGCCTCGATGTGCCGGGTGCGCCGGGCGCTGGCCCCAGCGCGACGAGCATCGGACTCCGCGGCCTCCCCATCATCGGCTTCCTGCTTGGCGAAACTGAGAGGGTGAATGCGCGGCTAGACCAGCTGCAAGTCCTGGAGAACCGCGCCAACTTCACCGGTCGGCCCTACAACATGGGACGCTATGGGCCATCCACTCGCCCTGGCTCCTTCGGCACTCCGTTGTCGCTTGGGATCACCGAGGCCGAGGACCTGAAGAAGGCGGCAGAGCGACTTGGCCTTCTCCTCGATGAGTCGCGCACGAGCGGCAAGGGCATTCAGAACCGCCTCGCGACCCTCAAGGTGCAGCTCATCAATGGGCAGGTCACCGCCAAGGAAGCCAACAAGAAGCTCACGGCCATCGACGCGCAGATCGAGCGGCAGAAGGTCAACGTCTCGCTCCAGGCGAACGTGACCATCTCCGCGGTCGCCACCGGCAACGCCGTCACCTTCGGCAGCGGCACGAACCGCGTCATCGTCCCGACCTGATGGCGCTCACCTTCGACATCGACGGCGTCGACAAGTCGGACGTCATCCGCTTCACCGAGTGGGACCTGACGGAGTACGCCTTCCGCGGGCAGGTCGGGGCGGGCATCCTCGTCATGGACGACCCGACGGGCGCCTACCTGCCACCGGCCCAGAAGGCCGTCCAGGTGACGAGCATCTACGCGGGCAGCAACTCCCGGCTCTTCACCGGCTTCGTCGCGGAGCGGACCGCGGAGCGGGGGCGGGCCGCGCCGGGTGGCCGGCAGTGGTCCGTGACGGTCGAGGACATCAACGCGCGCATCGACGATCGGATCATCACCGACGCGATGCAGGACGGGAACAAGCGCCCGGCCGAGACCGACTACGCGCGCATCATGTGGCTCCTCTCCACCGGCGCGATGACCGGCATCACGCGCGGCCAGTCGGGGTCGAACTTCTTCGTCCCGAACGCGGACAAGGTCGACATGGACGCCATCGACTACCGTGGCAAGTCGCCCCGCGATGTCCTGGAGGACTGCGCGCAGGCGGCGGGGAAGAACTTCTTCCTCTTCGACGAGGGCGCCGGGACCCGGCTCTTCTACGCGAAGTCGAACGACCCGATCTTCAACTCCACCGCGACGATCTCCGACGACGCGGCCGCGGTGAACGGCTCGACGATCTTCGGCGCCTACAACGTCCGCTTCACCCTCGACCCCTCCCGCGTCTACTCCCGCGTCCGCATCCGCTACAAGGGCGGGGCGACGACGACCGCCCAGAAGGACTCCACGGCCACCACCTACCGCATCCGGGAGAAATACAAGCGGTACATGCGGGCCAAGACCGAAGCGAAGGCCAAGAACCTCGCGGAGCGATGGCTGAACAACGCGGCGAAGGAGCGCACGACGCTCGCCTGCTCGGTCGACATCTCGACCGAGTACGTCCACCTCATCCGTGCCGGCCACCGGATCAAGGTCGAGCTCGACCGCTACGACATCAACGCCTACTACCGCATCATCCGGCGCAGCATCCGGCAGGTCACCGACGACCGCGTCGCCCTCGACCTGGAGTTCGAGGACGAGGTCACCCCGACCGCCTTCATGGGTGGCCCGGTCGACAACGCGGACGCCGAGGAGTCGAGCAACGGGACGGACAGCGCCTCGTCCGTGGTCATGGACTCGGACGGCATCACGGTCACCGGCGGCTCGATCTCGGTCACGAACTCCAACGGCACGATCATCATCGACGGCTCGACCGACCTCTTCTCCATCGTCGCCACGGGCACGCTGACGATCCCGGCGACGAGCGCGAAGGGCACGCAGTACCAGTCGGTCATCGTCTCGACCGGCATCGCCTTCGACCCGGCAAGCCAGTTCCACGCGAAGATGCCCGCGAAGGACGGCAAGGGCAACTGGGCACAGCCCCTGCCCGAGCTCTCGCTGTCGGCGTCGGGGACGGTACTGCGGATGGTGGGTGGGCGGGCGCGGTACGTTGAAGGCTCTAGCCCCGGCCGCACGCAGGTGCAGGTCTTCCGCTTCACCTCGTCGCCGCCCGAGGAGGCCGTCACCGTGCGCTACTACATCTACCAGAAGACGAGCATCTGATGAGCGATCCCATCGACCGCCCCTTCCTCCAGCCCCTGGAGCCGACCGCCCAGCAGGAGGGCCTCGACGCGCCGGGCTTCTACAGCGGGACGAGCGACTTCATCAACGGCGGCGTCTACAACGGCACCTTCCGCATCGGCCCGCCCCAGACCGCGAGCAACCTCGACGTCGCCTCGTCTCTCGCGGGGAGCAACTTCGCCCCCGGATGGCGCTTCGTCCAGTCGAGCAACACGGCCATCACGGCGGCGCAGGTGCAGAATAGCGCGGCCCCCGCGGGATCGAACCTGCGCTTCACCTTCGGTGCCGGCGCGGCGAACGACGAGGCCTACATCGAGCAGCTCGTCGACATCACCGGCTCCGCCGTCAGCAGCCGCGAGGCGTACCGACTGACCGCCGCGGCCTCGGATGCCGCGCTGGAAGTGACGACCCAGGTGCAGTACCTCCGCGCCGACGGCGTCATCACCGGCTCGCCGCAGGAACTGACGACCGTCCCCTTCTCGCCGCCTGCCTCGCAGACGACCGTCCTCAATGCGACCGGCGCGACGAATGCCAAGTACGCCCGCCTCCGCGTCATCGTCAGGCGAGGAGCCGCCTCGACGACCGGCGGCAAGACGATCGACCTCCTGGAGGTCCGGCGCGACCGCCCGGCCTCGCAGCTCTCGCTCTCGGACATCAACAGCCCGGCGACTTACGCGGCGGGACGCGCCTACCAGTACGACGGGAGCCTCATGCTCTCCGGCACCAGCGGAGCCGTCGTCACGAACGGCCTCTCCCTGCCCGCCGGGAACGTCGCTCCGACCCCCGCGCTCGGCGACTTCAACGTCACATCCTCGCAGGCGGTCAACGTCTACGGCCTGTACAGCAACTCGCTCGCCCAGAAGTTCACCTTCACCACCTCGACCGGCGGGTCGAACCTGCTCCTCGGCTGGGCGATGATGGCGATCACGGCGAGCAACAACAACACGCCCGCCAACGTCACCGAGGCGCTCTCGATCCCCAACCCGGCGTCGAGCGCGGTGAGCATCCGCTTCCCCTTCCCGGCTCACGTCGTCGGCCTATCGCTGCGGAAGGCGGGCGCCGTCCACACCGGTGGGACGGCAGAGATCGAGGTCACCAAGAACGGCAACATCCTCATCGACAACGCCTACACCTTCACCACGGCCAATGAGGCGAACTACGCCGTCGCCTACACCGTCGGGCAGTACGAGTTCTCCGCGCAGGACGTCTTTCAGATCCGCGTGAACACCTCCGCCGCCTGGGCACCGACGACGCAGGACCTCACGGCGGTCGTCTACCTCATGGTCCCGCTCGGGAGCTTCCTATGACCGCCTGCCTCATCGCCTGGAACGAGAACGGCGACATCGTCGCCACGCTCGACGGCCTCTTCGAGGGGACGAAGGCGGTCGACCTCGAAGCCTCGGAAGCCGCCGGCACCCGGCTCAAGACCTACTGGAACGTGTCGGGCGCGGTGGCGTCGGGGACATGGCCCGAGCAGCTGGGCGCGGAGGCGCACGAGTACCGCGTCGAGACCGGCCCCGGCGGGCGGGTCGTCGCATTGATCCACCGGGAGACCGGGGTCCGCCGCGTGCGCTAGCGTCCATGGTGTAATCTGGTGTAGCAGCGGTCCATCGGCCTCTGCTCCTCCTCCTCTGGGAACGGCCCGTCGCGAAAGCGGCGGGTCTTTCCTTTACGGCTTGCACGCCGCCGCGGTATGCGATATGCTCGCCACCGTGCAGCATGTCGCTGCCATCGGAGGTGCAGGATGCTCACACTCAACCAGGCGGCGGAGGAGCTCGGGCTGTCGCCCGACACGCTCCGCTCGCAGATCCGGTACGGGTCGCTCAAGGCGAAGAAGGTCGGCCCGGTGTGGACGATCTCGAAGGCCGAGCTGGCCCGCTACCGCGAGGAGTCGCTGGGCCGCCGCGGCCAGCGCAAGGCATAGGAGAGGAGCAGACCGATGGACCGCAAGACCTACATCATCCAGGAGCTCGCGCAGGAGGTGCGCCGCCACAAGGCGCTCGCGCTCGACGCCGATCCCATCACCCGCATGTACCACGTCGGCGCCGTCGACGCGCTGGAGCCGCTCATCCGCAGCCTCGACTTCTGGCTCGACCAGATGGAGAGCGACGCCATCATCCGCGGCATGGATCGTGCCGACATCATCTGGAAGCGCGAGACCGAGAAGGCGCGGGCCATCCGTGGATAGCCTCGCGACGCGCGACCCGCGCAAGCACCTCTCCAAGTCGTTCATGGTGGGCGCCGACCTCTGCGGCGAGCGCGCCTTCCTCGATATCCATCACCCCCGGCCGTTCGTCTCGAACGAGCGGATGGCCTTCGGCACCGCGGTCGATGCGGGCATCCAGCACCTCATCGGCTTCGGTGAGGAGGGCGCGGTCGCGACCGACTGGGCGATGGCGGCTCTCAAGCCGGGCAGCCCCGCGGTCGACCGGCTCGCGGTCGAGCAGGCGCTCGTCGACTTCGCGGCGACGATCCTGCCGGCCTTCTCCTGGACGGACGCGCTCGTCCAGCACCACATCCGCATCGACATCGCCGGGATGGGCACCATCGACTGTCACCCCGACATCATCCTCAACGACGGGACCATCCTCGACATCAAGACCGCCGCGAAGGCGAAGAGCGCGACGGCGGCGCAGGAGGCGATCCTCGAGCTCGGCTTCTACGCCTTCGCCCGCTTCTACGAGACGGGCAAGATGCCGCCGCGCGTCGGCTACGTGACGTGGGTCCGCTCGGCCAAGCCGTACTGGCAGGTCGTCATGGCCGACGTGACGCCGAAGATGATCGACCGCGCAGTCGCCCGTGCGGCCACCTACCGCCGCGCCATCGAGGCCGACATGGCGCACAACCAGGGGAGGGAGCATCCGCAGAACGTCGCGTTTCCGAACGGCCCCCGCTTCGGCGGACTATGCAATGATTGCGTGCATAACCCCCGCAACGGCGGGGAGTGCAGCATCTCGGAGGAGTAGGAGATGGCGAAGAACTTCGCGGCGGACTACGTCACCGTCGCAGACCGCATCACGGCCTTCTACAAGGCGTACCCGGAGGGGAGCCTCCAGTCGGTCATCGTCGAGCTCACCGACAAGCGCGTCGTCGTCCGCGCCGAGGCATACCGCAACGCCGAGGACCCGCGCCCCGGCGTCGGCCACTCGGCCCTCGCGATCCCAGGCGCAACGCCCTACACCCGCGGCTCGGAGATCGAGAACGCGGAGACATCGGCATGGGGCCGGGCCATCGCGGCCCTCGGCTTCGAGACGAAGGCGGGCATCGCGAGCCGGGACGAGATCGACATGAAGGCGACCGCACAGAGCCACTACCAGAGCCGACCGGCTCCTGACACCACTCCCGCGCCTATCGCCGCCCAGCGGCCGGGAAATGTGCCTCTGGGCGAAGGCCTGACGCTCGGGCAGGCGCTGGAGGCGCTCAAGAACGCGGGCATCGACTCGAAGGTCATCTCGGCGAAGGGCCGGGAGCTCTTCGGGCAGTGGTCGCTCAAGGAGATGACGCCCGAGCAGCGGGCCGAGGTCGTCCAGGCGCTCACCGGCGAGGCGCCGGCACCGGCTCCGTCGCAGGATGACGAGGACTGGGGCGCGGTGTTCGCCGCGGTCGAGCGATGACCAACTGCTACCGCCGCGGCGCGGCCTGCTCGGTGCAGGTCGCTCATCGCTGCGCCGTTCGCCGAGCCGAGCGGCGCGACCGGATCGTCGCGTGGTCGACCGTCTACGCGATCGTCATCGTCCTCGCCGCCCTCTTCGGGTCGGCGCGGATGCCGTGAGGAGGGACCGATGGACTACCTGGAGTTGCTCGACCTGCTCGGTGACGAGCGCGAGGAGCCGGAGCCGGAGGACGACTTCGACGCCGAGCTGCTCGCCGACTACATGGAGCGGACCGCCGAGTGGCGCGCGGAGGTGATGGCGTGAGCCAGAACGACGACATCCTCGCCTACCTGAAGGATCATCCCGAGGGCATCACGCCCATCGAGGCGCTGCGGCTCTTCGGCTGTATGCGGCTCGCGGCGCGCGTCGCGGACCTCCGGGCGGCCGGCCACGACATCGTCGCCCACACCGAGGCGCATGAGGGCGGCACGCACGCCCGCTACCGCCTCGACGGCGGAGACCGGCGCTACACCCGGTCGATGGCGGAGTACCAGGAGTGGCGTCAGTCGGAGCACTACCGGCTGAACCATGTCCGGCAGGGCTACCTGATCGGGTGCAAGTGGTGCGAGCGCCTGGAGGAAGAGGACAGCCGATGGGAGCTCCAGCAGCACCGGGAGCGGGAGCCGGAAGCGGCCTCCCTGACGCTCTGGTGAGGCACATCGTCGAGGGGACCCTCCATCACGAGGCCGCGCTCGTCTTCGCCGCGGAGCTCCGCGCCGTCCGCCTGAAGCGCGGAGTCGGCACCCGGGTCGTCGCCGATGCGGCGGGCGTCAGCCGCACGCAGGTCATGCATTACGAGCAGGGGAGGAACGTCCCGCAGGTCGATACCGCGGTCCGGCTCGCCGACGCCCTCGATGCGCCGAAGCTCATCGAGATCGCGAAGGCGGCCCGGGTCCGGGCCTGCCGCCGGTGCAACCAGCCCGTCGCGGTAGGTGCCGGCCGCCCTCCCGACTACTGCTCCCAGGTCTGCCGCAAGGCGGCCAAGCCGGAGCGCAGAGCGGTCGGGAAGCGGGCCATGCGGCTGATGACGGACGAGCGACGGGTGCTGCGGGCAGCGATCGCCGCAATGTGCGCCGTCTGCCCGGACGGGACGGACGGCTACTGCCGGGTCAAGGAATGCCCGCTGCGAGCCGTCAGCCCGTTGCAGTACCGGCTCGACCGGAAGGTGGCGAAGAAGGCGGTGCCGCGATGATCCGTGAGGAGCGGTGCACCTGCGGCGGAACCATCGCCGTCGCGGTGCCCGTCCACGACGAGGAGATCATGCGAGCGGTACGGCGCCACCAGGACACCGTGACCCACCGCGTGTGGGCACAGGCGGGCGGGCTGGAGAACGACGGGCCACGAAGGAGGGATGCCTACGAAGACCAGTTGCGCTAAACTGACATGGACGGTACGAGCGTCGAACACATGAAGCCCGTCGGTGTGCTCGTACCACATCGGCGGGCTTTGTCATTGGAGAGGATGAGGATGAACGACAGGCAGATGCTCGACGAGATGGGCATCATCTACGACGTCATCGAAGCCGATCTCTCGCGGCTGGCGCAGAGGGATATCTCGACGGCCCAGTCGAGGCTCGACGGTCTCGATGACGAGCAGGTCAAGGTCTACGCCGAGTGCATGAAGAATGGGGACGTGTTCCCCGAGATTGTGGTCTCGGTGAGCAGCAATGACAGGGTCTACGTCCTGTCTGGCAATCACCGCGTCGCAGCGGCTAGGAGCATCGGCAGGGCAACGCTCCCGGCCCTTCGGGTCACCAACCTCACCGATGCGCAGAAGCAGCTCATCGTGGCCGGCGCCAACAACAAGCATGGCAAGAACATCACCATCGACGACCGGCGCGCCCAGGCCTGCGCGATGGTGGAGGTCTTTGGGTGGACGCTCGTCGACTCCGCTCGTCAGTTCTCGCTGACCGTCGGTCAGATCGAGACGGCCTTGCAGGCGCGGCGCTCTCATGTCAGGTGGGATCAGCTCGCCCAGAACAACAAGATGCCGGCCAAGAAGCACGGGAACGACCGGATGCGCAACCTCATGCGGCTGCGTTCCGACAAGGCCTACGTCGCAGCAGCAGAGGCCAGCCCGCTACTGCAGACCAATGAGTTCGATGCCCTGGTGGCAGAGGCCAACCGGAAGCTCAACGAGGATGAGGCTGTCGAGCTCTTCGCCTCGGTCATCAGGAGGGCCGACGATCGAGCTCGATCGACTGGGACCAAGAAGGCGTCGGGAGCGACTCCGCTTGCGGCCATCAGCAGGATGGACAACTCGCTCCACAAGCTCACGATCGAGATGGCCCGGTCCCAGACCGATGAGGACAAGACCGAGACGATCATCCACCTTCATCGGATGAGCACCCGCATCCGGGAGCTGCTCGATGGCATCGCATGAACCCCGCAGGCGTTATGCGCGCGCCATCCTCGATATCCTCGCTCAAGGCCCTGCGACGGCCAATGACATCACCAGGCAGGTCTGGACTATGTTCCCCGCTGCTGCGTGCATCCGGGCATATCGGAACGACATCGACAGGCTGCGCAAGCGTGATGGAAGCACGAAGACTGGGTACGATCCCGAGATCGATGAGCAGACATATCGCGGAGCTCGGAGACTGGTGAGGAACTCTCTCGACATCTACGTCAAGAACGGCACGATCGCGAAGGAGGGGAAGACCTTCCGGCTGCTATAATCCGGGCTGACGGTCCAATCGTCGAACCAGATCAGCCCGCCACTGCGATTGGACCGCGGTGGCGGGCTTTCGATTGGAGGTCCAATCTCCGATGACGGCTCAGGCAGACCCCTACGTCCGGGTCTACTACTCCATCACGGACGACGACAAGTTCGCCGAGGTCTACGAGGACGACGCGGCGCTCGCGACATGGCTCCGGCTCCTCATCAACGCCGACGCCATGTTCCCGGCCGCAGCTCACATCCCGGCCGGCACGGACCCGGCGGTCCTCGGTCGGCTCATCGACCTGGAGATCGTCGACCGCGTCGGCACGACCCGCTACCGCATCCACGGGCTGGAGAGCGAGCGGTCGCGACGATCCGAGACGGCCCGCGGAATGGCAGCTAAGCGATGGGCGAAGCCCGGCAATGCGGACGCAGATGCCGCCGCAATGCCTACGCATATGCCTACGCATAGCGCGGGCATGATGCCTAGCGATGCTCTCCGCTCCTCTCCGCTCCGCTCCGATCCTATCCACTCCGCTCCACTCCCCGAGCGCGCGCGATACGGACTGCCTCATATCACCGACGAGGTCGGGCGAGAGATCGAGACCATCACCGGGAGGTCTATCACGACCCTCACCGGGCTATGGGCCGGGGAGCTCGACCGACTGATCGAGGAGCGCGGCGACCGGACCGTCGTCACCGCGGTCGGAGACATCTGCCGGACGATGAGCCATCCTTCGTGGCCGCAGATCGTGGCCGGTGTCCGCAACACCCTGGAGCCGCTACCCGGAGCGGTGAAGGCGATGACGCCCGAAGAGGCCAGGAAGGCCGAGAAGGAAGAGGCCCTGCGCCTCCTGAGGAGCAAGAAGTGAACGGTGTCTACGA
>Ga0208005_1000817_pt1 | contig 10842 bp, 23 predicted proteins | sample DEB19_08_DNA_3_FD_184530 | JGI IMG/M metagenome (GOLD analysis project Ga0208005, IMG submission 184530) | Aqueous microbial communities from the Delaware River and Bay under freshwater to marine salinity gradient to study organic matter... | ecosystem: Environmental > Aquatic > Marine > Coastal... | reverse complement strand
CTTTCCTTCGTGACCACGACCGATCACGAGTTCATTACCACGACGATGTTCCTTTTCTTCCATCTTGATCATTTCACCAAGGGAAGGTTTCTGCTTCAAGCCATGCTCTTTCATCTCGCGAAGAGCTTGAGCAGCAGGAGTAGGGGTTTTCTTGAGCCCATGCTCCTTCTGCTCAATGCCCATGAGCTTGCGCATGGACAGATGGTTAATGTGCTTGTTCATCTGATTCAGCATGTCACATACCCATCAACTTGCGAATGGACTGAGGGTTTTTATTAGATGTTGTAGATTTTGTTTGTTTGGAAGAACCCGCAGGCGTAGATTGATTGTTTTTATACAAACGATCAATCGCAGTATTCCTTCGTTTTGTTTCTTCTGCCCATTCAGCCCCCCCCATATCGCTCGGGTCAGATGGTTTCAGAGGCGCACCTTTTTTCATTCGTGCGTCAAAAAACATTTGTTCGCTTTTTGTCAAAGTCTTTTTTGCATTAATTTTTTGTTGAATTGTTGATTCCTGTTTTTGCAAATCTGCAGTACGCCACAGCTGTGGTACTGGAAAGCGCTGCCTTTCTTTTGAATTAGGGTCAATGCCCATTTGTTTTTTCCAAACATCAGCACGCGGTTTGACCTTGCCGCTTTTAACAGGGTCAGTGGTTTTTTCGTAAAATTCAGTCGGGTATCCCGAAGATCCTAGCGAGGTGTCTGGTTTTGGCATTTTATTTACCTAGAACCTTCTTAAGGTTGGGGTTTGCCTTCTTGGCTGCAGGAGATGCTTTGCGTGCACCAGCTGCAAGGATTGCACCAGCGCGATCCATGGGAATACCTTGTTTCTTGGCAATCTTGGCCTGAGCAGCCTTGAATCCGGGATGGGCTTTGGAAGCCATGTTTACCTCAGCAGTTCCATGCACGAAGCGACTTGTTGATCCGGGAGTTGGGATCCGAAGCCGTCTTGGACGAAGTGTTCTTGCGCTTCATGCCTTCCATGCGTGCGCAGAAAGATTTGCGACGAGCCGCGTCCTTATCCGTCTTGGGATTTGGAGCAGGCGGCTTGAGATTGGCCCCTTCGGTCTTCTTGAAATGAGCGCGACCGGCGGCGTTGAGGCCACCCTTCGGGTTCTGGTACTTCTTTACGACGCCCATGCCAACCTCCGTGCTATACTTACCAACGGGTACAGATATATATGTACCCATTCAATTCTACATTATCGGGAGGCAAGATGGAAGAGACTACGCAAGTTGAGGTCGAAAACAATCACGAAGGTGAATATTTCGACGGTTACACGTGGCGCAAGAAAGAGGACACGCTGGTAAGCCGTGGTGCCGACACCAACAAGGATATGTCGTACCAGCTCAGTCATCGCGAACTTGAGGTTCTTCGCATGATGGCCAGCAACATGACGGCAAAGCAGATGGCCGAGAAGCTGGCAATCAGCCACCGTACGATCCAGTTCCATCAGGACAGCATGTACTGGAAACTTGGCGTCAGTGGTACGGGTTCCAAGGCGCAGGCGGTGGAAAAGGGCAGGAAGCTGGGTTTGATCAAGTAAAAAAAAGGTGGGCCGTGAGGCCCACCCGAGTGGAAAGAGCATGTCTTCTTTGCATACCCAGCATATCATTCAGGTGGTTCGGTTGGTACTGTTTGCCTGATTGCCTCGTCCATATCGTAGAGGAAGATGGGTGTTTTCTCTCCAACGTACGCGGAGAAGGTATTGAAGGACAGGTAATCCTCCGCTTCCGCCGGGTCGCATGCGTTGTCTCGTGCAAACACGCTCACGCACTTGTCCGCATCGTACACGGCGATGCCGTTGGTGGAGATGCCGATCATGGCATCATCCAGTCCATCCGCCATGAGCACATCTTCGAAGCCGAGCTCTTCAAGTGCGATGCAGATCTTTTCGCGACGGGTCATGCAAACGGGTCCTCAATGTCGTCCACGTTGTCGTTTGCCACATGCTTGGTTTGCGTGTAGCTTGTGCTTGCTGGGGCTCCTGCAGTATCCGTGTTGATCTTCCGGGAGTCCAGTGGGTGAACCTCATCAACGATGATTTCGAAGACCTTCCGCTTGGTTCCGTCCTTGGCCTCATACTGACGTATGCGGAGTTGACCGAGGAGTCCGACCATTCGCCCTTTGTCAAGGTACGTAGAGGCGAATTCGGCGGTGCGATTGAAGGCGACGCAGTCGAAGAAATCGGTCTCCTTTTCTCGCCCCTTCCGATCCACCGCAACGCAGAGCTTGGTCACGGACGTTCCGTTCTTGGTCTCCACGATCTCTGGATCGGCGACAAGTCGCCCGGTGATGATCACCTTATTCAGCATCTTCGGTGCTTTCTTGCAGCAGTTTGGCGGTCACTTCGCACACGGTGGGCGAGTATCGTTGCTTCAGATCACCGGCAACAAACTCTGCCGTGAGGTAATCGGCGTCCACTTGCAGGAGCCTAGCCATGTTGGCGAGGGTATCCGGGCGCGGAATGCGCTTGAGTCCGATATATGCGGACACGGACGGAGCGTCAATGCCGAGTTCTTCGGCAAGCATACGTTGGCTGAGTCGCGCCTTGTCAAGCATGGCATGCAGGCGGGTCTTGGGTCGAAACACTAATTACATATCCTCCGTTTGGCAAATGGTTGCCAAAAAGAGTATATCATATAATTCAAAACCCCCATGGAGAGGAACATGGGGGTTTTTCGAGTGGCATCACTCGCCATATTCAGTTGTTGTGCGTCTTCTTCTCTGCTCTCAAGTGGATTGTATCAGAAGTCCAGCTTTATGAACCCGCCATTTTCACCTAGATTCGCGAGTGTCCTCTTCTTGCGGTAGAGCCCATCCCCATCGCGTTCGACGCCAACGATATCTTGTGGCGGGGAGGTATTTCCTTCAATGGTGTGGAAGTGTGTTTCGTCAATCCACTTCTCGAAGATGCCCATGTGGGCATGTCGTCCCATTACACTGAAGTAGAAACAGCACAGGTCTCCGGGCCTGACGAGATCATTGTCCGCAGCGACCTTCTTGGAGGATACCCAATGTCCATTTTTAACCGCCCACGATACGTAATCTGGCGTGTAGCCTGTTCGTGGCATGGATTTATCGTAGGTAAGTCCAAGGGCCGTGGCAGCTTGTTTGAGCCTATAGCGTACGTGCGCCACGCACCACGGATTGCCTGCAGGAAGGGACGGAACGCACGACGCGAGGTAAGCTTCGACCGCTTCTCCTGCGTTTTCGCCCTCTTCCACCACGCCAATGTTCTTCTGTGCGTACTCAAGCGCCAGTTTTGCTATTCGTCTGTCCATTTTTTCCCCTGATGATGGAGTCGTAGACGCGCATGAGGAAGTCCGTGGCTTCCTTGTCGTGCGTCTGATTGAAGATCATGTACCAAATGGCCTTTCGGGCGTCCAATTCTGGGGTGTTGTTGTCTTTTTGGCCCCTTCGCTGGATGTATTTGATGGCACAGAACTCGTACGGGCCAAGATTCCACGCTTCGCAGACATCAATGGCGTCGAATTTATGCTTCCTGTAGTGGGAATGCGACTCCCGTGCTTCCAAATCCGCCTTCCTTTCGTTCAGAGACTGCATTTTCGAATAGATCAAGGGTGCTCTGTTCAACGAATTCCGTGTCGGGGAGTTTTGCGGGCACAATTTGGGCGATTCGCATTCCGGGTTCGACGTGGAAGACATTTTCTCCCGCGTTGAAGAGGATAACACCGATTTCTCCTTGGTAATCGGAGTCAATTGTTCCGGGGGAGTTGAGGACGACGATGCCGAATTTGGCTGCGAGTCCCGACCTAGAGCGGACTTGGAGTTCGTATCCCTGCGGTAGCGCGACTTTGATGCCTGTGGGTAGGACTTCGATTTGTCGGGGTTTGATTGTGACACGTTTGCTTCCTCCATATGCGATGTCGTACCCGGCGGAGCCGGGTGTGGCCTTGACGAGTTTGGATGCATTCGGCCTTTCCTTGAGGCGCGAGTATCCGATTGTGATCACTTGATCTGTCCCTTCTGCTCCAGCATGGCAATAATGGTGGGGATGACTTCCTTCAGCGCATCCTTGACATGCTTTGCCAGTTCCCTGTGTTCCTTTTGCGTATTCTCCTCAAGCCTGAGCCCAAGGTAGTGGATCCAAGACCTGACGGTTCCGGTCATGTACATTCGCGTGGGTGTGCAGAGTGGCAGGATCATCCTAGCCGTCTCCGGTGCGAACCCATTGTCAACGAGGTACTGGTAGGTTCCCCATGCCTTGTCAATGGATTCCTGCACGGCCCACAGCGCATGTCGTTGTTCCGCCGTGTACTCTCCATCCGGTTCCACGCTGCCCTGCCTATTGGTCTTTGCCTTGAAGCGTTGCTCCGGCATCTTGGGCTTGTGGTGCACGGTTTCGTACCGCTGCGAGAACTCTTGGAAGGAAAAGCTCCTGTGCCTGAGTATCTGCGCTGCGATAGCCCTCGTGGTGTTGAGTTCCATGCATACGACGGCATGTTCGAACGGGGACCAGTGGTCGTGTTCGATCAGGAATCGAAACAACCGGTCGTACTCCGGGTTCTCCTGATTGTTGGAGCTGACACGTGCGATGTATGCAATCGTGCTCTCCGCCTTGGGCGTAGCCCATACAACGGCAGCAGGAGCACCATTGTTGTCAAAGGCCATCAACGTCCTCCTCAATGGTGTCCATGATGGCATCCCTGATGCACTCGCTCATGCCCCATGCAAGGTACGCATCGCAGTTGATGCCAGCCTTGTAGAGCACCTGACCCGTGATGGGGTTTGCTTCCCGCACCACGGCAATCATGTCAATCCCACGCGACCTATACCTGTCAAGGAACTCGTTCATCTCCTTGACCACATCCACGAAGTCCACGCCGTCGTCGTCGGTCACCGGGCGGATCCGCCTTTCCTATTCGAGATCGTGTCCTCAATGTCGTTCACGACCTTCTCCATCTGCCACGCCACGGCCTCAAGCCTAGTCGTCACAGACGCAGACATTGTCGCACGAATAATTCCCTTGATCTCCGTCAACATCAAAGCATTGGTATCGCGCCAACGCATCGCATCCTTCTCCAAAAACGGCAACGGTTTCGTAGCCACTATTCCCCAACTCCCTTCTCCAACAATTCACGCGCATGGACCATGGCCTCGTAGGCATTCCTCAACTCAACCAAACGAGCTTCGATCGCATCCAACCTGTTTTTGAGCACGCGGAAATCTCCTTCGGCAATCAACAGCTTCATCTGGATCTTCTCCAACGGAGTCTTCGGCATTATCCCCTCCTTGCAATTCATTTATGCGCAAGCACGTAGGTATTGTATCATGCTGTTGGTGAACATGGTGTACTAGAGGGGATTTTCTTCGGTGGTAGAAGGTAATAATTATAGAGCGTAGGTGGGCGGGAGGGAATTTTGTGCTGGCACCCGAGGGGGGCTTGCCATGTGGGTGCCTTGGTGTGCGGGGGGGGGGGAGGGAGAGGGAGGCAGGGGTAGGAGCGAAGCCTCCCACCCACCCGCAAGTACACGCAATATGCATTACGCTGCGATCTACACCGAGCGCGTAGGTATATATCCCTGTGTATGGCGGTGTGCGTCGTGCATTGGGATAGATAGTGTCGGATGCTTCCGATGGAGGATTAAAATGAAAGTGTTCGTTGACGTAGAAACCACTGGGCTCAATGCCCAGTCCGAATTCGTTATTGCGGTGGCAATCAAGGGGATTGACGGTCCCCTTGACTGGGTTGAGAATATCCAGATGCCGGAAGGCGCCGTCAATGGCGCCTTCCACATCAACGGCCTGAGCGGGCAGGGCGTTGATCGGCAGTGGGCGTTTGGGCAAATTGCCCACATCCTCAGCGACGCTGAGGAAGTGTGGGCGCACAACGCGCCCTTCGACGAAGGTTTCATCCGGGCCGAGTTCGCCCGGATGGGGATTGAGGTTTCGATCCCAAAATTCCGATGCAGTGGTCTCGCACTGCGGGACCGAATGGGGGTGACTGGGACGAGGGCAGACGGGAGCCTTCGCATTCCCGGACTGAAAGCGTGCGTCGAACGGTTCATGCCGTTCGAAGACACATCGTCGCACCACAGGTGCGAGTGGGACGCTTCGGTCGGAGCGAGCCTCGTGGAGCTCGTCATAAACGAGGCGAACGATATCGGCTTGTGGTGATCGCCGGGGGGCTTCGGCCCCCCGGTTTCTGCTTGGCAGCACGTCAAGCGCACGCAAGTATAGAGATATACAACAACAGCGCGATCTACATAAACCACGCAGGTAACACCTCTGCTATCAGGGCCCGTGCAACGCGTCATGGGGTAGATAGTGTAAGGTTCAAACCTTGCATATATGAAAGGAGGATTCGAATGAATCCTAATCGAAAGCGCAACGCCCGAGCGCATCGTGTCGGGCGGACCAATCCGGAGGTTTTCCGGTTTGGCCACACGAAAGTGTGGCCGGTTGAAACACTCCCGCTTGAATGGCGGGACAAAGTTCTTGAGTGCCACTACCACTCGACCGTGTCGTGGGACGCGCCCACAAAAGACAATCGGTGGGCTAGGGAATATCAGTGGAGGCTGGTCCTCCACTGGTCGTTCTACCTTAGAACGCCGGAGACAGTCCAACTGCCCACGGGGCAGTGGATGACACGGCGAAGCCACCTCGTTGAAATAGACGAGGTGGAGGGCGGTGTCACCACCATTGCCCTCATATATGGGCGGTGGATCCGCCTTGTCCAAGGCGGGAGGAGGCTCAATTACTCCTGCTTGGACAGGGGACAGGAATTTGCTGGGCTCTACATGAGCTCATACCTCACTAGATGCATCCCGCCAGACCGGCGGGGTTGACAAACCGGGGGGGCTTCGGCCCCCCCGGTCTTCGTGCCGACGCATACGACGCGCACGCAAGTATAGATAGATAGCAAAGTCGCGCGATCTACATAAGCCACGCAGGTAACACCTCTGCTATTGGGGTTGGTGCGTCGTGCAATGGGGTTATAAATGTCAGCGGGAACGCTGTCATATCCTAGATGAAAGGGTTCAACATGAAGATTTTTATGCGAGCGCTTTGGGCGCTCGTGCCCATCACGTGGGCATGCATTGAGGTCAAGTTGTGCGGTTCGATCTTTCAAGATCATCCCGCTCTCTTTGACCGGTGCGTGTTTGTGGTCATTGCTGTCATGTACGTGTCCATGCTTGGTGCATTGGCATGGTTCATGGCCAGCGAGATCGAATAGCCCCACGGGGGAGGGGAAACCCTCCCCCATTCTTGAAAGGGAAGACAATGAAGTATTTGCATGGCTCTATTCTGGTAGCCTGTGTCCTGTTTATGATGGGAATGGTGGGGTGGATGGAAAACCTCAACAACCACGTGAGCTGGGCTCACGTGATCATCGTCGCCTTGGTCGGGGTTGTGGCGGTCAGGGCGTTCGACGCTCTGGCCAAAGAGCTCTGACCAACCGGGGGGCTTCGGCCCCCCGGCTTTTGTGCTGACGCATCCTGCACGCACGCAAGTATAGATAGATAGCAATGCCACGCAATCTACACAACGCACGTAGGTAACACCTCTGCTATTGACGCTGGCGCATCATGCCATGGGATATCTAGTGTAAGGTTCAAACCTTGCATCTTTGAAAGGAAAGAAAGATGGAAAAAGAACAAGCGCAGGCGATCATTCGTGCGCTTCGCGCGCACGAAACCGCCAAGGCCATGAAGGCAATTGCGGGCGATTTCGCCGTAGGAGACCTCGGGGAGGCCTCCATGTGGAATGGAATGTCCCACGAGGAGTGGGCTACGTCCGGTTGGGCGGATGTTGCCGCCCGCGACCTTGGATACGAGGCGGCTGAGACCGCCATAGAAATCATGGGGATTGCCTACTTCGGCGGTCCCCATGGCGGAGACGACTGGCGGGCTAAACTTGCCCGCCGTATGGCGTGGAGGATGCGCGAGGTGGTCAGAGAGACCATCAAGGAGATCAGCCAAAAGGCCGAATGGCCTTATGAAGATGTGCTGATGTAACCAACCGGGGGGCTTCGGCCCCCCGGTCTTCGTGCCGAAGCACCACCACACACCGCAAGTATAGATAGATAGAACAACGGCGCGATCTACACCAAACGCGTAGGTATATGTGCTCCTATCGGGGCCCGTGCAACGTACGGTGGGATATCTAGTGTAAGCAATCGTGCTTGCATTGTGAAACGAAAGAGGTTTGCTATGTTGCAAGCTATCGTTGGAGCCATGGCCACTGCCATGGTTTTCGTGATTGGCATGCTCGTTTGGGCGTGGAGCCAATCCGAATTTGCGACGATCTTTGTGAGCATACTCACAACGGGTGTCGCTTCCTTCGCCGTCGGGATCGCTGTCATCGAGATGGAAACGCCTCGGAGATAGCGTCGGTCGGGGGGCAGGGAAACCTGCCCCCATTCTTCAAAGGAGAACTAAATGGTCGTGAACGCGAAGCGTATTGAGCTTCTTCAGAAGCTTGACTCCAATCTGCCGAACATCTACAAGATGTTCGTGGATGACAAGATTGGAATTGGAGGAATCCTTTTTGCGGCAGGATCGCTGGAAAAATTTGCGGTCACGCTGTCCCAATGGGGAGAAATCCCTGCGGGTAGGGAAAAGGTAGAAGAGGTGATCAAGATCACCAAAGAATTCCTCAAATGCCCTGAGGGGCAGACAATCGCAGAATGGTTGTCTGGCTTCGACCATGATTACGCAAGAAGAATCCTTGGCGACATAAACACGTGGCTGGACCACGTGTTCAAGGAGGATTTCGAGTAGGCGACCGGGGGGCTTCGGCCCCCCGGTTTCTGCTTCGCAGCGCACACACACACCGCAGGTATAGATAGATAGCAAAGCGCCACGATCTACACGAAACACGCAGGTAACATACTCTTTATTGGGGCCCGCGTGTGGCGCGTTGGGTTATATAGTGTGAGCAATCGGGCTCACATAGTGAAAACAGAAGGGACTGGAATGCGGTACGTTATCCATTCCACGGCGTTGGTCTATACGCCGAACGTCGTCCGCTGGATGCAGAATGCATACAAAACTGGCGACACTATGAAGGCATTGGACATGTGCAAAAGCATGTGCTCCGACATGCCTTTGGCGGTCGCCTCCGCCATTGTCGTCAACAAGCAGGACGAAGGCTGGTCCGTCGTCCTCAACGACGAGGAGGGAACCGTCACTGTTACGGTTCCTGCTCCGGGTCTTGACCCGGCCTGAGTCAAAGGGGAGGGTCTACGGGCCCTCCCCGCTTTCGAAAGGAAAGAACCATGAAGGTTTGGGCTCAGTTCTACGGTGGGTCTAGTTACTCGCCGGGAGACTACGAGGAATTCTCCTCAATAAATGCCGTTATTGCGGCCTATGGCGACGCTCTTCGGGGTGAGGATCCCGAATTCCCCTGCGTCAGCGAAGAGGCAGAGGTGTTGTTGTTTGCAACGGACCCCGACGAAGAAGAGGATCCGTACCCATTCTTTACGCTATACGCTGGTCCGCGCGGTGGTATCAAGCGGGGTCGGTGCTGATCGGTCGGGGGGCTTCGGCCCCCCGGCTTCTGCTGGCAGCACACATTACACACGCAGGTATGGATAGATAGCACAACGGCACGCTCTACACAAAGCACGCAGGTAACACCTCTGCTATTGAGGTCTGAGAGTCATGCCATGGGATATATAGTGTCGGATCCACCGACGGAGGTTTGAAATGCAGTTTAGTGTGATCTACACCGTGGATGCAAAACCCGGTGGCATCAAGGATTGGATGATTCCCAAAGGGAAAGAGTGGAAAGAAACCGAGCGAGAAATGTTCGATTCCACCAGCGATGAAACCGGCGACGATGATTACGATCACGTCAAAGTTTGCGCCCTCCTCTCCAAGGCGCAATTCGTCGAATTCGTCAAGGAAATGGATCTGACTTTCGAAGATTGCCTTACCATGGGCATGATCGGAGGTCCGGGATTTGGATTGGGATGGGCACCTGCTCATAGCTTCAATGGAAGCTATCCCGACTACTACGATGGGCAGGATGCGTGGTCCAACGCATACGTTTGCCCGATCCCTTCGGGCGATCCCGAAGGGATGACCGACGAACAGATGGAGCGGAATTGGGAGCGCATTCGGATCGCGCTCCGAAACATGTTCAGATGAGCAAGGGCGGGGGGCTTCGGCTCCCCGCCCGATCTGCTGGCAGCACACACACGCCACGCAGGTATGGGTCCAGATAACACACTCCCACGATCTACACAAAGCACGCAGGTAACATGCCTTCTGTTGGGGCTCGTGCGTCGTGTGATGGGATAGATAGTGTCAGCGATCGTGCTGGCAAGGTTAAAAAGAAAGGGCTCACGTGAGCACTTACGATTACGATAAGGAACTTGAAACGTTCCGAGCGCTCCACGGCGCGATTACCTCGCTTGGCGAGGCTATGCTGTCCCTGCACGCGACGATCAGTCGGATGCGAATCCAGACCGAACGCGTTATGGAACGCGTTGACGCCATCGAAACGCAGATCGAAGGCAAGAACGAGCTGGTCTTCACGCGAGAGCAGATCGTTTCCATCATCCACGATACCGTGGATGACAACTACTTCGACGACAATTTCGCCGACAGCGTTGACGACAAGATTGACGACAAGATCCAGTCGCACAACGACTACAAAGACCATCTTGACGAGGACGATATCGAAAGCGTCCTCCTCCGTATCCTTGGGAACGTTCGAATCGAGCCTAGATGACCACGGGGCGGGGGGCTTCGGCTCCCCGCCCCGCTTCGCGCGGCGCACACACGCACCACGCAGGTATAGAGAGATACACACAAGCCCACGATCTACACACACCACGCAGGTATAAGTGCTTCTATCGGGGCCCGGTT
>Ga0208005_1000815_pt1 | contig 10848 bp, 15 predicted proteins | sample DEB19_08_DNA_3_FD_184530 | JGI IMG/M metagenome (GOLD analysis project Ga0208005, IMG submission 184530) | Aqueous microbial communities from the Delaware River and Bay under freshwater to marine salinity gradient to study organic matter... | ecosystem: Environmental > Aquatic > Marine > Coastal... | reverse complement strand
GGAAGGCGCACCAGATCGAGCCCCGAACGCAAGCGGAGCGGGTAGTGGCGAAGTTCGGGGGCCCCTATCGGCTGGCGCAAGCGCTGGCCGCGTTGCCTGATCCTTCGATGCACCGAAGCCCGAGCGTCATTTATCGCTGGCTCTGGAAGCGGCGAACGGGCCGTCGCAATGTCCGCAACGGCCGGATTCCGGCCCAAGCCTGGGATGGGATCCAACTGGCGGCCCGTATGCATGGCATCTTGCTCACGGCGGAGGATATGAAACCATGAGCACCCGCACCCCCATCGTGTTCTCGGGCAGCCCGACGGTCACGCCCAGCCTGGTCGCCCCCTTCACGCACAACATCACCCTCTCGTCCGGCCCCTGGACCTTCACGGCCCGCTTGGAACTGCCCGGCCTGGATCTGCGGATCACGCCCGCCAAGACCCCGGGCTATTACATCCTGGCCTTGGCGAGCGAGGGCGTGTCGACGGCGGAAGTCTTCGATCGGAATCTCGCCTCGTTCATGGGGGCGATCTCCACGGCGGCGAAAGCCCACTATGTGCACGCCCCCCACGCGATCCATCACTTGCTGCAAGGCATGGCGCAAGCGATGACGTACTTCGGTCAACAGTATGACTACCTGGAACTGGTGAACGGCGATACCGTACAAGCCACGAAAAAACGGGAGGATGTCTAACATGGTCTGCGTACACTTCGATGGGATCGAGCGTGAATGGGTCGTGCAATACCGGCTGGAGGGGGTGGCGGTGCGGACCGTGCGAACCCGGAGCGTGGAGATACGCGAGCAATGGTGCCGGCAATTCCTGGTGCATGACAAAGCCGTGGCGTGCGGAGCGAAATTGGATCTCGTGAGCCTGGGGGGCTCGCGATGATCGTCCTGGGGGTCGATCCCGGCTTCACGGGGGCGTTGGCGCTCTATCATCCCGAGCAGCACACGCTCCTCGTGGCGGATATGCCCACCACCACGCGCCGGCTGTCCAACGGCAAGCCCCGCACCGAACTGCACATTCCGGCACTCCTGCATTGGCTGGACGCCCACCTGCCCCCCGCGGATGTCGTGGCCTGGGTGGAGGACCCCCACGCGCTGCCGAAGCAGGGCATCACGAGCGCGTTTCGCTTCGGGTATGTCTGCGGGGCGATTCACGCCGCGCTGCTGGCCTATCAGATCCCCCTCCATGTGGTCGCGCCGGCACGATGGAAGAAAGAGATGGGCCTCAGCGCGGATAAGGTCGGCTGTCAGCATAAAGCGAGTCAACTCTTGCCGGCCCACGCGCATTATTGGCCGCTCAAGAAACACGACGGCCGGGCGGAGGCCGCGTTGCTGGCGTGGTATGGGGCGCACTATTCCGCGCCGCGATCAAGCGGCCCCCGACTGACGACGGGGTAGCGGAGCCCGGAGCCCGCCCATCCGATGAAAGAGGCGTGGGCGGGCCACGGCGCGAGGCGCACGAAAGGGGGCATGATGAGCGAACAGGCAAAATATGGAATGCTGACAAAGGCGGTAATCGTGAAGCAAGTCAACGATGCGATCTTCGGGGAGACGGCCACGACGATAGCCCTGGAGGACGAAGGGTCTGGGCTGTACGTGACCGTCTCGCAGACCGCATACGAAGGCGAGCAGAAAATTGGCATCACAACGGAGGACTGGCCTGCGGTGCGGGCGGCGATTGAGCAGATGTTGGCGATATGTGAGGCGCAGAATGGCAAAGCAGCCGGATCGGTTTGAGCGGGCGGTGCAGAACAGGACGCATTACGCATCGGCGGAAGTGTTGAGGCTCCTGCGCCGTGAGCATGCGGCGGTGGTGCGGGCGGTGGAGAAGATGGATCGGCGAGAACTGATGAATATGAGTTACGATTTTCAGGCTGGCATGCACTATGCGTACTGTACCGTCCTGGCGTTGTTGGCGAGGCGGGAGGGGTATTAGAGCCGGAGGAGGATACATGACCGACGCACAACGGGCGCTGCTCACGGATCGGCAGATCGAGTTGGCCTTTCTTGGGCTGTACGAACAGCACAAGAACGATGTTGGCACCACAACCACACTCACCCTACTACAGGGGCATATTTATGCCATGGACGGCAGGCTGGAGGCGGCTGAGGAGACGAACCGGATTGCCGCGCTGGCCCTGAGCGAGGCGGAGGCGTGGATCAAAATTCTGGAGAAGGAGCGTACAGGATGATCTGGCCGTGGTCAGCCCTTGAGAAGCTCAAACGGCATATCGAGTGGCTGGAGAGTCGGGATAAAGACCGGCTCTTCCAGAACCAGTTGCGGGAAACGATTGCGCTGAAAGCCATGCGGGATCTGGCAGGAGCGCACAAGGGCATTCGTCGGCTCAAGGCGCGGATCAAGTCAAGAAACAGGACGCTCGCCGGTACCCAATCCGGCCCGTCCCCACACAAGGAGGAACGCAATGATGGACGACACACAACGGAAGCCGGTGACGCGGTTAGCAGAGCAAACCATTGATGAGGCGATTGAATCGGCGTATTGGCAATTCGATGCCATGCGGAAGGGGCTGAACGAATGGGCACAAAACCCCAAGTCTGAACGAGACGCCTTTAAGCTAGTGTGCTGGGGGCTGGCAAAAGGTGTATTCCCTGTGCCGTACGATCTCCTGAATGTGAAGACGACCGATGGGCTTTCAGCATCGGAATGGATAAACACAGAGGAGGGATGATGACGGACAAGAGCATGCCGCAGACCGATCAGACGACCGCGATCCTCGAGGATCGGGGCAAAACCTACGGGCCGTTCACCGGGCACGCCGCCATCACGCAAGCCGTGAAGCGGGCGATGTTTTCGCGGGCGGGCGGCGCGAAGTTGGCCGACGACCAGCAAGAAGCCCTCGAAATGATCGCGCATAAGATCGGGCGCATCATCAACGGCGATCCGAATTATCTGGATTCCTGGGATGACATCGCGGGCTATGCCCGGCTGGTGGCGGATCGATTGCGCGGGGTGTCGCGCTGAACGTGGACGACGGGCCGGTCCCGCTGCTCCCGCACCAAGAGGTGAGCGCGGCCTGGCTGGCGCAACGGCGGCAGGCGTTTCTCGCCGATCAAATGCGGGTGGGGAAAACCCCCGCCGTGATACGAGCCTGCGATCTCATCCAGGCGGAAAGGATACTGGTACTATGTCCGAGCATTGCCCGAACGAATTGGGGCCGCGAGTTCGCCAGGTTCTCGCCGCGCGAGCGGAATGTCTGCGTGTGGCTGACCTCGACGCCTTCATCCGACTGGAGAACTATCTCCATTGTCTCTTACGACTTAGCCATCCGGAACTCCGTGAACTCCAAGCTCGCATCGCAGACATGGGACGTGGTGGTGCTCGATGAAGCGCACTATCTCAAAGAGCCGACGACGCAGCGCACCCGCGCGGCCTATGCCCTGGCGAAAGGGGCGCGGTGCTGGCGGCTCTCGGGAACCCCGGCGCCGAACCATTACGGGGAGTGGTACACCCACGTCAAAACGGCGGGGCTCTGGACGGGGAGTTACGAGGCGTTTCTGGATCAATTCTGTCACTGGTATCGTGATGAATACAATCAAATCCGGGTTACAGGCAGTCAGCGGGCCGAGCAACTGAGCCGTCTGCTCGCTCCGTTTACGCTACGACGGCTGTTGGAGGATGTGGTGAGTACCTTACCCCCCGTGGAGTTTATACCGGTCGCGGTCGAAGCCCGGCCGGTGGACATCAATCGGTGGTGGCCGATGGTGGGGCTGAAGATCGAGTCGTGGAGCTACTACGAGCAGAAGATCCTGGAGCAATGCGCGGCGGTGGACGCCATGCTCAAGGTCGCGCAAGCCGGGGACGATTTCACGCACGCCCTCGGGGCGCTGCAAGGGCCGAAGTCCATCGATAGTCGCCGGTATGTCGGGCTGTCGAAAACCCCCGCCATCGCGGAGATGGTCGCGGAAGAATTGGAGCGCGGGGACTACGACAAGATCGTCATCTTCGCGTGGCACAAGGACGTGATCCATGACCTGCGTGAGCGGCTGGCGAAGTTCCATCCCGTCAGCGTCTTCGGAGGCACACCCCCGTTGAAGCGGGATCGGCTGGCGCATGAGTTCCGCACGAAGGGCCGGTGCCGGGTGTTTATCGGCCAGATCCTCGCCGCCGGGGTCGCCATCGATTTGAGCGTGGCGTCCGAGGTGCTGTTCGCGGAAATGTCGTGGGTTCCCGGCGACAACGCGCAAGCGGCGATGCGCGTGCATCACTTGAAGCAAACCAAACCCGTTCGGGTCAGGGTGTGTTCGACGGCGGAGACCCTGGATGAACGGGTCAATCATGTGTTGAGACGGAAGACGCGAGATTTGACGGTGCTCGATCTTCCCGCTACCCCACCCACCGTCGAAGGCACACAGGAGGCATCAGTATGGGAGTAATCAGGATTACGGTAGAGGGCGAGAACATGGACGAGATTGTCCGGATGATTCAACAAGCCGGGCTGGTGGGCGGCGGGTCCGTTCCCGTGGGGGAGTCGGTGCAGACCAGCGAGCCCTCGCAGGATCGCGGCGGGAAGCGGCCGGTCGGTCGTCCCCGCAAGGCGGCTGCGGTGGAGGAGAGCCCCGAGGCCCCCGAGGTCCCGGCGGCCGAGCCCGTGGTGGAAGAGAAAAAGCCGGCGGAGAAACCCAAGAAGAAGCTGTCGCTGGAAGACGTGCGCGGGGCGCTCCAGGAGTTCGCCAAGCGGCAGGACGGCGATCCCCAGGCCGGGATCCTCAAGGTCCGGGAATTGATCGGCCAATTCAAGAGCGTCCGGGGCGAGCCCTGTCAGAAGATCAGCGAAGTCCAGGATCAGGATTATCACGCCCTGGTTGAACGGTGCGCGGCATGACCACGGCGCATTCCAAAATAGGCGCGTCCTCGATGGACCGGTGGAGCCAGTGTCCCGGCTCCGTGCGGCTGTCCGAGGGCATCCCGTCGATCTCCTCCGCCTATGCGGAAGAGGGAACGCTGGCGCATAGCCTGGCCGCCGATTGGCTGGTGAATGGGACGAAGCCGCAGTTCGTCGATAACGACATGCACGACGCCGTGCAAGTGTATGTCGGCTATATCCAGCCCAAGCAAGCGCGGGCCACCTGCTACATCGAGCACAAGTTCGATCTGTCGAAGGTGCACCCGGGCTGCTTCGGAACGGCGGACTGCGTGGTGTGGGATGCCGACACGAAACACCTGGAAGTGATCGATTACAAGCACGGCCAGGGCGTGTATGTGCCGGTGCGGGACAACCCCCAGTTGATGTACTACGGCCTGGGGGCGCTGGTGGATCTCGGGTTGCCGGCGGTGACGGTGCAACTCACGGTCGTCCAGCCCCGCTATGAGGCGCAAGAGGGGCCGATCCGGTCGGTGACGATGGGGGCCTTGGACTTGCTCGATTTCATGGCGGATCTCCAACGGTACGCGAAAGCGACGGAAGATCCGGCGGCCCCGCTGGTGCCGGGGGAGCATTGCCGGTGGTGCCCCGCGGCGCGGGTGTGTCCGGAATTGGCCGCCCGTGCGACGGCGATCGCGAAGCAGGAATTCCGGCAGGTGGACGGCACGTTCGACGGGGCCGCGTTGAAGCAGGCGCTCGATCAGCGGGCGATTGTGAAGGCGTGGCTCAAAACGATCGACGAGTTCGCCTACGAAGTGCTGGAGAAGGGCGGCGAGATTCCCGGCTACAAGCTGGTGGCGAAGCGGCCCACCCGGCAATGGCGGGACGAAGCCGCCGCGATCCACACGTTGAAAGCGGCGGGGCATCCCGACAAGGCGATCTACGAGCCGCTGGCGCTCCGGTCGCCGGCGCAGTTGGAAAAGTCGCTGGGGAAGAAAGGCGCCAAGCTGGTCGAGGCGTTCATCGAATCCGTCAGCGCCGGACATACGGTCGTGGAGGAATCCGACACGCGCCCGGCGGTAAAGATGAGCGCCACGCAGGAGTTCACAGCGATTGGGACATCGGTGTTTGACTAACACGGCGTAGGGGGCGGCCGATTCAACAGCCCTGGCACACGATTCACGCATGGAGGTTTCACGATGGCAACGGTACTCACCCCAAAATTTCGCGCGTCCTACCCGCATCTGTTCAAGCCGCAGAAGAACGATCTGAACGGCAAGACGGAGTACAGCATCGTCGCGATCTTCCCGAAAGGGACGGATTTGACCCCGCTCAAGAAAGCGGCGGAAGCGGTCCTTGTCGAGAAGTTCGGCGCAGATAACACCAAGTGGCCCACGAATCTGCGGAACCCGTTTCGGAAGTGCTCGGAACGGTGGAAGAACGACGGCGGGAAGCAGAGCATCCCCGCTGGGTACGAGGACGGCGACGCGATCTTCATGACGTTCAAACAGGACGCGGAGAAAAGTCGCCCCACGGTGGTCGATCAGCAGGTCCAGGAGATTCTGGAGCCCCAGCATGTCTATGCCGGGATGTACGCCCGCGCCTCGGTGCGCCCCTACTATTACAACCAGAAGGGGAACCAGGGCGTCTCGTTCGGCTTGAACAACGTGCAGAAGATGGACGACGGGGAGCCGCTGGGCGGCGGGAAGACCCGCGCACAGGATGATTTCGAGGCGGTGGCGGCCGACATGGCCGCGCAATCCGCCGGAAGTCTGTTCGACTAGGACGGGGGCGATGGGTCGGTCCTTCGGGACCGGCCCTTTTTTGTTGCCTGCGACGTGGCAAAGCACGGCACACTTTTTAACAGGTACGGCATGATGCTCCATATTGACTTCGAGACGCGATCCGCGTTGGAACTGCCCGAAGTAGGCACCCACAAATATGCGACCCACCCAAGCACCGATGCCTGGTGCATGGCGTGGGCGTTCGATGATGAGGAACCGCAAGTCATTGAGGGCATGTTCGGTACACTTGGACAAGGCCCTGGCACGCTACTCGGCTATGTGAAGGACGGTGGCCTCGTCGCGGCGCACAACGCCGCGTTTGAACTGCAGATTTGGAATCATATTCTCGTACCGCGCTACGGCTGGCCGGAACTGAAACCGAGCCAGGTGCGGTGCAGTATGAGCCAAGCATATGCGATGTCCTTGCCGGGATCGCTGGACAAAGCGGCCGCCGCGCTCGGGATCGATACGCGCAAGGACGGAGCGGGAGCGCGGCTCATGTTGCAGATGTCCCGCCCTCGGGGGTTCGACGTGCTGGGCGATCCGTTGTGGTGGGATGACCAAGACAAACGGCATCGGCTCTATGAGTATTGCAAGCAGGATGTGCGAGTGGAGCAAGCGATCGCCAAACGCTTGCTGCCGCTCTCGCCGTCCGAACAACAGCTATGGGAGTTGGACTATGCGATCAACACACGCGGCCTTTACCTCGATCAACCGTCGATTATTTCTGCGATGGAGATTATTAAGCGCGAGCAAGAACGTCTCCAAGGCGACATTCGACGCCTCACCGCCGGCGCGGTGGGGAGTCCTGCGGAAGTCGCAGCCCTTACCCGATGGGTCGGAGATCAAGGAGTGGAGCTTGACGGGCTGGCAAAATCCGATGTGGTCAGTCTACTGTCCCTCGACACGCTGCCTGCTCACGTTCGGGCTGTCCTACGAATCCGTCAGGAGTACGCGAAGACCTCCACAGCTAAACTAAACCGCATGCGCGACGCGGCGAGCGACGATAGCCGCATCCGCTTCACCATGCAGTTCCACGGTGCCGGGACCGGCCGGTGGGCGGGGCGGCGGGTCCAGCCCCACAACATGCCCCGCCCGAAGATCGGGCAACACGAGATCGAATACGTGCTCGATACGCTGCTTCCGGGGGCCACGCCCGAGCACGCGATCGAGCGCATCGACATGATGATCGGGGAGCCGATGTCGGTGGTATCGGATTGCCTGCGGGGCCTGATTTGCGCGGCCCCCGGGCGCACGCTGGTTGCCGGGGACTTCGCCAACATCGAGGGCCGCGTCCTGGCCTGGCTGGCGGGGGAGGAGTGGAAATTACAAGCATTCCGCGACTTCGACGCGGGGCAGGGACCGGACATCTACAAGCTCTCCTACTCGAAAGCCTTTCGGGTGCCGGTGGGGGAGGTCACGAAGGACCAGCGGCAGATCGGTAAAGTGCAGGAATTGGCGCTCGGCTATCAAGGCGGCGTGGGCGCGTTTCAAACCATGGCTCGCGGGTATGGGGTGAAAGTCTCGGATGAGCGGGCGAACGAGATCAAGACGCTGTGGCGTGAAGCCCATCCGAACATCGTCGCGTATTGGTACGCGCTGGAACGGGCGGCCGCGGAAGCGGTCGGCCACCCCGGCGAGAAGGTGACGGCGCGGAACGTGGCGTTCATATCCAAGGGTTCGTTCCTGTTCTGCCGACTGCCCAGCGGACGGATGCTCACATATCCCTATCCTAAATTGAAAGCGATCGAAACACCCTGGGGCGAGATGAAAGAGCAGATTCATTACAGGCACGTCGATGGGTTGACCAACAAGTGGGAAGAGACGCACACCTACGGCGGCAAGCTGGCGGAAAACATCACGCAAGCCGTGGCGCGGGACGTGTTGGCGCACAGTATGGTCTTGCTCACTTCGCACGGTCATGACATTACGTTCACCATTCATGACGAGATTGTAGCCGAGGGAAACTACGACCGGGTAACGCTGCAAGCGTTTCTTAAAGACATGGCTACCGCGCCCCCATGGGCGGTCGGGTTGCCTATCGCAACGGAGGGGTGGTGTGGCAAACGATACCGTAAGGGATAACGACCTCGCGAAAGGACGGACTCGGCATGGATGACATCGACGACGCGAACGAGGAAGCGGAGGCGCAGTTGCAGGAGATCATCGCGCGGCGGCCAAAACCTCAGCCGATCCCGCCGGGAAACGGGCGGTGCTGGGTGTGCGAGATCACGGTCACGGGCGGCCGGCGGTTCTGCTGCCGTGAGTGCGCCGATCAATGGGAAAGGGGTCGAGCATGACATTTCGAGATCAAGCCCTCGCACTCGCGGCACGAGGATTTCATGTCTTCCCGCTCGCGCCGGGCCGTAAAGATCAGCCGCTCATTAAACAGTTCCCCGAACGTGCGACGCAGGACGAGGCGACCATTACACAGTGGTGGACGCAGTATCCGGACGCGAACATCGGGATCTCAACCACGCGCTACGGCGACAACCAGGCGTTGCTGGTGGTGGACGTAGACAACAAAGGAGACAAGCATGGAGACGACGACGTGCTGCAACTTGAACTTGAAGGATGGACATTGCCCCCTACCTTTCGCGTTCGTACACCAACTGGCGGATGGCACCACTATTATCGTGGTGGGGCACCCGTGCGCCAAAGCGTCGGTGCTCTTGCCCCGGCTCTCGATGTCCGAAGCCAAGGGGGTTACGTTGTCGCTCCAGGAAGTCGCGTTGGAAGCGGACGGTACGACGTTGTGGATGACGTGGCCCTCGCCCTCGCGCCCCAGTGGCTTATCGAACGCTGCGGCGCCCCCGGCGAGCGACCCCAACCAACTCCCGCTGTTCCCCTAGCCCCTGTGCCGCGTGCGGTGGAGCGGGTGCTGGCGTATCTGGCGCTCGCGCCGGTCGCGGTGGAGGGTCAGGGCGGAGACGAGACGACGTTCAAGGTCGCGTGCGCGGTCAAAGACATTGGTGTGGACGCGGAGACGGCGGTGGATCTCATGAGCGAGCATTGGAATCCGCGCTGCCAGCCGCCCTGGTCGGATGACGATCTGCACACCAAGGTGATGAACGCCTACAAATACGGGGTGGAACCGATCGGGGCGGCCGCCCCCGAGGTGCAGTTTGAACCGATCCCCGAGCCCACGGTCAACGGGGCGAGTCACCCCTTCGCGGCGCTCAATAAGGAGTTCGCGTTTGTGACCGCCGGCGGGGGGCATCATATCTTATGGGAAACGACGGATGCCCAAGGCCGGTACAAGCTGGAGCATCTGGCGGCGGGGTCGTTCTCGGCGAAGTTCGCGAATCAACTCATGACGATCGGCGATAAAACCAAGTCCGTAGCCGACTGGTGGCTACGATCCACGGAACGGAGGGACTACGATGGATTGGTATTCATGCCTCAGCAGCCTGCCCCGCCCCGCTTTTACAACCTCTGGCGCGGATTCGCGTGTCAACCTGCGCCCCGCTATGCATCCCATCCCGCCATCGAAGCCTGGCTGGATCACGCGAAAACCAATCTCTGTGGAGGTGACGACGCAGTATTCCGATGGCTCGTGGGATACTGTGCTCACCTCATTCAACGCCCATGGGAAAAACCACTCGTCGCACTCGTGTTTCGCGGAGGCAAGGGGACCGGGAAAAACGCTTTCATTGAGCGAGTCGGGGCGCTATTGGGCGGACACTTTCTCCTCACTTCCAACCGACGTTATCTGCTCGGGAATTTCAACGGTCACTTGGAGAACTGTCTGCTCTTTGCTTTGGATGAAGCTTTTTGGTCGGGGGACAAGCAAGCGGAAGGCGCACTCAAGGATCTAATCACCGGGAGGGAACATGTCATCGAACACAAAGGGAAAGAACCGTACACCGTTCACAATAAAACGCGAGTGGTCATTATCGGAAACGAAGATTGGCTTGTGCCCGCATCACACGACGAGAGACGTTTTGCGGTCTTTTCAGTCGGAGACGGTCGCAAACAAGATCGAAAATTTTTCCAAGACATGCGGGAAGGAATGGAGCGAGACGGGTACCCCTATCTACTCCGTTACCTGCTTGATTTTGATACAAGCGGGCTCGATTTCAACGCCGCGCCCGCCACGCAAGGGCTCTCCGAGCAAAAGCACCACACGCTCGACCCGTTCCACCAGTGGTGGTACGACTGCCTTGAAGAAGGGGCGCTCATCGGATCGGAGTGGAGCGGGTGGCAATGTGAACCGACGTGCGACCGCTTCCGGGCGGCGTTCCGGCGG
>Ga0208005_1000812_pt1 | contig 10879 bp, 2 predicted proteins | sample DEB19_08_DNA_3_FD_184530 | JGI IMG/M metagenome (GOLD analysis project Ga0208005, IMG submission 184530) | Aqueous microbial communities from the Delaware River and Bay under freshwater to marine salinity gradient to study organic matter... | ecosystem: Environmental > Aquatic > Marine > Coastal ... | reverse complement strand
CTCCGAATCACAATTATGTACATACAATTCAAGCCTGACTAGCTTGCTTTAACACCCTTCCTTGTATGTTCATCATTTGTGAATCCCTAATCTTGTTTCTATGAATCCTAATACTGAATTGACATATGTAATATGAACTTCATGCGCTATCTTCCGAACATCCTGGAAGACAGTCTTACATTCACAGTCTCTTTCATTTCTGTGATGTGGGAGTCTCACCCATATGTAATCGCAAAAGTGATTGTCGCAACTCACATAGCTTCAATCACTTGTGAATCCCGTGAGAGTCTCAAACAAACTCTCATTGATTCCTCATCCTAACATCTCTAAGGAGACTTATGTCCTACCGACAACGAGCCTCTTAGAGTGCTTGGCTAGGAGTTCGCCGTTGACATTCTTTGTCAGAATGTCACTATCATTCTCGCCCGTTGGAACAAAAATGATCCTAATGACTCCATCCTCCACATATTCCCGCACATAGGAACTGCGGATATGCCGCGTACGACTAGATGTCTGAACGTTGTTAGACATGAAAATCGTGCCGGTATTATCCACACGTACCGTCACTGGAAGCCTAACTTGCAGTTGCAAGCTCTTGCAAAGGCTGATCAAAAAGACAATATCCTTCACGGCTTCCGAAAGTGAGTACCACTCAGCTTCGGTTGAACTGAGTGACACAACTTTCTGCATGGCACTTCGCCACACGATTGGTACTCCATGTACGTAGATTATGTACCCAGATACGCTCCTACGATTGGCTGGGTCTCCTGCCCAGTCACTATCCGAGTAGCAGACAATGTCCCATGGATCTCCTATGGGTGTGCCATTTGGTTCCAGTCTTAGACCTAAGTCCTTCGAATCTAGAACATATTTGACACAACGAAGCATTTCCCTATAAGAAAGCTCAGTGGGCCCGTCTAATACCTTTGATAATTCACGCACACAGTTTGCGATGTCTGGTCGTGAATGCTTAACCAGATATAGCAGCATGCCGACACCGGTACGGTATCGAGCGTGTTTCTCGGTTGGTATCACCATCTTCGGATCGTCTGCGCGTACCTGTCTCGCACCTGGCGTTCCTGGAGTAAGGTATCTCCTAAGGCCTTTTACCTCTTCTCCGAATTCTCTCTGAATAGAGCTAATCATGTGAGGTTGGCCTAACCAGCCCTTACTCATGTCCTTTGAGAATTTCACCTCGCATGATAAGTAGTCATGTAGGGAATCCTCAATTTTGAGAACCAGATTCTCCTTCTTCAGCAGATGAATGGCATCTTCGATTGCCGCATTGTGTCCGATCATGAGATTGTCGTCCACATAAATGGCAATGAAGCAGAGGCCTTTCTCGCTTTTCTTTGAGAAGAGACACGGATCAACGTCTCCGCCCTTGAAGCCTATTTTCTTCAAGATAGTGACGAAACGCTTGTAGTACTGCCTCGCTGCCTGTACTAAACCGTAGATACACTGTCTCAATAATAAGATGCTGTCCTCAATCTCGCGACAGTCATCAATGACTTCTCCCATTCCGGGTGGACACTCCATGTAGATCTCTTCTTCTAGGGTTCCGTAAAGAAACGCTGTTTCGACGTCAACAATTTTGGCATCCAAACGATTAAACATCATCGCCAATATTAATAGCCTGAAGGTGATGTCATTTATCACTGGAGAATAATTTTCAGTGAAGTCGACACCAGGGATTTGGCTGTAGCCGCATGCTACAAGCCTCGCGCGAAATACACCATTGCGCTTTATCTTGAACACCCATTTACACTTCACGAGTCGTCTATTATTTGGCATTTCTGATCGTTTCTTAACTACCCAAACAGAGCGCTTTTTCATGTCGTCAAACTCTTTCCTTATACCTTCGCGCCACTTGGCCCTTTGCACAGGATCTGGGTGATTCCATGCTTGATTAAAGGTCTTGGGTTCGACGTAGTTTTTCGAAGCCTCTGAGTCGTCATTTGCTTCTTTTGCTATTTTTGCCATTTCTATCATGCTAGTCTCTACAACATCACGAGTCATACAAAGGTCAGCCGCTTCATCCCTTCCTGATGGAGGGTTCGCATTTTCAGCAACACTAGGCTGATTATGCCGAACGGTACTTCTGTCTGGAATGACATGTGACCTGAGTACCCTAGTCCCTTCAGGATTCCTGAGGACCCTTGTCGGTTCGGTATTAAACGACGCTTGAAGGTTCTTCATCGCTCTGGTTAGACCACTGCTTCGAGTTCGAGTTTCTCTACTGGTTGGTCTAGCAGTTGGACTGTTCGATGGAGCATGAATTGACTTGCTATCGTCTCCTTCTTTTTCCGAACTTGAACTGGACTCGTATGCTTTTACCCTTGAGGGGCGTGAAGTACGCGCTCTTGGGCGTTTGCGAACTTTAGGCGTTCGCTTTCTGACGAGCTTATTTCGCTCACGCCTTTTTGCGCGTTCGGAGCGACTCAATTTAGTTCGAGTAGCTCGGCGACTTTTATATGTAGAATCATCGTCGCTTGAGCTACTTTGATCATCCGGCGGAATTAAGGCCGGCATCTCATCGTCGCTATATTCTTCTTCGCTCTCCTCTATCAATTCAGTATCGCTACTTAAATATGGAGTAGCGATACTATCGTCATCGCCTTCCTCGTCACTACTATTTTCTATCTCGTGAACCAAGTCAGGCAATGAACTGACGCTGTTGCTATCATCGTCGTCGTTGCCATCGCCGTCCTCCGCATCGCTTCTGCTTTCATCGTCCTGGTCAGCGTCATCGCCGCCTTGGACTTCCTCGGCTGTTGGATCTAGCTGTTGGACAGCTGGTCGAGGCGATGCTCGCCTCGTTTCGACGATTTGAGCTCGCGCTTCCGCGCTCCTTTCTCTCTCGCTGCGAATAAAGGTTACATCCCTGCTCAATATTATTTTTCTTGTTGCAGGATTGAATAGCCGATATGTTCCAGCAGCATGCATTTTTGCGTACCCCACGAATAGACACTTCTTGCCTCGCGGATTAAGCTTGGCTTTATTTGTGCTTCTATCCGTCGCTATGCATTCTTCTCCAAAAATCTTTGAAACGCTGATGGCTTCATGCATGGCATTAGCCCTTTTATTTCCCTTCCCAAAGAATTTTGTGAAAGAATCCATTGTTTCACCTGGTCGAATATGAACGCTATCTAAATCGGTGGCTAAAGATGCCGCTTCTGTCCAGAGTCTATTGCGACGTGGAAGCGGCCAGCGGGAACCATCGAGCATGGCTCGCGTACGGCCCCAAAGAGTAGCGAATTTTCTTTCGCAACGCCCATTTTGTTGAGGCGTATTTGGCGCAGTTATTTCGAAGCGTATATTCATACCTTCTTCTTTACATTTGCGCGCGAAAGCCAGGTTTTCTCCTGCATTATCCATTCGTATACGTTTGACTGAAATGCCATAATCTTCTTCCAAACCTTTGATAAAAGGTATCAGAGTCGATGATAACTCGCTCTTTTCGTCGATAAAGAAACTAAATGGCATATCTGTCGCGTCGTCCAAAGCCAGCAGCCAATTATCGTTACCAGCATAGCTGTCAAATCTTGATGAGCTAATATCGATGAACATCCTGTCCCCAGGATGTTCAGCTCGTTCGATATGCTTCTTGGAAATTGGCTTCATTCGAGCTTTTCCTACTTGACAATTTACACAAATTGTCTTGTTATCACCTGTGAGAGTTATGTTTCTGGCGTGTGCAGTTGATCGAGTGATGGCCATACTTGGATGTCCCAACATCTGATGATACGTATCTGAAGGGATAGTATCATTCGTTTGGCCATCCTCTTTTACTAATAGAGAATGTTCTCCATTCACTATTGGCACGAGTCGCACTCCCTGGACGTATCCATCTCGAGTCTTGAGACGTCTATCAAAAATGACTGTGCGGCCATCGGGATACCGGAGTCCCATATTATTGTTGGCGTCACTGAATATTTTAGCACCCTTTGACTCTTGTTCAAGATGGAATGCAAAAAGCATTCCAGGTACATGACCAGTGACTACCTTACACCATACATCCTTCAGGATGGTTCGTCTTCCATCTGTTTGTATGGCGCAGTAGTCCTTTTGTCCCTTCCAGATTGCGACATTCCCACCTACTCCATAACCCTCTACATCTTCATTGATGCGTGTCGCATTTCGCAGCCCTTTCATACTAGGATCCATTACGTAGGAACTCCCTGAGTCTGCGAAGGCTGTATCTTTTGTAAAAGATGAATACAGTTTTCCGTTGATCCTGCAAAACTGACACTGTTCGTTGATAATGTCATTTGGCATATCTCTGAGAAATCCGGCTGTATATGCAAGATTGATGGGTGTCTCGATGACTGTTTGTATTCGGTCGTGTGTCTCGAATGACACATGTCTTTCAGAATTATCAGTACCGGACACCACCCCTATTGGTTCATTGATAAGACTTTCTATCTGAGTTGAGTAGTGATCAGACTTCCCGCTAGCTATAGCTTCTATGTTTTTCTGAGTCTCATCGTCTATGACCAGTGAGTAAATGGAAAGGTCATCATTATCATTTTCTTCCGATTTCTTATCGGAACTACTGCTCACTAAGTCACCTGCTGTTTTACCCCCAGCTACACTAGATTGAGTACAAGGCAAACAAATATCGCCATCACATGATAATCCATCTTGTGTTCCACAATTTTTACAGCAAAGCCTGCGTCGCTTTTGCTGTCTGGGGCAGATCTCTTCTACGCCTCCTAGGCGTTTTCTATACACTATTTCAAGGTCATATTTTCCGACGGGATCTTGCCCGGGATCGAAGTTCAAGACTTCTTCGTACTCACGAAAATGAACACGACGAGGCAAATGAATCAATGGAGCCCTGCCTCGCAAACGTATTCCACGTTGCGGGGCTTCAGGATGAAGCTGACGAGCCTCATTGTTGCGTTGATTGGCTTCACCTTCCTCATCATGATGCTCAGTGCGTTCTTCTAATGGCATTTCTGTGTCGAGTACGCTCTCTGACACAGGCTCGACCGCAACTTCCAACGCCCTTCCTGCTTCAGCGTCGTCTGAAGAATTTATTTGATTCGTTTGATCACGCTCTCGTTCCCAGCGCTCCTGATGCCCTTCCCAGGCGAGCCACTCAAGGAATGGAAGAGAGTATACTCCCCAGTTCTGATTTCTGTATGTGCGATATTTTTCCTGGAGATTCTCTGGCGCAATTGAAAATAGCCATTCCTCCCTTTCATCCCATTGTCGCTGAGTCCAGCCTGGGTGGTGCATGTCCCATGGTTCGTTGAACTCATGGGTGTGAGTACAGCAATACTCACAGAATCTGCACAGATGTCGGCCGGCAGGGCCGACTGTGAATCTGCATCTGCACACCCAATGATCGAGTGGCAGATTCGGCTGAAAGGCGTAAGGACTGATCTCTGGCGGCAAAACTGGTATGCCTCTCCAGATATCGTTCCTTATTGCATCCAATTCTTCACGACCAATTCTTATCGTCTCGGCCGTATTTCTCCCAGAAGGAATCGGAGGCAGCACGATACCTTGTTGCAAGGTATCATTGCGACTTGTCGACATGTTGATTGCAATATCGCTCCTGCGATACTCGACATGATCCCCACTTTCATCGTCCAAATGGAGACTGACTGAAAGGTTTGCTATTTCATCTTCAACTTCCATTGAAGTATCGATGGATACTTCGTCCATGGAATTGAAAGAAAGATTTGGTGAAGCCGAACGAGACATATTGTCTGGCGACGAAGGAGATAAGCTGTCTCGTGCCATTCTTGAAGAATGACTCGAATTTTCGGCTTCTTGCGTTGTACGCTCCAATCGATGATCGACTTCTGCGCCAATCGTGACGTGATAGACTATTTCTGCATCGTCATCAGATTCTGACTCTTGATCTAGAGCCAGTTCCAACAGATATTCTGCGACGGCCCTTTCTTCTGAATTGGCTCGAGTCCTATTCAGGGCTCTTTCTCCAGCCAATCTTCCTTCGTCTATTTCTTCCTCAGATTGGAGATAACCAATTCCTTCCTCGTATTCACGAGTTATGGCTTCTCGACGAAAGAATTCATCCAAAGTTTTGGGCTCCTCATCCCAATCCATTATCTCAAATATTTCTTCGAAATCTTCCATGGTATTTGATGTACCAAATGTACACGAACTCATGGAAGGGTTTCTCGATCCCTCCTCCGACCCTTCGTGCTGCGACTCCTCGTCGCTTCCATCGCTGAGAAAGGAGTCGATACCTCGAAATTGCATGTTTCTAGATTCTTGAAGCATGCGTTGCCTTTCTTCGAAGAGAATCGCTCCTCGTTCATGGGGATGCCAGGATGCATCATCCACTGAGAATTGTCCTAACGAGAAAGAATCGAGGTGATCGTTTTCTCGCATCTCTCTCTCGATTTCTTCCTGGACGTCTGGATCGATGGATCGAAGCAATCCTCGATACGACCCACCAGTTGGTACCATTTGCGTACCAACTCGCACGTAGGTCGGCTCTCGCGGCCTGAGATTCGGAGGTCTGTTCTCGATTGGCGGCCAAGTAGCTGGACCTGAATCTTCGGCGAAGCGAGTGAGCTCTCGAGGTTGCGAGAGCTCACTGAGCGTATTGTCGTGTCCTTGCCTGGAATCGGCCTCATTGGCCGGCTCCTGGCTCTCCATCGCAGTCACATGGGTTGTGACTGCGAAAACTTGAACTTCCTTCGGCGGCAAGAGGGCGCGCTCAAGCTTGATGATGTCTTGATAATTAGTCGGCCGACTGTATTTTATCATCGCTGCGAGCCCGATCTCAGCGTATTCGTCGCAATCGAATAGCAGATCCTGGCTCCCCTCGTCGTCCTGCGCGAGATTGGCCTGATCTCGCTTGAGGCTGCGGCAGTCGGCCTTCACGTGGCCCCATTTTCCACAGTTATGGCACTTGCCATTAAACCTGCGCTTCTTCTTGCCCTTGCCTCCATTACTGTTATTATTTTTCGACCCTCCAGCGGCAGCTTGGCTGCTTGCTTGGCCTGGACAGTCGCTTCCCTTGTGGCCATACTTCCCGCACTTGTTGCACGTTCCTTTGAACGTTTTCACCCACGCAGCGACCTCGTCTTGGTTCATCGCTGCGATCTGATCAGCGACTGCTGCCATGGCGCGTTCGTGCTGGAGTTGCTCCCTTCTCCTCTCAATTCTCGTACGATCGTATTTCGTTGTCAGTTTCGTACGCAGGACCTCGAGCGTGACGGCGTCGGGGTCCTGTTCGAGCATTTCCATTATCAGAAATCGCTCGCTATCATACAGTGCTGGCAAGAAGTTCAGCACTTGCATGATAGTGTCTTGCTCCGACAGCTCCGCGACGTTGGGCGGCCTGTTCATGTTTGTCTCTCCTCGAAGATACTCAAGCCTTGTGATGAGTTCTTCGGGCGGCATGTTGTTGCCCTGGAGACGCGTGGAGCGATACATTTGAAGGTAATTGAAATACGATGGCACGTTCCTGGCAGCGTACGTTCTGTTCAGGTTGTGCCAGGCGAGGCTCGGATCGCCGTCAGGATTAGCTTGGGTGAAGGAGTTTTCGATGATTTGGAAGGCGCCTAGACCTGACCTTTTGTCAGTATCTATACTGAAGGTTATGATATGATGCGCTCTCATCGAATCGCGATAACGTTTGATGACGAGCGTCTGTTCTGGCGTTCGTCGATCTTGGTCCACTGCCTCGGCGGCCTCGAACTCGGCCTTGCTTGGGATTGCGACACGTCGAAGCACGATGTCAAGCAGTCCCATAGACGCTAGCTTGGCTAACATCTTCTTCGAGTAGGGCCGAAAATGGGTCCGCCTCCCATCGAAGATGGGGAGGTACTTCAACGAGCTCCCGGCCTCTTCACTCATCCTTCGAGTATGGGGTTTCTCTTGATTCCTACGTTGGCTTGATTTCCAAAAATTAGGCTTGAGGTCGTCTGATGTGCCTCTCTTCGAAAAGTGATCTTGCGGACTTCGGTGGCTTGCTTTCCTGCTCTTGAGAGTGAGATTATTTTGGTATTATGGACTACCTTGGACCGATAAAACGATTGATTTCTTGCGCTTGCTTGCTCTGTCTTGGGGAACCCCTCAAAATCCTTTTGAGGAACTCTCGATGCTCCCTTTCCTTACGGTAACTGGCTGATTTTCGTCTACGACCGGTGAGATTCCGCGTCTAGACGATATATATCGTGTTGAAATGCTCTATGGTCGAACTACTGAAAGTGCAGCAATGGAATAGTGAGATCAAGTTCTAATTAGCTAGGTCACGCGCATTTTACTGTGTAAAAGCATGTGTTGGATTGTAGGTGAATCTGTTTTATGAGTTACGTTATCTAGCACAAAATTGTCGGGTTTCATCGGAAATGAAATCTCCTCCATTAGAGTTCGCGTAACATGTGTGCACATGAGAAAGTAGATACTCCCCATTTTTAGTATATCTGCACAGGTTCTACATATGGCGAACTCTAAAGACAAGAAAGCTTCGTTTGTGTTCATCGATCAAATAGATCTTCATTTTTGTTCACAGTCTTCTCTTCTTGCCTTCCCGAAAAGTATTTGCGACTCTCCGAGAGCTTTTATTAAATTCAGCTTTGTACTTTAGGAATACTTCCTTGTTCATTGAGGTTTATCTGTGAAGCATATAATACCTCAATGAGAATCTCTCGTTCTACTACGAGATGCTTTCGTCCGATGTTCTTGTGACTTCCTCCGTTCACAATAAGTGCTCTCCGAATCACAATTATGTACATACAATTCAAGCCTGACTAGCTTGCTTTAACACCCTTCCTTGTATGTTCATCATTTGTGAATCCCTAATCTTGTTTCTATGAATCCTAATACTGAATTGACATATGTAATATGAACTTCATGCGCTATCTTCCGAACATCCTGGAAGACAGTCTTACATTCACAGTCTCTTTCATTTCTGTGATGTGGGAGTCTCACCCATATGTAATCGCAAAAGTGATTGTCGCAACTCACATAGCTTCAATCACTTGTGAATCCCGTGAGAGTCTCAAACAAACTCTCATTGATTCCTCATCCTAACATCTCTAAGGAGACTTATGTCCTACCGACAACGAGCCTCTTAGAGTGCTTGGCTAGGAGTTCGCCGTTGACATTCTTTGTCAGAATGTCACTATCATTCTCGCCCGTTGGAACAAAAATGATCCTAATGACTCCATCCTCCACATATTCCCGCACATAGGAACTGCGGATATGCCGCGTACGACTAGATGTCTGAACGTTGTTAGACATGAAAATCGTGCCGGTATTATCCACACGTACCGTCACTGGAAGCCTAACTTGCAGTTGCAAGCTCTTGCAAAGGCTGATCAAAAAGACAATATCCTTCACGGCTTCCGAAAGTGAGTACCACTCAGCTTCGGTTGAACTGAGTGACACAACTTTCTGCATGGCACTTCGCCACACGATTGGTACTCCATGTACGTAGATTATGTACCCAGATACGCTCCTACGATTGGCTGGGTCTCCTGCCCAGTCACTATCCGAGTAGCAGACAATGTCCCATGGATCTCCTATGGGTGTGCCATTTGGTTCCAGTCTTAGACCTAAGTCCTTCGAATCTAGAACATATTTGACACAACGAAGCATTTCCCTATAAGAAAGCTCAGTGGGCCCGTCTAATACCTTTGATAATTCACGCACACAGTTTGCGATGTCTGGTCGTGAATGCTTAACCAGATATAGCAGCATGCCGACACCGGTACGGTATCGAGCGTGTTTCTCGGTTGGTATCACCATCTTCGGATCGTCTGCGCGTACCTGTCTCGCACCTGGCGTTCCTGGAGTAAGGTATCTCCTAAGGCCTTTTACCTCTTCTCCGAATTCTCTCTGAATAGAGCTAATCATGTGAGGTTGGCCTAACCAGCCCTTACTCATGTCCTTTGAGAATTTCACCTCGCATGATAAGTAGTCATGTAGGGAATCCTCAATTTTGAGAACCAGATTCTCCTTCTTCAGCAGATGAATGGCATCTTCGATTGCCGCATTGTGTCCGATCATGAGATTGTCGTCCACATAAATGGCAATGAAGCAGAGGCCTTTCTCGCTTTTCTTTGAGAAGAGACACGGATCAACGTCTCCGCCCTTGAAGCCTATTTTCTTCAAGATAGTGACGAAACGCTTGTAGTACTGCCTCGCTGCCTGTACTAAACCGTAGATACACTGTCTCAATAATAAGATGCTGTCCTCAATCTCGCGACAGTCATCAATGACTTCTCCCATTCCGGGTGGACACTCCATGTAGATCTCTTCTTCTAGGGTTCCGTAAAGAAACGCTGTTTCGACGTCAACAATTTTGGCATCCAAACGATTAAACATCATCGCCAATATTAATAGCCTGAAGGTGATGTCATTTATCACTGGAGAATAATTTTCAGTGAAGTCGACACCAGGGATTTGGCTGTAGCCGCATGCTACAAGCCTCGCGCGAAATACACCATTGCGCTTTATCTTGAACACCCATTTACACTTCACGAGTCGTCTATTATTTGGCATTTCTGATCGTTTCTTAACTACCCAAACAGAGCGCTTTTTCATGTCGTCAAACTCTTTCCTTATACCTTCGCGCCACTTGGCCCTTTGCACAGGATCTGGGTGATTCCATGCTTGATTAAAGGTCTTGGGTTCGACGTAGTTTTTCGAAGCCTCTGAGTCGTCATTTGCTTCTTTTGCTATTTTTGCCATTTCTATCATGCTAGTCTCTACAACATCACGAGTCATACAAAGGTCAGCCGCTTCATCCCTTCCTGATGGAGGGTTCGCATTTTCAGCAACACTAGGCTGATTATGCCGAACGGTACTTCTGTCTGGAATGACATGTGACCTGAGTACCCTAGTCCCTTCAGGATTCCTGAGGACCCTTGTCGGTTCGGTATTA
>Ga0208005_1000811_pt1 | contig 10888 bp, 10 predicted proteins | sample DEB19_08_DNA_3_FD_184530 | JGI IMG/M metagenome (GOLD analysis project Ga0208005, IMG submission 184530) | Aqueous microbial communities from the Delaware River and Bay under freshwater to marine salinity gradient to study organic matter... | ecosystem: Environmental > Aquatic > Marine > Coastal... | reverse complement strand
CATCGCTTCTGGACGCTGGAACTCTTAGAAGAAGTAGCCCTTGGCCATTCAAGTGGACACTCCAAGACAACCGATGGTATGTCAATAAAAGCAGCCGCACTCGCAAAAATCCCAACCGTTATGAGGAAGCTCCGTGGTGAAAGCAAATGAGCAGCAGGTGGGCGGCACCCACTACAAGCAGTTTACGCATGAGACCTGGGACGTAATTCACGACTGGGGGCTTGGGTACTTCGATGGCAACGCCGTTAAGTACCTGTCACGTTGGCGGCACAAGGGTGGCATCAACGACCTACGCAAAGCCGCGCACTACATACAAAAACTAATTGAGATTGAAACCGCAGTGGAGAAACGAGATGAACCTGATAACAATTGACTTTGAGACCTATTACGATAGGGATTTTTCCCTGTCAAAGATAACGACAGAAGAGTACGTGCGATCCGATTTGTTTGAAACCATCGGCATCGGCGTGAAGGTTAACAACGAAAAAACTGTATGGGCAAGTGGTGCACATGAAGATCTCAAGCATTGGCTCACGACTGAGTTCAACTGGGCAGAGTCCTTTGTCCTGGCTCACAACACAATGTTTGATGGCGCTATTCTTGGCTGGCGCTATGGTGTTCGCCCTCGTGGCTGGCTTGATACTCTTTGTATGGGGCGTGCTCTACATGGCGTGGAGGTTGGGGGTTCGCTTAAAGCGCTGGCTGAGCGTTATGGCTTGGGAGAAAAAGGTACAGAAGTCTTAAACGCAATCGGCAAAAGACGCTATCACTTCACCGATGCCGAATTGTCCAGATACGGGGACTACTGCATCAATGATGTGGAGTTAACGTACAAGTTGTTTCAGCGCATGGCGCGTAACTTTCCTAAGCAGGAGTTCAAGGTCATTGACCTGACGCTGCGAATGTTCATTGAGCCTAAGTTGGAGCTAGACCTGGGCATGTTGGAGCAGCACCTAGCAGATACAAAGGCAAAGAAGGAAGCGCTGTTAGCCAAGTGCAATGCGGACAAAGCTGAACTGATGAGCAACGAGAAGTTTGCAGAAGCGCTCAGCAGTCTGGTTGACGAGCAGGGCAACCCAGTGCCCGTGGAGATCCCCAAGAAGATCAGCCCCGCCACGGGTAAAGAGACTTATGCGTTTGCTAAGTCGGATGAGGAGTTCAAGGCGTTGGCCTCACACCCTAACGAGCAAGTGCAAGCGCTTGTGGCGGCGCGGTTGGGAAACAAGTCCACATTGGAAGAAACCAGGACACAGCGGTTCATTGACATTGCCAAGCGCGGTACGTTGCCCGTGCCGATTCGCTACTATGCGGCGCATACCGGGCGTTGGGGTGGAGACGACAAGATCAACATGCAGAACTTACCTAGTCGTGGAGAAAACGCGAACAAGCTAAAGAGCGCCATCACCGCGCCTGATGGGCACGTCATCGTGGATGCTGACTCCTCACAGATCGAGGCCCGCGTGCTGGCGTGGCTGGCTGGGCAGGATGACTTGGTTGAAGCGTTTGCGCAGAAGAAGGATGTCTACAAGAAGATGGCCGCTGCGATCTACGGTAAGAGTGAAGACGAGATAACAAAGGATGAGCGGTTCATCGGTAAGACCACGGTGCTTGGTGCCGGATACGGGATGGGCGCTGCCAAGTTCCAAGCTCAGCTAAAGACCATGAAGGTAGACGTGGAGTTGGATGAGTGCCGTCGCATCATTGACATCTATAGGCGCTCCAACGACGCAATCGTGCGGCTGTGGCGACAAGCACAAAACGCATTAGTAAGTCTCTCGCGCCGCGACCCCGCGCCGTTGGGTAGGCCTGGGGTGCTGGAGGTGTTGCCCGAAGAAAGCGCGATCAAGCTGCCAAGCGGACTGCTGATGCGGTACGACGATTTGCGGTTCTCCGAAGGCGAGAAGGGGGTGGAGTTCCACTACCAGACCCGCAAGGGGCGCACACGTATTTATGGTGGGAAAGTAGTGGAGAATGCTTGCCAAGCCATTGCACGTTGTATCATCGCGGAACAGATGCTGCGTATCAGCAGAAAGTATCCTGTGATCATGACGGTACACGACGCCGTAGCTTGCATGGTGCCAGAAGCGCAAGCCGCCGAAGCTCAGACCTATGTGGAAGAGTGCATGCGGTGGGTACCTACATGGGCTGAGGGTTTACCCGTAGATTGCGAGAGCGGGATAGGAAAGAGTTATGGAGACTGCTGATTCGTTTATTGACTATGCGATGCCGCTGATGCAGATCGAGGCTATGGCAAAAGAAATCCATGCGCTGTGTCTACAACGTAGATACAAAGAAGCAGAAGAGATCAGCGTCCAGTTGGGAGTAGAAGCCCGAATACTGCAGATGACCCTGCGTCACATGGAAGAAGTCAAGTAATGAGCAGCCCCTGGTCTTTCAGCAGCATCAAGTTGTTTGAGCAGTGCCCTCGCAAGTACTACCACTTGCGGGTGGCCAAGGACTTCGCTGAGCCCACGTCGGATGCCATGTTATATGGCACACGGTTTCATGAGGCGGCGGAGTTTTACATCAAAGAAGACCGACCCCTTCCCGAGGCGTTTAACTTTGCCAAAGGTGCGCTGGACAGTCTACGTAAGATCCCCGGTGACAAGTACTGCGAGTACGAGATGGGGCTGACTGAGAACCTGGATCCATGTGGGTTCCGGGATCCACAGGTGTGGTTCCGGGGGATTGCTGACTTATTGATCATCGACAACGCCCGAGCCGAGGCGCGGGTGCTTGACTACAAAACAGGCAAGAGCGCCAAGTACGCCGACACCGGGCAGCTAGAGCTTATGGCACTTGCAGTGTTCAAGCATTTTCCCGAGGTCAAGCGGGTCAAGGCGGGGCTGTTGTTTGTGATTGCCAACGCGTTTCCAAAGGCAAATTATTCGATTGACCAAGCGCCCATCTTGTGGCAAAAGTGGTTGCGAGACCACGACCGAATGAAGGGTGCATACCGCACCAACACATGGAATCCACGCCCCAGCGGATTGTGCCGAAAGCACTGTGTGGTGACCACGTGCCCTCACAACGGAAGGAATGGATGATGCCGTATACGAAATCACCGCGCCCCTATAAACACGAGTACCAGATGCAGCTTAAACGTGGCGAGATACCTGCGAAGCTGGAGCGCCAACGTGCACGGCGGGCGCTGGACAAGAAAGGTGTGGATCGCACGGGCAAGGACGTGTCCCACAACGTGGCCCTGGCCAAGGGGGGCAGCAACGCCGACGGGTACCGCCTGGAGTCCCCTGCAAAAAATCGTAGCCGTAACGGTCACAAAAAGAAGAAACCCGCTTGACGTGCGCTGCGCGACAAGCTAGATTAGAAGTTCGATGAGCAGCGGACGGCGTGGACACCCACTCCGTCCTAATTCTGTTAATGCCACATTGGCAGGACTGCGCGTCTGCGGAGAGAGACATTGCAAATTGTTGAGAACAAAGCACTGCTGCTGACACTGCGTAACCCGCAACGTGTCACCACGGTCATTCCGAAAAGCAAAGAGCTACCAAACAACCAAGTGCTTGTGCGCTGGGGGTTGGATGAAGCACAGGTCTTAAAAAACCTCAAGATCCGAAACGTGCCGTCGCCCATCCTGGGACACTACGACTGGCCTGGGAAACACAAACCTTTCGAACACCAGCGTGTCACGTCTGCTTTCCTGACGCTGAACAAGCGTGCGTTTTGCTTCAACGAGCAGGGTACAGGCAAGACGGGCAGTGTGATTTGGGCATCGGACTATTTGCTCAAGCAACGCCGAATCCAGCGCGTGCTGGTGATTTGCACTCTGTCTATCATGGACTCCGCATGGCGTGCAGACTTGTTTAAGTTTGCTATCCACCGCACCGTGGACATTGCCTACGGTAGCGCGGAGAAGCGTCGGGCCATCATCAAGGGTGACGCTGAGTACGTCATCATCAACTATGACGGCGTGGAGATTGTTGCTGATGACATCCGCAACGGTGGATTTGATCTCATCGTGGTGGACGAGGCAAATGCCTACAAGAATGTGCAGACAAAGCGCTGGAAAGTCCTCAACTCATTGATCAAGCCAGATACATGGCTATGGATGTTGACAGGCACTCCGGCAGCGCAGTCACCGCTCGATGCGTATGGACTTGCCAAGCTGGTCAACCCCACGGGTGTACCCAAGTTCTTCACTTCGTTCCGCGACATGGTGATGCTCAAGCTCACCAACTACCGATGGTTGCCTAAAGAGAACGCTACACAGACAGTGTTCAACGCGCTGCAGCCCGCCATCAGGTATACCAAAGACGAGTGCTTGGACTTGCCCGAGATGACCTACGTGAAGCGCCGCGTGGAGATGACCAAGCAGCAAGAACGCTACTACACCATGCTCAAGAACAAGATGGTGGTGCAGGCTGCAGGAGAAGAGATCACGTCGGTGAACGCAGCAGTCAACATGAACAAGCTGCTACAGATCTCATGCGGTGCGGTGTACTCGGATACCGGTGAGGTGCTTGAGTTTGACATCAGCAAGCGGTACGCAGTGCTGCAGGAAGTGATTGAGGAAGCCAGCCAGAAGGTGTTGGTGTTCGTGCCCTTCAAGCATGTGATCTCGATCCTGGCGCAAAAGCTCAACGCCGACGGGATTGAAGCTGAGGTAATCAGCGGAGAGGTGTCTGCCAACGCCCGTACCGAGATTTTCAAACGATTCCAAGATAGTAGTTCCCCCCGAGTGTTGGTGATTCAGCCGCAAGCTGCCGCGCACGGCGTGACGTTGACCGCTGCAAATACGGTCGTGTGGTGGGGGCCGACAAGTTCTTTGGAGACCTACGCACAGGCCAACGCCCGCGTCCACCGATCCGGACAGCGCCACCCCTCAACAGTTGTACAGCTCGCGGGGTCAGGTGTTGAAAGACACATTTACAACTTATTAGATAATAAAATTGACGTTCATACAAAAATTGTTGATCTTTACAAAGACCTACTTGAATAAAGAAAAGAACGTCACTATAATACAGGTTCCGACACTTACAACAGGAGAGAGTGATGAGCGACGAAACAGAAAAAGTGCCTACGGAAAAGCTGGTGCGGGTGTATCTCAAGATGAATGCCGCCCTTACAAAAATCCGTGAGGAGTACGAGGCCGAAGAGAAGGCTCTCAAAGAGAAGCTGGGCGCTGTGAAGCGTGCGCTGCTGCAGTACTGCAAAGACGAGAACCTGGAGAGTGTGCGCACTTCCGAGGGGATGTTCTATCGCACGGTACGGACAAGCTATTGGACTAACGATTGGGAGTCTATGGGCAAGTTCGTCGTGGAACACAACGCCCCTGAGCTTTTAGAGAAGCGTCTGCATCAGGGCAACATGAAACAGTTTTTGGAAGACCACCCCGATTTGCTGCCACCGGGGCTCAACGTGGACAGCGAATACACAATCACGATAAGGAGAAAATGATGGCGTCGCAAGAGCCACTTGTGCCGATTGAAGATGTTGCCAAGCACTTCACGGTTTCAATTTCAACCATCCGGGCGTGGGTGCGCCAAGGGTTCATCCCACGAGACACCTACATGAAAGTGGGTAACACTTACCGGTTCCAGCTACCACTCGTCGTTGCGGCGCTTACCAAAACGCCAAAGGACAATGGTGCTGATGAGGCTCCAGTACAACTGGATCTCGACTTTTCCAATCCCGACAAAGACATCTAACTAGGAGTATTCCCATGTCTGCATTGACTCTTTTTGGTAAGCCCAGCAAAGCCCTCGCCGTTCTGGGCGGCGTAGAAGATAGCCTGACCAGCACCATTGCCGGTGGTAGCGCTGGAGGTAATCGTCGCATCAGCATCAAGGGCGGCGTGTTCCGTGAAATCGTTGGTGGCAAAGAAGTCCGCGTGAGTGAGGACCGTGCAATTAACGTGGTAATCATTAACGCTGCGCCAGTGTCGCGTATGTACTTCTCAGGTACGTACAACGAAGGTGAGATCAGCAAGCCTGTGTGCTGGTCATCAGACACGCAGCGCCCGGATTCAGCCGTACCACAAGATCAGCGCCAGTCTCAGTTCTGCAAAGACTGCCCTCAACATATCAAAGGGTCTGGACAAGGCGAGTCTCGTGCATGCCGATTCCAGCAACGTATTGCTGTGCTGCTTGATGGGGAGATCGACAAGCGCGAAGTCTATCAAGTCACGCTGCCCTCCACGTCTGTGTTTGGAGATGCGGATGGTAAGAAGATGCCACTGCAAGCATACGGGCGTCATCTCAAGGCGTACAACACCCCGGCTATCAGCATCATCACCGAGATGCGATTTGATACCGCAAGTCCGACGCCCAAGCTGGTCTTCAAGCCGGTGCGTGAGTTGGAAGAGCACGAGTTGCAGATTGCCGTGGAGATGAAAGACCACGCCGATACGGTCAAAGCTGTTAGTTTGAATGTGTCCCAGATGGACGGCGTGATCCCTGCACCGAAACAGGAAGCCAAGCCCACCCCCGCGCCCGCGCTGCCCCCGGCAACTAAAGCCGCAAAGGCCGCACCCGTGGAAGTTGAGGAAGTTGAAGAGCCTAAGAAGGTGGTCAAGAAGACCGCCGCTACTTCGACGCCGGAAGAGAAGGTTGACCTCTCTGCCGTGGTTGATGAATGGGATGACTAACCAAGTCTTAGGAGGGGGCTACGTGCCCCCTATCTTCCCTTCTTCAATCATCGGTGGTCATGGACACAAGAACATTTCTGGAGGCGACACTCAGCGGTGATGGGTATTACTGTGTGTATGCTGCGCGAATCAGTGACGAGCGCAAAGTACAGAAGTTTTACGACAGCATTGATGCGGTAGTTAGCGCGGCTCAACAGTTTGACGATGACGGATACGACGCGTACTTTGCCCTTAGCACATTCGTAGAAGCTGGATCACGTAAAGTCCCGAATGCTTTCCAACTGAAGGCGTTCTTCCTTGATCTGGATTGCGGCGCAAGTAAAGAGTATCCAACGCAAGCCGACGCGCTATCCGCGCTGCGTGGGTTTTGCAAGAAGCTCAGCATGCCAAGACCCACAGTGGTCAACAGTGGTAGGGGTATCCACGCGTACTGGCCCCTCACAAACGCTGTTCCACGTGAAACATGGGTGCCGGTAGCAGAGCGACTAAAGAGGTTGTGTAAAGAACATAATCTGCACTGTGACCCAGCAGTTACAGCCGATTCAGCTCGGGTGCTGCGAGTCCCTGGCACACACAACCACAAAGACACACCCCCCAAAGAAGTAGCCCTGGTGGGGGCACCGGGTGGTAGTGTGGACTTTGACGTATTCAAAGAGTTGTTGGGGGATGACCTGGGGGTGCTGGGTGCTCCTAAGAAGTACGTCCCCCGTGAGCATGACGAGTTGATGCAAGCGCTCTCAGGCAGCTACATCAGCAGGTTCAAGACCATCATGATCAAGACCGTGGCGGGCAAGGGATGCGCCCAGCTACAGGAAGTCGTGACTAACCAAGCGCGTATTTCAGAGCCACTGTGGCGTGCGGGCTTGTCTGTTGCCAAGTTTTGCGTGGATGGGGCCACGGCAATCCACAAGATTTCATCCAAGCACCCCGAGTATTCCCCCGAAGCAACAGAAGAAAAAGTCAGCCTGATCAAAGGGCCGTACTTGTGTGAGCGCTTTGATGAGTACCGCCCTGGAGTATGCCCTAGCTGCATGCACTGGAACAAGCTCAAGTCCCCCATAACGCTGGGCCGTGAGGTGCTGGAGGCTGATGAGTCGGACAATATCGTGGTGCAAAAGCCTCTGGGTATCCCGGATGCAAAACCACTTGAGTACGTCATTCCTAAGTACCCGCACCCCTACTTCCGTGGCAAGTCAGGTGGCATATTTGTTCACGGCAAGAAGGGTGAAGACGACGAAGAACCTAGGGACAAGCTGGTCTATCACAACGATCTGTATGTGGTGAGACGGCTAAAAGATCCTGATATGGGTGAGGCGATTGTCATGCGCCTACACCTCCCACGAGACGGGGTGCGCGAGTTCACGCTGCCGCTTACTGCGGTCGGCGCAAAAGATGAGTTCCGCAAGTACCTCGCTATGCAGGGGGTGACAGTTCTTAACGTAGCAGAGTTGATGGACTACACAATGAGATGGGTTAACGAATTACAGTTTAAGGCTGAAGCCACGGAGTCCCGTAGGCAATTCGGCTGGACAGATTCCATAGGCACCTCCTTCGCCGTGGGGAACATGGAGATCTTCAAAGATCGCATCGAGATCAATTCTCCCTCCAGTGCCACAGTACAGTACTTTCCCTACTTCACCGCCAAGGGTACGTACGAGGGGTGGAAACAAGCGTTGGAGTTTTTTAACCGCCCCGGCTTTGAGTTGCATCAGTTCATGTTTGGGTTATCGCTGGGGGCTCCGCTCATGGAGTTCCAACCGCTCAATGCGGCGGCGTTTCACGCATGGAGTAAAGGCTCCGGACTAGGTAAAACCACCGCCATGCTTGCAGGTGCGTCTGTCTGGGGGGATCCGGACATGATCATGCTGCAGGAGAACGACACGCACAACTCACGCATGAATCGGGCTGAGGCGTACAAGAACGTTGTGGTTTATATCGACGAGATGACCAACACGAAACCTGCAGAGCTATCTGATTGGGCGTATCAGCTTCCTAACGGGATGCAGCGCAACCGGATGTCCGGTAAGAGTAACGTGGAGCGTGTCAGAGGCAAGCCGTGGAAGACGCTATTCGGATCCACGGGCAACACTGGGTTGGTGGAGCGCATCAGCTTGTACAAACGCATGCCAGAGGCGGAGGCCCAGCGCATACTGGAGTATCAGGTCAACAAGATTTATTTCAAAACCAAAGAAGAGACTGACGTATTCAGCGCAGCAATCAAGCAGCACTATGGTCATGCAGGGCGGGTGTACATCCAGTACGTCATGAACAACCTAGCAGCCGCAAAGGAACTTGCCAATGCAAACCAACAACGTATTGATGCCGCTGCCGGGTTGACCGCAGAAAACCGATTTTGGTCAGCATTGGTGTCTCGCACAATCACGGGGCTGATGCTCGGCAAGCGGGCTGGGTTGATCGACTGGCAGATTGCGCCGATTGCTCAGTGGGCCGTGCGGGTGCTGATCGACGCCAAGAAGTCCACCACGGAGATGGCAAGTGAGGTCGGCTCGTTGCTCACAGACTATCTCGCGGAAAACTACAACAACATCCTGCGCATCAAGAGCACCGATGACGCGAGAAAGCAGTCTACAGGGATTGACCACTTGATTCACCCGGATGCGGTGCCCCGCATCAACTTCGTGGCGCGGTATGAATACGACGTGAAGCGGCTGTACCTGTTGCCACGGTTCTTGAAAGACTGGTGCTCTAAACACCAGTTGAACTATTCGGGGCTGGTGGATTCTTTAAGGGGTGCCCCCACGAATTTGAAGAAAGAAAAGATTCGCCTGAGTCGTGGCACCCACATGAACCTCCCTCCGGCAGATGTCTTATCTATCGACTGCTCAAGTTTTATGACAGATGAAGCAGAACAATCTATGGCTACGACTGCCGCGCTCCTCGAAAAACAGGCTGAGGGTTGACGATATTGCCCCCGATGGGGTGCCGATTACGGTGAAATGGGACGAGGTGGTAGTGAACAGCTCCATCTTTGTCCCCTGTATCAACACCGTAGAACTTGTTAGGCAGGTGTTTGAGGTGGCTCGGCGCAGGGGGTGGACGTTGCAATTTCGCCCACGGGTAGAAGGGGGAAAATGGGGAGTACGCTTTTGGCGGGTGTTGTGATACTATCCCCAGTGACAACTTCGGTTGTTCATCTCTCTCCTAGTTATGTTGCGCCCCGGCCCTAAAAAGCCGGGGTCTTTTTTATTCTTCTTCCTCTTGTGCAGTGGGTTCAAAGGCTGCACGGTGCTGCATAAGCTCTGCCCGCATGTTCTTGGAGATGAGGATACCGCTGGTCATTTCCTTAGAAGTCTTGATGTGCTGAGCCAAGGAACTTCTGATGGTGTCAGGAGTAATCCGAGCACCAGGGTGGCGGTTGTTGAAGTCGGCCATCTTCTTCACAACTTGCTGGGCCTCATCCGTATCCCCTTGCCGCAGCGCCACGTAATAGTTACGTAGCAGCTTGGTGCGCTCTTGCCCTGCTGCACGGTCGATCTTCTTGGTGGACGTGTTGATTTCCAACTGGCGCGTGTAGCTTGCAGGCGACAATCCGAAGACTTGGCCAAGCACCTGCCCCACACCAAATTCTTCTTGGATCGGGTCGCCGCGCATGGTAAGTGCGCCCTCACGTGCAAATCGTTCAGCTTTAGATAGCGACGAGATCGCTGAAGGGAGCATTTGCTCGACCCCACGTCGGACATGCCCTTCGTTGATAAGGTTAACCCCGCGCTCAACTCGACTTGCGATGCCAGCTACCGGACCGCCCATCATTTCTGCCATGCGCATGACCAAACTCTGTTGGTCTTTAACCGTGGTATCTCGGAAGAGCAAGTCGGACAGACCGATGCGGGAGGCCACGTCAGCACCGGTGACTGCGTTGATCATGCCGCTATACGCCCACTCAGGCATCTTCTTACGCATTGCGGTGTCGAAATCATCTTCGTCATCACCCGCAAACATGTTGTAGAGCATGCCCAGAATGCCAATAAACGGCACACCTTGTGCCCCTGCAAACAGCGCAGCAGATCCAAAGATTCCAGCAAACTGTTTCTTCGCGGCGTTACGTACTTCAGCATCCTCGTGTGCAACCGCGTCACGCATGGTTTTGCACAGCATGTAGTACATGGAAACGCCGTAGCGCTTGTACATGAACAAGACCCGACCAAGATTGCCCTGGGCGATGCGCGGTGCGCTGGCAGCAGAGGTGCCACCGTTGGTCAGCTCGGTGAGGTAAATTGCATGATTAGCGGCGTATTCTTCCTTCTGCGCGTCCGTGAGTTT
>Ga0208005_1000808_pt1 | contig 10907 bp, 16 predicted proteins | sample DEB19_08_DNA_3_FD_184530 | JGI IMG/M metagenome (GOLD analysis project Ga0208005, IMG submission 184530) | Aqueous microbial communities from the Delaware River and Bay under freshwater to marine salinity gradient to study organic matter... | ecosystem: Environmental > Aquatic > Marine > Coastal... | reverse complement strand
GCCCTTCGATCCGGCTCGCTGGTAAATCCGCGTCTTCACGACGCAGCCCACCAACTCGCTCGGGTCCATCGCGGCCCACGCTTCCCGGCTCATGCCCAACGCCTTCCGCAGCGTCGAGAGAATCCGTCGCCCCCATTCGACATCCAGCGGCAGCTTGGCGAACACCCACGAGAACTGCTTGTCGCTGTGAGCCAGCCGGATTTCCACGCGGCCATCGTCCAGTTTGGAAACCGCCTTGATCTCCAGGTCATGCTCGCCGTCTTCAAGTAGCAGGCGTTCCGGTGCCTTGCTGTTGTCCACCGGCTCCACGTCGTCAAAGTCGTCCAGTCCGAAATCCATTGTCATCTCCTTGTGATTACATCTCGCGTCAAAATTACGTTGTGGATGTAATTCTGACGCACTTCCTAATCGAACCATCGCCCCGTCACGGATTCGAGCCGTGAGCCACGGGTTATGATTCCGCAGCCGCACCAAGCCCGAGGCGAACCGCTGCCAGCCTGGAAAGGCGTAACAGGCGGCGCGTGTGTTGTTACTCCTCAGGCAAAGGCGAACTCCTGGCTTCCAATAAGTGCTTCGTAGTCAAGACCGCAGATTTGCGGAAACTCTTCGCTAGGCTTCCACGACAGAGCCTTCGGCCGGTGCCCGTTCTTCTCTGCATTGAATGCCTTGATTGCCCTGGCGGCAGCAGCTACAGCGTCCGGGCTTGCGGTAGTCATCCGAAGCCTAATGATGCCCTCGCGAAACTTGTTGAACGGCCGCTCAAGGTCCTCCGAGCCGTTGCAGAGTGTGTCGATAAAATCATCAGCCAGCGACGGAGAAACTACCGAAAACAGGTAGTAGAGGCAGCTACAGCACGCCGTCTTCCAAATGTTCTTGTGAGAGACAGTGCATCGCCTAACGGCCTCCATCACTCCGGGGTGACGCTCCAAGAGTGATTCTGCTACGGACACAGAGAAGTCCTTGGCTCCATGCCTTCCGTCAATCCTTCGGGCTGTAATCATGCGGTTCAACGCAAGCAGAGTCGAAGAGACATGCTTGGCTGACCGAACTCCCTTGATTGCAAGAACGTCGGGAATGCGGCGAGCCTTGCCGCCCACGTCAATCGTGTCGAACACTTCATCCTCAAGGCCGCGTACAACCAGCGTCCAAAATCCTATTCCAGTCTTGACACAGGCCGCGAGCCTGTGCTGGCCGTCGAGCAATACTCCAGAAACGGAGAACTTGATCGTACTTCCGTTGTCCTTCATTTCTCCGCGGCGAAACACGCCGCAAAGAACATCGACATGCGGCCGAGAAAGCGGCCTGTTTGACGTATTGGCTTTCAGCCACTCCGCAGCCGTCTTTGGCGTCACAAAAACATGCTCGACAATCATTGCTATATCTCCTTATTGCCTTTCCGCACCCGTAACGCCGGACCTCCCGGCGTCACAATCAAACTCCGATCTCGCTCTTGGGCTTCGACGCCCGGGACCACCCCATGACGACGCCTTGCACCTCGTCTATGACCTTGTTCAGCCGATCCACTTCCTGCTGCCTCGCCTCCGCGAGAATCCGCAGCATCCGGTTCTCCTCGACAAGCCTGTCTGCCCGCTCGCGTGCGAGCCGGCCGATCTCGATTCGTTCTTTGAACCAGCGGGCCATGCCGATCATGCCGTCACCCCCATGATTTCCTCGGTTCGCGTGAGGCACAGCGTGATGAGCTCGGACTTGTCCGCGTCCGTGAACACGCCCTCGGCGTGCCTGGCGTCGATCAGCTTCCGAATGGACTCGAGCCGGTCGATGCTGCGAGACTTGGCAATGGCGTCGCGGGCGTTGTCCGCTGGCGATGGTTCCGGCTTGGCCGCTGCCGCAGCCGCCGCTGCCCGCTGCACGTATGGCTCAGGCTGGTGGACCCGTTCATCAACGGCGTGCCCACCTTCCAACCACGCGGCGATCCTCTTTCCCGTGTCCACCGTGATCGGCTTCGGGTCGGCGTCGAAGATGCCGGTCCGGTCCTTTGACGCCACGGCGAAGTGCCCGTCGTGGACGATGTCCAAGACCGTCGTGAACTCGTACTCGGCACCGTCCCGGCTTTCCAGTTTCATGCCGAGCTTAACCACCTTCTTCCGACCGTGGTCGTCCACCTGGGCCGTCTCGGTCTTGGCCCGCCCAGTGGCGATGATGTGGGCCGACGACCGCAGCATCCGATCGATAAATGCCCGATGCCGTGGCGTCAGTTCGCTCCAGGCACTCCACGAGTTGCCCTTGAACTTGGCCCTGGCAATCTCGTCCACCAGCTCCAGGCACCCGCCCTTGCCGTTCCACTCGGGACTGATCGAGTCGATGATGATGCAGTCGGCACCAGCGGCCTCTGCTGCGTCAATCGCTTCGATGTACCGTTCCGGTGTGAACGGCGGCACTAGGTCGATCACGTCGAACTCGTGGATCGAGTCGTACAGGTCGCTGCTGCCCTGCTCCGTGTCGATCACGACGGTACGCTTGCTGCCGAGCCCCTTGGCTACCAGAAGCCCGCCGTACGTCTTGCCGCTGCCGCTCGGTCCCGTGAGAAGCAACCTCAACTTGGTTGCACTTCGCTTCGCCTTCCGAATCTGAATCGTCATGTTACTGCCCCTTGGGTGTCAGTTCCTCAATCCCGTACTCAACCTCCTCGCCGCGACAAGCGACGAGGACCGTGTCTCTCGTTCTTTCAACCACCACGCCGGCGGCAAGCTCTTCCGTAAACGGACGCTTGACGACGACGATCGAACCGACTTCAAGTGCCATGCGTCACCCAGAGCTTTCTGGTGAAGGTTGTCCGGTATTGAACCGCCCAGCCGGACGTGGCTCATACTTGTCCAGCCGGTTCTGGCACTTCCAGTAACGCTCGCTAACGACCTGCTTCATCTCTACCGCGTGCGCCTCGCTGTTGATGATGGACTGCGCGACATTCGCCGCCTGGTTGAATCCCTGGGATCGCAGGAACGCGAGCAGATCGGCTCGCGTGTAGACCCGTGCGTCTGCACTCATCGCTTGCCCCCCTTCATGGCTTTCTTGAACACCTCGGCCCTGTGTTCGGCGACACGCCGGCACAGCACCGCGACGATGACAACGAACCCGACGAGGGCGATGCCGAGCGACAGCCCGACAAACACCCACGCAACGATCTGCTCTATTGGCATGAAACTGTCTCCCTGTGCAGGACGGCTTTCTGTTCCTCGAGCACGTCGCGGAACGCCACGATGGCCGCAGACTTGCGTGCCTGGCTTGCGTGGATGTCCGCGAGAACGTCCAGCAGGATTTCGCCCTTTATCACTGTCCGCTGATAGCGGGCTCGCCTCCATGCTGCGGTACGCTGACCGGCTGGCGAATACTTGTAAGGGGATGCAATCGAAGTCATGCCACGTCCTCCTGTTCGTCAAAAAGGGTGCGGCTTTCCGCCGCGTGGATCTTCTGGGCCTTCGCCAGATTCTTGAGTGCCTGAGCGTGGTACTCCGGCTTCAGTTCGCAGCCGTAGAACCGCCGGCCACGTTGCAGCGACACGTAGCCCTCGCTGCCGATGCCCGTGAACGGTGAGAACACAATCTCTTCCGGGTTGCTGTAGAGCCGAACGAGCCGATCGATCACGTCAATCTGCAACGGGCAGATGTGCTTCGTGTCGTCCTCGCTGCGAGCCTCGCGGACGTTGAGCGTGTTCGTCTCGCGGATGTCTGCCCAACAGCATTCCGCCCAGTCGATCCACTCGTTCCGGGACACCTCGTGTTCGCTGTCGATCGGTGTCGCGTTCTCGCCAGGTGCCCGGAACTTGATGAGGTAGTCCGGCAGGCACCCGCGTTGTTTCGCCCGATCGCTCTCAAGCCCCGCGAATTGAAGCTCACGGCTTCGCGTCCGAATCGCCTGAGCCTGCGGGTTCTTCCTCACAACCCAGTCATATTCGTAGACGAGCCCGGCACGCTCCCCGAGGCGGATATTGAGCCCGCGAAAATCGTGCAGCCCCACCTCGCCAGATCGCTTGAGCCGTGGAATCTGCATGACGTGAACCACGCACGCACGCCCCGGCTTCAGGACACGGGCAAGCCCAGTGAAGAAGTAGCCGAGGTGAATCTTCGCCTCGCCTCTCATGTCCTCGCTGTTGCCGATGTCCTCTGACTTGGAGGTGTAGGCGTACAGGCTTGGGAACGGTGGCGAGAAGACGGAGAAGTCCACCGAATGAGCCGGCATGTTCTCCATCATGTGGGGGATGCAGTCGCCTTGATGCACGGCGTACTTCTGTTTCTTACTTAGCAGCGTCACGGAATAGAGCCTCCTGCTCGCGGGTGTCGGCTTCCACGCGTGCGGCTTTTCGCAGCACGTTGTCAACCATCGGTCGTTCAATTTCAGTTACCGGGATGTGAACGCAAAGCGGCTTCGTGGAGCCAACTCGGTTCGATCGCTTCACCGCCTGGTAATACTCCTCGTAGGAGTCTTGGAGCCCGCTGAATACTTGGCGGGTGCATATCTGGAGGTTGAGCCCGAACCCGAGGATTCGTGGCTTGCTAATCAGCACGCGGACTCGCCCGGATTTGAAGTCGTCCACCATCCGCTGCCTCTCGGCGTCAGGCGTTGAACCGTCAAGGCTCACGGCTTCCGGCAGCAGTTTGGCGAGCATGTCTTGCTCGTCGTTGTAACGGCACCAGATGATGACGCTCTCAGTCGGCCACTCTCGCACCATGTCCGCGATGTACTGCGGCTTCGGGCTGTCGCCACACTTCGCCATCCGAGACAGTTTGGCCCGCGTCGTGATTCCGCCCAGGCTCGTCACGAATAGCTGGCCCGTCTCCTGCTGTACGGCACGCTCCTGGCTCTTAGACATCCGCACGTCTTCGATGATGACGTGGATAGGCGGGATGCTGTGTACGTTGTCCTTCCAGCCGTAGGTGCTTGGGTCCGTCAGGAAGATGCACCAGTGCGACAACGCCCGATAGAACGGCTTGAGGGCGTGCGGCTTGAGTTCCCACCGCTCCTGCGTCTGCCCGCGGTTCACGAAGAACTTGGCGAGGAACGAGTTGACGTTGGGGAACGCGTCGAGGAATACGGCGTGGTTCGCATACTCGATCCGATCGTTTGGCGCCGGCGTTCCGGTGAGGGCCAGCTTCCATTCCAGCCCCGCACCGAGACGCAAGCACACCTGCCCCCACTTTCCATAGTGGCTCTTGAGCATTGACGATTCATCAAGGATCAACGCCCCGAGGTGGCCCTGCGGCGTCTCGTCTTTCAGTGCGTCGTAGTTCGTGATCCCGAGCCTGCCGCCCGGCGTCTCGAGCCACTTTGCTAGCCCCTTGGCTGTCACCTGCTCAATCGGCAGCGTGTCGCCGTAGAACTTCTCGGCCTCGGCGATCGTCTGCGGCACTACCATCAGCGGCGACACGATGAGAACCGGACGATCCGGCATCTGCTCGCGGACGTGCCGAGCGAACTCCTGAAGCATCAGCGTCTTGCCGAGCCCGCAATCCGCGAAGATGGCGTACTTCCTCCGGGCGATCGCCATTGCGACGATGTCCCGCTGGTAGTCGAACAAGCCAGGCCGCGGCTCGTAGGTGCCGTAGTCCTTCGGCAATGCCTTGACGCCGACAGTCTCGGCGTACTCGTCAGGGAACCACGCCATCCGCCCGCGGATCTCGTAACGCGGCAGCGACTTGACGCGGATGAACTGACGGTATCCGTCGATCGAGTTGTCGAGGTGCAGAATCATGCCACGTCCTCCTGTGAGCGATGCAACCTGGGGGATGGGACCGCCCCACCGGAGTCCGTCCCCACAGGTTGCTGCGTCGCCGGCGACAAGCCGACGACTGGCTGCGGGCTTCCATGACCCGTGCCGTGAGAATTGAGCCACGCCTCTACGTCCGAGCGGCGGTAACGCACCTTGCTGCACTTGTGCGGGCCGAACTTGATCCACGCTGGCCCGAGGCCGTTGTGACGCCACATGGACAAGGCACCCTCGGTCACGCTGAGCAAGGCGGCGAGCACTTTTGGCGACAAGAGTTCGAGCGGGTCGTGGGTCATGCGACACCCCACGCCCACTCCGGGCAGATCGTGTAGTAGCCCTCGTTGTCTTCCGCTTCCACAACAAGCCACCCGTCACACTCGCGGATCATGGCGACGCGGGCCGCGATGGTTCGCCAGTCACCGGGGAGGTTGAACGAAAGACGGTCATCCACTCTCCATCCGGTGAGGCAGGCGAGAGCCACCGCGGCTTCCGCGTCGCCTGGCATCCGTTCCGTGTAGGCATCCATGCTGCTTGGCCTCCTTGCCAATATCAGTTATGTAAGATTGGCTAACCGGCAATGCCCGCGGAGAAAATCCGAAGGATGACGATCAGCAATTCAACCCAGGCTTCCGTGCTCATGGCTTCCGTTCCTTGTGGTGACCACCACCACGTCGTTTCCATGACGCGGCGGAATGTATCTTAGTCATCTGAGATTGGTCAAGGGGTACTTGAAAAGATTTTTTCGTGCATGGAAAACCCCTAGAAAACAAGGGGTTCTTGGCATGATCCCGAATCAGATTTCGGGATCACCCGTGATGCCACCACCGCTGCCAGCGGTTGGCGATGATCCAGACGATGCCAGCGAAGATGCCTAGCGCCCCTAAGATGCCAGCGGTGTGCGGCTTGCTACCTGGCTCTGGCATGGTTGCCGCGAACAACGCGATGCTTCCGAACAACGTCATCCACGCCATGAGCTGCTGTCCCTTTAGGGATTTGCTGGTCTTTTGGATTGTGACGACGCGGCCACCACTACTACGCCGCCGAGGTGCCGTGCGTGCTGGTGCGTTGCCTTCGAGAAAATCAAACTGCCCCATTCTTCACCCTGCCCTTCGTGGTCGCCCGCCCCGGCTCTTGCGAAGCTCCTCGTTTTCCTTTGCGACACGCCGCACTTCGTCGGCATCGTAGTAGATCGCCCGTGGTCCCTCGACGTGTCGCTCCAGTATTCCCTCTCGTCCGAGATGAGCCAGGTGGCTTTCGCTGCACCCATAAATCTCGGCCGCCTTGCTTGCCGGAACAAGGTCTTTCTTCGACTTTTGGAATTTGAGCATTCGTGCCATACCGTGATTCTACGGCCCTCCGTGCGGTGTCAACGCAATTTCTTGCCCCGGTCGCCAGCAACCCCTATGGTTGACTGACGCCCGAGGCGATCACGGGTTCGATCCTTTTTTGCGGAATCGAACCACGCTGAATGGTGGGGGCAACACCGAACCCTCCGCCGCGGAAAAATCGGAACAGACGGAGCGACACGGCACGGCGCACGGATGCGAGCTAAATACCCACCATAGGGAAGGGTGCATCCATGTTGCTGTCAGTTTTCCTCGACACCGTCTACGTTCCGCTGAAGCTCCGTGGCCGCTCGGAAGAGACGATTCGGCTACTACGCCATGCCGTCACGCAGTTCTCGCGGTGGCTCGGCCACGACGCCACGCTTGACGACTTGGATGACCTCGTCGTCAGCCGCTTCCTGGCCCACCGGGCAACCACGCTCAAGCCGCTGTCGGTGGCCCGTGAGCGGTCCGGCCTGTGTGCGATCTGGAACCTTGCCCAACGTCGCGGGCTCGTGCGATGTGCCCCGTGCATCGCGCCTGAGCTGATCCCCGAGCGAATCCCGCGAGCACTCACCGCGGCGGAACTCGGCAAGCTGTGGATCGCAGCCGGCAACGCTACCGGGTGGGTTGGCCCGATCCATTCCGGCGTGTGGTTCCGTGCTCTCTTGGGTGCCCTCTTCTACAGCGGCGAACGGATCACGGCGTTGCTGTCGGTGCCGCGTGACTGCTGGCGGTCGCCGTGGTTGAGCGTGCCAGCGGTGTGCCGCAAGGGCTCGCGGAAGCCCATGAGCTACAGGCTGCCCGAGGAGGTGGCGTTGCTCGTGAGCCGCGCCACGTCGCACGACGGCCCTGTCGTCCTTTGGTGGCCGTACACGGACACGGCACTGCGGAAACGGTGGCACAACATCACCGAAGCCGCCGGGCTTGGGAAAGGCTCTGACGTGGCCTTCCACAGCCTGCGCCGCTCGTTCGCCTCGCACCTGACGGCGGCGGGCGGCGACGCACAGGCCGGGCTCGGTCACGCGAGCGAACGCACCACGCGGCAATATCTCGATCCCAGGATCACGCAGGCCGGCGAGCCGACACCGGCTGAACGGTTGCCGCGGATCTGGGAACCGCCGCAGGACGAGCCGCCGGCCAGGGAAGATGTGGCGTGATTTCGGCGTTGACGAACGGCAGGGATGCGGCATAGTGCGGGCATGGACATGCCAGCCACACCGGCTGCGATCACACTCACCGACGCGGAGCGGCAGGCGCAGCAGGTGTTGCCAATGGAAGCGGCGTCGTAGAGAGAACGCGCAGGATCAATGGCCGCGACAAAAGGATTCACCATTCCAATACGGGTAAAGGAGCGGTCCATTGCATCCGCTGGTTATGCGTCTTTCTGACTGCGTGACGATCATTCGTGGGGACTGCGCCGAGATCCTTCCTTCGATTGACGGAAGCAAGCTGATCATCACTTCGCCGCCGTACGGTGTCGGCAAAGATTATGAGTCTGGCGGGGAGCTTGAATGGGAGATGACCGTACGAAGATTTTTACGCGCGGCTTCAGAGTCGATGCAGGGCGGCGACTTTTTAGCCCTGAACCTTCCAGACCGTCACGTTCTTGATGAGTGGTTTGGGATGCGTCCGACAATGCCGATCATCTGGCAGGATCTCGCCAGGCTTGGACTGGTCTATTACGACAAACGGCTTTGGAAAAAAGATCCGTGCTGGATGAGCGACAGATGGCACGCCTGCTCCGTCAAGGCTGTCACGGAATGCGAGGAGATATACATACTCAAAAAACGCGGCCACACAGCAGGTACGCTGCGGGTTGTCAGGGCCATTAGAGACGCAAGAGACGCCTCGGGGCTAACAAACAAAGACATAGACAAGGCTTTCGGTTTCAACGGAATGGCCGGGCACTGGACGAACCCGCACGTTCAGCCGGAGTGCCCGAAACCCGAGCACTGGGAAAAGCTGAAGCAGTTGCTCGGCCTTGGTTCCGAGCTAGACAAAATCGTCGTAGCCGAAACACGGCGCGTCCGCGACCGCATGACCGACCAGGAATGGACTTCTTGGGGGAGCCGCCAAGTATGGGAAGTCAGGTCGGTGCGAAGCAACGACAAGCACCCAGCCATGTTTCCAGAGGAACTGCCGAGGAGGCTTGCGACGCTTCTTTCCAATCCAGGCGATACGGTTTGCGACCCGTTCATGGGGTCTGGCACTACAGGCGTGGCGTGCATTCGCACTGGGCGAAGGTTTGTCGGGATTGAGAAGGACGCCAGATATTTCGAGATCGCAAAGCAAAGATTAGAGCGAGAGATCGAGCAATCGCTACCGCTCAAGTACGCATAACGCGACAGATCAACGGCGGCGGACGCAAGACATGACCACACCAAACGACACTAACACGCCGTCCGTTGCATCGTCTGGTTCCACTGCCGTAGCGTTGAGGCCGTACTACGAGAAAGACGGAATCACGATCTATCACGGGGACTGCCGAGAGATTCTTGCCGGGCTTGCGGACGACTCGATTGACCTTGTCTTGACAGACCCGCCATACGGAGTCGCCTACGTCACATCTTGGCGGGCTCGCGGCGACGAGCTTCGCAAGCCAATCGCGAACGACGAGAACCTCAAGGCTTTTGCGGCCGCATGGCCGCATTGCCTTCGGCTGCTTCGCACGGATCGCCATTGGTACGTCTTTGCGTCGCCAAGGAAGATTCACGAAATGCTGCCTATCACCGGAAATGCCAAGCACACAATCGCCTGGGATAAAGGCGACCGGGGGACCGTTGGCGACCTGGAGTGCGGATTTGGCGAAGCATGGGAGGCGATTCTTTACGGGATGAAGGGCCGCAGGAAGTTGAACGGCAAGCGGCCTCGAACTGTGATTCGGCACGATTGGTCGGCGACTATGGATCCGCAACATCCAACCGTAAAGCCGGTGGGGCTGCTTCGGCAGTTGCTCGGGATGAGCACGGACGCGGGGGAAACTGTGCTGGACCCGTTCATGGGCAGCGGCACAACGCTGCTGGCCTGCAAGGCGGAAGGCCGCCGGGCCATCGGCATTGAGGTCGAGGAGCGATACTGCGAGATCGCCGCCAAGCGGTTGAGCCAAGGGGTTCTGTTTTAGGCAGTGGAACGACAAGGATCAGCGGCAGTGATGAGGAGACGAACCATGCCACAAGACGACGCAACGCTGTCCGCTGCATCCGGTGGTTATGCCGCCGTGCCGACCGAGTATCGCGGAATCAAGATGCGGTCGAAGTCTGAGGCTATCTTCGCTGCCTGCCTCGACTTTGCCGGGTGGGGCTTTGAGTATGAGCCTCCGACTCCGCTGCACTCTTGGGACTTCTGGGCGCACAAGATCGACCGCCAGGCCAGCGGGCCGCTTGCGATACTTGAGCGTTCTGTCTACATCGAATACAAGCCGCGATGCCCAACGATGACATACATCAACAATCTCATCGACAAGGTTCGCCCGTGGGCCGAGCGATACGTCTCTGGCGGCCAAAGCCTTGAGTCTTACGTCGTGTGGGGGTCGCCTTTATCAGATCAGGGCTACAACTTCATCGAAGATTCGCCGTTCGTGTGCTATCCGATTTTCACGAAGATCGGCAAGTACGGATGGGGTGACTTCTGCCCGATGGCAGACCACGGCGAAGAGGCACCGTTTTCGCACCGGCACCCGCAGACGGAGATTCTCGGGATCACGGACGAGCACATTCAGCGGGCGATGGCGTACAGGTTCGACTTGAAGGCATAACGGCTGCCTTCAGCCGCTTGCAGCCAATAACCTATGAGCAAACCAAAGGACGTTACCGCAAGTCGGCTGCAAGGCTTTGTTCTCTCCATCTTTTGACCGGAGG
>Ga0208005_1000805_pt1 | contig 10940 bp, 14 predicted proteins | sample DEB19_08_DNA_3_FD_184530 | JGI IMG/M metagenome (GOLD analysis project Ga0208005, IMG submission 184530) | Aqueous microbial communities from the Delaware River and Bay under freshwater to marine salinity gradient to study organic matter... | ecosystem: Environmental > Aquatic > Marine > Coastal... | reverse complement strand
TGGCCAGAGTTTGCATGGACTTTTTAATCGCCTCACGCTGCTCCGCCGTTGAATACGTTCCAACGAATGATTCGGCCTGCTTTTGCGTCATTCCCGCCAAAGCGTCAATCCGCGCAAGTTTCTTGGCGCGCTCTGCCATGTATGCCGCCCGGTCAAAGTTCCTGCCCAAAGTCTGGCCAATGCGGCTTTCAGCATTGACCAGATACTCGAAAAATTCTCCCATCGCGGACGGAATATCCCGCGTGAAAAAATTCAGAATCATCGCCCCGCCAATTTGGGCGTCCTTGCCGAGCCTTGTCAGCGCGTCCCCGGCATCGTCCAACGATTTCAACTCCTCGCGCGTCAGCCTGAATCCCGATTCGAGGCTGTTTATTTGCGCGATGAGCGGAAGCAGTTTTGCCCCCTGTTTGCCAAAAAATTCAACCGCGATTGCGGCGCGTTCCGATCCGTCCTTGGCGGAATTTATCAATGCGGCAACATCCCGAAGCACCGCCTCTGTTGAACGCATCCCGCCAGAATCAGCCAATGCGATTTTGTATTTTGCAAATGACTCCGCGCCTTCACCTATTTTCTGTGAAAGCTTTTCAATCGCCAGCGTCGCCCGCTCCGCGCCAATCCCGGCCAAGTCCGCGGTTCGGTTCCAGTCCTGCAAGAAATCAGTTCCAACGTCCAGCGAGTCGGATGTGTTAAGAATCTGCTCCGCCATGTCACCCGCGCCCTTGACGAAGGCCGCCATTCTTCCAACGCCGAAAGCGCCCACAACCGAACTGATTGCGCCCTGAAACTTTGAAAGTGTTTTTTGTGCACCGCCAATTCCGGCTTCAAATTCCGAAACGTCCAGACCCATGCGGGCCTCAATGCTGAAATCACCCATGCTTCGCCGCCTCCTTTTCGGCCTGGGAATTCTGCGATTCAAGCCATGCCGCGCGCACGCGGTCGGATGGATTGAACAGCGGGACACGCTCGCCAGCGCCAGCGCTGCGGCGATGGTTCACGATCTTGAAGTATTGCAGCACGCGCGCCAATGGTGCGTCCAAAATCGCGTCCTCGCCCCAGCCGTATTCGTTCGCCAGCGTGTCAACGATGGATGCGCCGATGCTCCAATAGGCCACGGATTCACCGCTGCCGCTGCGGGCCGGAGAATCGTAGAAGGCCGCGCCGACATTGCGCCAGATTTCTACCAGCGCGTGTTTGGCATTTATTCTCCGGCAGGATTTGATGAATGAATCGCGCTTTCTTTTGTCAACGCAAAATTCAGGCGAACAAACCCAAAGAAACAGCGCGATGTCGCCGCCCCTGATTTCGCGGTCGCCGCCGCATAGAAACGGAGATTTCACGTTGTCCAGAATCATCATGCGCCTCAATGTCAGCGGTTCCATGATGATTGGCTTGCGAGGAAGGTATCGCACAAACGGACGGTCGGGCCAGCGGCGCGGAATTGCAACCGAGCCAACCACAAATGCCGCGTCGCGCTGTTCGCTTTCGGCGGACAGCGCGGCGCGATAGCCGGGAATGTCATCAAACAGGCTCATGCCCTAATCACGGGCCGAAGCCCGTTTAGCTGATGGAGTCGAGAACCTTGCGGATTTCGACATTCTGCTTTTGAATGTCGTTCTGCGTGTAGGTTTTTCCGACGGAAATGATGATGAAGTTCTCGCTGCCAAGCCCGAAATCCTTCGAGAACGTGGCACCGGCTTCAACCTCCTTGGACGGCACCACTTGAAGCGTGGCCGTGGCGGTCACTCGCCCGCGCGTAAATTGCGCGCCAACGGGGACTCCGAGGTGATTGTCAACCTCGATCTCCTTGTATGGCCGATTGATGGTCAGAGTTTCCGCGATGCAAGTAATCGCAGCGGCGGTGTATGTTGCGCCGGTCGGGTTTGTCACGGTCAACGAGACGCTGTTGTAGCTGTTGACGCTGCCGTCTGTGAACTGATTGGCTACTGGCATGGTATGTTCCTTTTCTGTTTATGCGGACGCGCCAATGACAACGAGGTCATAAGCGAGCGTGTTGCTCGCGGACGTGTTCGCAAATTTCAAAGTATGATTGACCGAGCTGCTGGTAACTGTGTATCCAGTCGCAAGCGGCGCGCTTAAAATCAAAAAGCCGCCGGGCTGAATGTCCACCGTGGCGTCATGGTCGCTGTTAAATGGAGAGTCCCAAGCCCCGCTGTTTCCAAGCCCGCCGATTCGCAGCACGTCGCCCGTCGCCGTGTTCTTGTTGCGAATCAAAAGCAGTTTGATTCTGGCGTTGGTCTGCGTGGCACCAAGCGCGTTTGTCCATGTGTAAAGGTCAATGTTTTCCGTGGCGGTTGCGGCAAGGCTTCGTGTGTCGCTGAAAATTGTGTCCGCCTGATTCGCGCCAGTGCCGCTTGTCAAATCGAGCGGCGTGTATGTCTGCGACATCGGGGCCATTGCCGTCACCAAATCCAGCGCAGTCAGCAAGGTTGCCGACAAATTCAAATCCATTTTCGCGGTCAAACTCATACGGGCCAAGCCTCCTCTTTGATTCCAATGGTGACGCCAAAAGTGAGCGTTGAACGGTCAAGGTCGTTTTCAAAGCTTACAGCCGAGCCGGACGTTTCGTGGCAGCGCAGCATGGTCAAATATGGCAACAGCGTTTCCGTGTTGAATTGCTTGCGATAGTCGGCCATGAGCGTCCGCACATTGGCGCGGAACGAATTGTGCGAACTGGCGTTGTTTCGTCGGTCGGTGACGATGGTCAATGAAAGAGTTCCGTCGTAAAGCGAGTGGCGAAGGTCGCCGTTTGGAACTTGGAACAGCTTGTCCAATGCACGTTCAACTGTGAATTGAGCGACGCAGCGCGGCGTTGCCATTTCGTCCGTGTCGCGGGGCTTGCGAACATCTGAAAGGAGCGCTGAAAGCACGGTGTCGGCGGCAGATTCAATCTGCCCCTCGAAATCGTAAAGCGTCGGATAATCGCTTGCGCGTGCCATTAGGAATACTTATTGCAACAATTCGCAGCATAAGTCAAATTGTTTTTGATGAAGCCCACGCTAAAAATCTACGACGCGCAATTTCAGAATGAAATTAAGCGGATGCTGGCCCACGCCAGAAGCACGGGGCGCGGCCCGGCAAAAGCTTTGAATGCCGAGGCTTATCACCTTGCCGTTGCGACGATCAATCACACTCGACGCGCAAGGCGTGAAAGCATCGAGGCGCTTGGATTGAAAACAAAAACCGTCACGCCCTATACGACTTCGCTGGGATTCCAGCGGTTCAAAAGGACGTTCACCTTGGAAAAGGACAATGCGGTTGCGAATTATCTTGCAGCATTAAAGGCCCACGGTGTCACCGCGAGAAAAGTTTCAAAAAACTTGCGCCAACTGATTAAGCGGCGCAAGGGGTCAACCTTCATTTCTGGAACGCAGGCAAACGCCGCGCGCAACATTTATTTCGCCAGCCGTTCGGAATTGGAACAGCGAGCGAGACGGTGGATTGCCAAGAAGCTGCGGAGCATCGGATTCTTGGCCTCTACATGGCGGCTTGTGGCGAGGAAATTTGATATTTACGCCAAAGACAAGGCCCGTGAAAACATTGGCGGGCCGATTAAATCAGGAAAGCCGAACGATTCAAGCGCGGACGGCTCAAAACGCGCAACCGGACAGAGCTTGGTTGCGGTCTTGGCGCTCAAAATTGGCCGTGACAAATACGGAAATGCACTCCGCGATTATGCAGCCAAACTGATGCGCGATGCGCTTCAACTGGCGATTAACGAGCGGACGGGAAAGATTCAGCGAAGATTAGCGCATGAAATCAGGGAGGATTTGAGGAAGGATGGGTTTCCAGTTAAGGCGGGCTGATTTTTGCGAATTCGGCCATTCCGTTTTTTACGGAAATCACCTTGAACGTTTCTTTGCCATTTCCAAAATCTTTAACAAACACTGTGCCTGCCTTAATCCGCCCCTTCACAGTGGCGACACCGATCACACTGGTTGCCATGAATTGCCAACCGCAACAAATCTCGGTAGTGGTATAGTTTGAAAACCGATTGGCGACTTTCCGCTTTCACTTTCTGGCGGGCGTGGTATCTCTAGCCCATGCCTAAACGCTCAAGCAATCCGCCGACTGACCCGAACCAGCTCGCCGCGCATATCGTCGCCCTGACCACCGGCCAGCCGTTGCCCGTCGTCAACCCCAAGCCCGAAAAGAATCCCGCCGCCGTCGCTCTCGGCAGACTCGGCGGGTTGAAGGGCGGGAAGGCAAGGGCGGCAAGCCTGTCTGCCAAGAAACGTAAGGAAATAGCCCAAAAAGCCGCGTTATCTAGGTGGGGAAACAAGGAAAAGTAGTCGGTCACTTTTTATTGTTTTTCTTGTTGCAATGTTGGTTTCCTTGTGGAAACCTTCTCGCATGGCCGACGCCAATAAGAAAGACTCCACGAACGAGCTTCCGATGTTTGACATCGAGGAGGCAATAAATCTCGTCGTAAAAATTCACGAAAACGCCCTTGAAACGGCGGCGATGCCCGACGTTGCAAAGGGGTGCGGATACGCGAATCCAACTTCAACTCCATTTTATCGCCGAATCGTTGCTGCCCGCTTGTTCCGATTCTTGGGTTCCCCAAAGCCGGAGCTAACAAAGTTGGCTTTGGATTATTTGAAGCCGGACACCGATGGCGCAAAACAGAACGCCCTAGCACAGTCAATAATGGGCATCAAAACGTATGCGGAAATTGTTAATCTGAATGTCGGCAAAAAGCTCAACACAGACCTTCTTGCAAACAAACTTGAGAAAGATGATGCCCTTTCAATCACAAAAGCCTGCGCGAAGGTTTGCGCCAACGTCTTTGTAAGCTCCCTAAAGTTTGCCGGATTTATTTCGTCAGATGGAACGATTGTAATTCCAAACGGGGCATCGCCGCCTTCAGATCAACCGGCGGCGGTTGAGTTACCCCCACAAAAACCCATTGCGAAAGTTCAAGAATTTGAGGCCGGTGAAGAATCCCAAGTCCAAACTTTGTATTTAGATGGTAAGCGCAAGCGGGCAATTACTATCAAGGCTCCGCTTACGGTGACGAAGGAAGAATTAGAGCGCATACGGGCTTGGCTTGGGTTTCAGTTGATTGTGGAAGAATCACCAAAGCCGCCAGAATCAGCCTAAAAATTTACCCGCAAGTGCTTGTTACACTTGCGGGCTAAACTTTTCCTCTTCGGTGCGACCCGATTAGGAAAACGTGCGAGCAGTATTGCTACCACTTGCGGAACACAAGGACGGTAGCAAAAGACCTGCCCGGCGTCAATGAAAAGTCGCGTGTTAGTTCCGATAGAAACCAGTGAAAACTTGTTTCAAATGCGGAGCGCCGATCTATTTCAGAGCGTGGATCACTGATCCCGTGACGAGACATCGGAGGCGACCGCCGGCTGGCATTCGTGCCTGGCCGATTCACCCCGACGGATCTTGCCGTCAACTTTGGTTCCGGCTCTAGCCGCCGCCAATTGAGAAGAATCAAGCCGCACGGTCGAAAGGCCGTGCGGCCCTTCTCAAAACATTTTGTTTGACAATGCTTGACCGCTCAAGCATACTCACGCCCATGAATAAATTGACGACAGACGAACGGGTGAAAGTGGTGGCCTGCTTGGTCGAGGGAAATTCTCTCCGCGCCACAGTTCGCATGACAGGCATTCACCGCACGACGATTCAAAAGCTCTTGGTGGAGCTTGGCGCGGCCTGTTCCGCGTATCAGGACAAGACGCTCCGCAACCTCAAGTGCAAACGGATTCAGTGCGATGAAATCTGGAGCTTCGTCTATGCGAAGGACAAAAACGTGCCTGCCTACATGAAGCACGCCGCTGGCGTGGGCAGCGTGTGGACGTGGGTTGCGCTCTGCCCGGACACGAAACTTGTCCCGTGCTGGTTCGTGAGCAGCCGGGACGCGAGCGCGGCGAATCATTTCATGCACGACTTGGCTGGACGGCTGGCGAGCCGCGTCCAGTTGACCACCGACGGCCATTCGCGGGCAGGTTGTCCTGAAGCGCCAAAAGAGCACCGTAGGCAGCCTTCTTTATGTTTTCGCTGTCGCCCCCACCGATTGCCATGTTAGTATTAAATTAGCCCACGGGGGCTGGTGTGGTGGCAAGCCTGTGCCTTACGGATTCAAATTTAGATTTGTTTCCGTTGGCGTAATCAATCAACGCAGAGGCTGTTTCCTCCGTCATTCCGTTTGTGATTGGTGCATCAGTTGCGCTCTTTGGCCTATTTGTGACCAAAGCATCCCACAACTCACTGAATCGCTGATATTCCATTTTATTATCTATTGCTGTGTTTGTTGTTGTTTTAGCCAAGAATCCCGCAATCCATGACCGCTCAAGCAATTAGATTCCCAAAGCTAGCAGACTTTTGCGCATCCGCAACATTTAATTTGAACCCCCTACCCCCGGCCCATCCCAGCCCCCCCCCTCCTAACGGGCGTTTCGGTTTGCGCTGCTCGACTTCAACCGCAGATGGACGGCGAATTTCCAAACTATACCACTACCCAAATCTCTTTCTTTCCCTTTTTGGTTTTGGAGTAATCAATCACGGCGATTTTCTTCAACGGACGATCAATCGTGACGGTTTCCGCAATCACAGTGCCATATTGAGTCTGAATTGTAACGCTGTTTAGCCTGTTCATGCCGCCACCTTGTCCTTTCTGAATCTCAAAAACCTTCCGCTGCGCAGCTTTCCAGCCGCCGTAAATTGTATTGCCCGCACTTCAACTACCTGCCCAACGCGGGCCGACTGAATCTCTCTCTCGGTAAATCCAAAAATGCGGCCAACGGATTTTCCGTCGCGCGAAACTTCCGCCGACAGCTTTCCGGCATCGGCCTGAATGATGGTAAATTCCGCCGTGAATTCGCGCTTGCAACGTGTCCACCGTCCCCTCGAATAGTTTGAATTGGAAAGCTTGACGACGATTCCTTCCCCACCGCGATTGTTGACCTTGCGCGCCAATGCCTGCGGATCGTTGGATTGTTCCACGGGGAGCAAAGCCGGGTATCGCGCAATTAACTCGGTGAGTTGAGTCAATCGCCAGCGCAACGGTTCACCCGTCACGTCTTGTCCGTTTAGTTTTAAGAGGTCAAAGGCGTGGTAAGCGCCCTTGACCAATTCGCCGTCCAAAACGCAACCGGCTGGCAGCGTGGCGTCAAGGCGGCCCTGCGGCGTATTGCGTCCGGTCAACTGGCCGCTGTCGCAATCCAACCAAGCTCGCACGCCGTCAATTTTTTCCTGCGCGATTAGGCCGGAGCGGAATGGATAATCGCAAGCCTCCGCGAGTGATACGCCGTCAAATACAGGTGCCAATTTCATTTCGCCAGCGATTATTGCGCGGGCGGCTAAATTGGCAAGAAAAAATCAGCGTGAAACGGAGCGCAAATCCAAACGCCTGCCAGCCCCGAATTCATCGTCCGTGATTCGCTGGATTTCGTAGGTGACGCCGGAAACCGTCACGCGGTCGCGCACTCGCGGCGGGGTCGTGGCCGTCGCGGTGAAGTCAGCATAAAGCATGACAATCAAGGACAGGTCAAAGTCAACCTCAAACCCGCCCAGCTCGTCTTTTTCCATGCGCGACAGTCCGGCGCGCGTCGCATTGTAATTGCGCGACGAAAATGTGTAGGCCGTCGGATTGTCGGCCACAATAAAAGCCAAATCGGCTATCGCCTGATTTTTTGCGGTCGTCATAAAAAGGGGCGGCGCGGGGAAATGAAAGAAACCCGCGCCGCCCGCCCCACCGTCAGCCGCTCCGTGTGGCGAGTGAGTCGGCTGAAATCTTCCTGTTCACAATCGGAACCGGACTTTCTACATCCGGCGCGAATTTGACCGGCAGGCCAATGAGCTTGTTAAGCTCGTGGCGCACGTTGCGCCGGTCAGCCTTCGCCGCCGATTGCCTCAATGTCTTCAACGGAACGTGTCGAGATAGACAGAATTGATGGTCAGCGTGTTCGTCGCGCCGTTTCCAATGCCCATGATGCGGATTGATTTCACGTTGTCCAAAACCGTCGAGCTGAAGTTCGTCGTGTAAATCGTGGGAGAGGATGCCGGGGCAACCGCAACCGGGATTTGAACGCGAACCGCATTGTTGGTCGTGGTGTAGTTCGTGCCGTCATGGCTCGTGGCCAGATAGAACGTAACGAGCGACGGGTCAACATTCGTGCAGACGAGCGTGGCGGTGAAGCTCGCGCCCTGCCCGCGCGTGAGATTGAGCGCCGTGCTGTTCGTGGCAACCGTGGTCGAAGCCGCAACCGTCGCGGGGACCTGCGAAAGCTGCTTCAACTCCGGGCCGATGACGAATTGCGCGGACGCGGTGAATGCGAATGCCGCGAGCGCGGCGATTGTAAGTGTGATTTTTTTCATGGTCGTTTTTCTTTTTTGAATTTTGTTTTGATTGGCCCCGGCGGCGTTTATTCCGCCGGGGCCGTTACAATCAGGCAGGGATTCCGGTCACAGTGCAAAACGCCTTCGGTTTGAAGCACGCCAGCGCGAGGCGGATTTCGGAGCGAATTGTTGTCAGGTTCTTGATGAAATCATCCTGGTCGCTGTTCGTGGTTTCAATGGTCAGGCCCATCTTTTGGAACCATTGCGCGCCCCGGCGGAAAGCGCCGACGAGCGCCGTGCCCTGCGAGATGTTCGTTGTCACAATCGCAGGCAGCCCCCAAATTGGAGCGTTGGTCATTGCGATGCCGCCGACGCCGTAAGGGCCGGTGAACGGGCCGCCAGCCAAATACTGGCCGTTGGCATCCTTGGAGAGGCGCAGGTTCTGGTAGTCGCTGGGATGAATCACAATCGCGTCCGGCTCAATAAAGCCGGTCGTTGCGCGCACTTTGGTAATGGCCTTGAAGATTGCATCCTGCACGTAATCGCCACCGACGGCCTGCGTGCTGATGCCGCTGAAATTCAGCAAGCCTTTGATTTGATTCGAGTTGCCGCTGCCGTTGAGCAGGTAGTAGTCCACCTTGTCCTGCACCATGTAGGCGAGCCGCCCGTCAACAAAGCTCTGCATTTGCGAGAAGTCCGCGAGCATTTCGTCAGTGACTTTCAGGAACACCGTCACCTTGCGGACGGCGGCGTCCACTTCGGAAACCGCAAGCGCGGCCTCGTTCTTGGACGAGCCTTCGCCCGTCGCTGCGGCGGCGTTTGTGAAGCTGTCCTCCTGAATGTAACGGACAGTCGTCGAGTCCGTCGCGCCGCTGGCGATGATGTCGGCGATGCGCGGCGGCTGCTGGTCAAGCAGGCCGGGCACGCCAGCAAGCTTCTGAATGCTGGTCAGGCCGCTGCTCGAAAGCGTCGTGCGGAGCGCGACATTCGGGATTTCAAACGCGGCGGAGCGCGCGCCGGTGCCCTTGATGAATGCGCGGTAGGCGTCGCTGGCGATGTATTGTGCGCCGATGCTGCGGGCTTCGCCGTTCACAATGGCCGGAGTGCTAACCGTCACCGTGGCCTGATGGCGGACTTCGCCCGGAATGGAGTCGAGGACGGATTTGCGGAATTCGGCGACGGAAACGCCGTCTTCAATGGCCTTTTGCGCCTCCTTGGTTTTGCCGAACCGCGTGCCGATGGCATTGATTTCAGCAATGCGGGAGCGTTCGGCCTTCACGGCGTCGTTGTTGTCCGCAGCCGCGACAGGCGCGGCGGGAGCGTTGGATTCAGTTGTCATGTTTGTTTTCAAATTGATTGGTTTGTCTTCCGTCTGTTTGCTTCGCCCCACGCCTACGGAAACATCGGCCGGGACTGACACCAATGACACCTCAAATGGAGTCCATCGGGTTACGCGGTAAGTTTCCTCCTTGCCGCCGTTTTCCGATTTCACCATATGCATTTCGTCAACCGAATATCCAACCGAAACCAATCGGCGGATACCGTCAACGATGTCTTGGAAAATTTCATTGGCGCGCTCGCTCTTTGAAAAGCGGACAACGGCGCGGCCCTTCTTGTCTTGGCCGATTGTGGCCGACTCGACAACGCCAACCTGATCGCGCGTGTTGTGGTCGCAAAGAAAAGCCGCGCCCGAATTGAGCCGCGTCAAATCACACTCGCCCGGATTGTGGCCGAGGATTTCATCGCCAAACCAACGGCGCACCGGCATTTCGCTGGAAAATGAAAGTTCAACCGTGCGGGCCTCGACGTTGACCGCATCGCGCTTTACATCGAAAGAACGCTGAAACTTTTCGCCGATTGCCCGGCGAAAATCTCGGCTCGAATGTTCTGTCTTTTTTTCCATTAGCTTTGCTTATGTCGCAATAAGTAGCACTAATTTCTTGCGTGTCAAACTTTTTTTTCTTTCGGGTTTGGGGCTGGATTCGCCGCGCCCAGCATTTCGGCCTTGCTCCCGCCAAGCGTGGGCGTCACGAAAACGAGTCCGGCATCGTCCGCCATTTCTTTTTCGTCTTGCAAAGTTTCGAGCATTTCCCCGAAATCTGCGCCCTGCTCCGCGACGTATTGCGTGCGTGTCGCAAGCCCGCCGTCGATCGCCAGCAAGGCCGCGCGCACGTCAACTTCAGGATTCAACCAGCCCCAACGCCTTCCGCTGAATTTTGGCGCGTTGAACTTGGCGAACTTTGAAAATGGCAGCGGATCGAAATATCCGGCCAGAAATGCCGTTTCAAGCCACGCCTCGAAAATTGGCGTGACGAGGTGACGAATCATGTGCGACTGAATTTTCTTATACGCCTCGTTTTCCTCGAGCTTGGCCTGACGATTTCCGCCAACGCTCCCGGTATCGTCGCCGGTCAATGTGAAATAGGAAATTCCGCCGCCCGCCGCAACGCCGCGCAAGGTTGCGCGCACGAATTCTGAAAATGCGTCCGTCGGATGCTTCGGGTCGTATTGAATGAATTCATCAACACTTGAAGGCAGCGTTCCGAATTCGCCTGGCCCACTGTCCATGATTTGATTCCCGGACGAATCGGAGCCGTCGCCTTTGTATTGTTCCCCGTCCTTCGTTT
>Ga0208005_1000804_pt1 | contig 10961 bp, 16 predicted proteins | sample DEB19_08_DNA_3_FD_184530 | JGI IMG/M metagenome (GOLD analysis project Ga0208005, IMG submission 184530) | Aqueous microbial communities from the Delaware River and Bay under freshwater to marine salinity gradient to study organic matter... | ecosystem: Environmental > Aquatic > Marine > Coastal... | reverse complement strand
AACCCGAACACGTAAAGGGTGCCGCCATCAATGGCGCCCGACGTTGTCGGCTTGATGCGAACGGCGTTGATGTATGAGCCAGACGCAAGCGTCGCGTATGTCGTAACGGCGCCAAGGTTGGCATGGCCGTCGTAGAACAGATATTTTGCCGACGCTGTGTCGCCTGCGTTGTATAGCGTCACGGACACCGGATAGAGCGAAGAAACACCCACCGAAGCGGATGCTTGAATAGACAGAGGCCACGTAGAACCATTGTCGGCCGACGCCTCAACTTGAACGGATTGCGTGGCAGTGTCGCAAGAGATCTGGCTTCCGACAATGCGGAAATGATATGCAGCTTGCGTCAAGCTTGAAATTGTGATGGCGCCACCGGAAACGGTGCTTGACGATCCGAGCAACTGCACCGGACCCATTTGCAATGAGCTTTTCGAGAACGGAACGCCATCCTTCCGGACGCCCCATTTCTCCGAGCCGCCGACTTTCAGAGAATCCAGCCGCGACGCCGCGTTGGACATTGAATCCGTAATGTCGACGAGCCGGGCATTCGGCGTGCCGGTCGTGTTCCAGGTGCCCGCCGTGCTTTGGAACGCCGTCGCATCCGTGCCAGTCAGAGACCCGCCCGATATCACAATGCCGGACGTGTTGGCTTGGGGCGTGAAAGTCTGCGTCCGCGTCCATGTGTTGGCGAGCGTGCGGATGAACGTCCGCAGATACGTCGACGTGATGTACCGGTTGCCAATCGTCGGCCGCGCGATCGGTATCTGGTCGTCGGCTTCCGCCGTTGCGCCATCCGTCAATGCGGAAATCTTCGTGTCTGCCATGGCGTACCCCGGCCGGTTGATGTTCAGGCGGCGAGGCGAAATTTTTCCGCCTCGCCGCTATGCGTCAGTCGGTCGAGTAGTAGATCTCGACCGTCACCGTGCCGCCGACGTTGACGTTTGCGTCAAGCAGGCTCACCTTCACGGAAAGCGTGCACTTGGGATCGGTCGTCTGTCCGTTGACGAACTCCCAAAGCCGCTTGCCGTAGTTGGCGATGTCCTTGACAAACGCGGCTTTGGTCGTCGCCGTCGCCGCGTCGAGACCGTCGTTGATGGCGTCGGCGTCGTTGGTGATGTTCGACGCATTCTCCAGGTTGAACACGCCGATATCGAGCGTCGGCGAGCCCGTGCTGGCGAGATCGTCCCACGAAATGGTTGACGCGCCGAGAATGCGCGCGTTGCTTGGGAGCCGGGCCATTTCGTAAGTGCTGGTTGCCGAGTCCGCCGAACCCACCTCGACGGTCTCAACCCAGACCTTGACCGCGCCGCCGCCCTCGCCAGGATCAGCCAGCACAATCGGCACGGTGTCGAGCCCCGTGATGATCCGGGAACCCTTGAGATTGACAACTGCCATAGTTTAGTCCTCCAGATCGGTTGATTACGCGTCAGTCGTCGGAGACGCGCCAACGTCGCACTCGATGTAGCCGACCATGTTCTCCTGCATGCGGGTCGCGCCCACATCCATTGCAACATAGACCTGCGTTGAGTGAGACTTGTCATTCCGCTCACTAATCTTTGCCGTGATGTCCTGGCCGATCGCAAGCAGAATGCCCGGCTTGGCCCAATAGACAACCTTATCGTCCCCGTTAGCGTCAGTCCTGATGCGGTTGGTCATCAGGAACTTGAAGCCGAGGAAGGTGTCGATCTGCCCGCCCACGAGAGCACGGACGCTGTTGTAATCCGCGCTCGTGACCTGGGTGGTCTTGAGCAGGGACGACAACTGCCGACCGTTCACCGCAATGAAGCGAGGCAGGTCCGGATCAACGTCCGCCTGATCAAGGTTCTTCTTGGCCGCGATCAGCTTGGCGATGTTCAGACCGGTATCGGCCGCCGAGACGCCGGGGTCGACCACTTGCACATCAACCGTCATGTTGCTGTCGTAGGACGTTGACGTTGACCCGTCCTCGCCCGTGTACGCCGTGCCGGTTGCGGCGTCGAGAATTGCCTCATCCATAGCTCGGCCCATGGCAAAAGCCGCCGCTTCGGTGTACGGCCCAGCCGGATCGATCAACAACCGGATGCGGTCCGCACGGTCGATTAGGTCGCCGTACTCGGCCGTCCGCGTCGTCACCGAGCGACGGCTATGCGGCGTGTCCATGATTGGCGTGTCGGAGTGGCGGCTGGTGCGCCACCGAACCTCGACGCTGCCGATCTGCTCGAAAAAGTCCCGCTTGGAATTGATGCTCTCAACGCGCACCGATCCACGCAGGCGGCTGCCCTTCTGCTGGGCCAGGTGTTCGACATTCGCCCGATAGCCCTGGACGAACGCCGTAGTGATCTGAACGGACATCCCGTTCTTCTCCTCTATGGCTGATCATGGGGTTATCGAGTTTGGTTATCCGGTCAGGTTACCGGGCCACCCTCTGCGGACCGATCGTCCGTTGGATACACTCGACGCGGCCGGCCCGGTCCCCGCTTCTCGCGGACGGGCTCTGCTACCGTATCGCCTGCTACGTACGCCTCAAGCACCCTCGCCCTCTCCACCCAGATCGGCAGATCAGGCATGGACACGCCGGCTGGGCGCGCCATCTCCAGGCACTTGAGGCGGATTTCCGAGAGCGTCATCATGTCGGGAACGCTCGATCCATTTTGGCTTGCAGTTCGGCCGTCAGGCGCTTGTGATCGGGATGACCCGCGTCGAACAACGCTGCTTGATTGGCCTTGCGGAACTCCGATGCTTCCTGCAGCCATTGATCCGTGGTCTTGATCGTCTCGCCCGTGCGGCCCTTGAGCTTCGTCTCGCCAACCAGATCCTTGCCCATCTTGGCAAGCATGCGCATCATGCGCGGATCGTTGCCGAGCCCGCTCTCATTCAGGAAGCCGACGAATTCCTCGTCCGCATATTGCGCCATGGTCGCGCGCACAACCGTCTGTACTTCGGGCAAAGAAGAACCGTACTCCCGCGCAATCGCGCGCTCGCCTTCCTCGCGCGCCTTGCTCATCGCCTGGGCGTGTGCAGCAATGGCCTGCTGCTGGTGCGCCAGATACGCGTCATAAACAGCCTGAGCCTGTCGCGTGTTGAGCCCGTTCTCGTGCGCGAGCGTGCGGAATACTTTTTCCGCGCTTTCGTCGGCCGCGATGCCGTCCGGAAGCTTCTCAGGCTTCTTCAGCTCGTAAGCCTCCGGCGTGTCCGGCCGGCCGAGCTTGGCATAGACCGCGTTCCACCCGTCTTTGTCGGTCTCGTCTTTCGGCAGCATTAGCTTATCGGCGCCAAGCATGCGCTCGAGGTTCAAGTACGACTTCGCGACGACGTTCGGGTCAACCGTCCCGTCTTCATTGATGAATTTCTTCATCGACGCGTGGCTCGCGTAATCGTCGGCGAGTTTGAACCGCCCTTCCGGAGCGGCAACCGGAGCCGCCGGCTTTACCTCAGCAACCGGTGCCGGCGACGACGACGCCGTTGGGGCCGGTGCCGCCGCGATCGACGCAAGCATGCTCCCATTTGCTGCCCCTGCCGGTGCCGCCTCAGTTGACCCAATCGCCATAGCCCAATTGCTCCAAGGTTGACTTTTTGTCGTCCACAAACTTGTCCGGCGCATAGGCCAGATACATGCCAATGTGCATTGCCAGCTCGCGCCGTCCGCGATCGGCCGCTAGAACGCCTGGATCATTCGACGGCGGCACCGAATAAACACCAGCCGCCCTCATGATATCCGCCAGCACAAGCTTGCCGTCCTCGCTGCTAAACACCCGGCGATACGTCTTCGCAAGCTCGTCCTTAGCTACCTTGCTCATGCCGCCTGATCCATGTTCGCTGCGATCATCGAGTTGATATCGACTTCACCACCCGCTTGCGCGTCGGCCAAGCTCTTGATGGCGCCGGCGCCCTTCTGGGCCGCGCCCGCGATCGGTTCAGCCGCCGCCATTGCCATTTGGGCGCGCTGGGCTTCCGCGGCCGCTTCCTTCTCCTCGTCGCTCACGCGGATTTCGCCCGGAACATAGAAGCGCTCGCCGAGCCATGACAGCGTGCGCTCCGGCGAATACACCTTCGCGAATAGCGTCGGGTCCATCTGCATCAGCGGTGCTGCGTACTGCATCAGGCTGGCATAGCCGTCCGCGTCGCTCATGCGCTGCGCGTTGGCGATCGGCGAGACGTATTCGACCGTCAGCTTTATATCCCCATCTCCGAGCGCGCCGCCCACAGCGAAACCTTTCGGCATCGGCGGTATATTCTTATCCCGGCGCATATACGCGTACTCTATGTCAATGATGTTCCCCAAGAACTCCTCAAGCCGTCCGATTACCGGACCGAGTAGACGCATGCGCTCTTGCGTGCGCTGGGCAACCTCGGTCGCCGTCATCTTGGCGTCGGTCACAATCTGCAGCACGTCCGCAAAAAACGTCGTGCGGATGCGATTGCGGAGGCTCTCCATCATGGCCTCGACATCGCCGCTCACCTGCGACGTTGGAAGCGTCATGATCTCGCGCTGGCCACGGTAAAAGTTAAACGAGCCCGGCGCTGCCTTGACCGGTCCGAGCATGGCATCGTCCGGCAAGAACACGACAGGGTCCGCTGCCTTCTGCATGCCCTTCAAATTCGTCACGGCCATCTGCTGCAGCAGCCGCACATCCGGGAGCGCGACCGAGCCCGGACCGCGTCCGTACGTCTCACCCGGCCGACGTTGCCAGCGAAACACTGAATACGGGAACTCATCGAATCCACTTTCGCTCAGTAGATGCTTGGTTGCCCGCTCAAAGTAGATGCTTTCCCAGCTCTTATTTAACGCATCTTTTTTGTCAACTTCTCGACTGCGACGCGGCCTAACCCCGTGCACAATCTCGACCGTGTCGTGCACCTTGTTCGCGCGCCACAGCTCTTTGACCTTGTCAGAGCATTTATCGCCGAACTCCGAGACGCACTGCCCGACGCTCCACGAGAACAGCCGGTAGACGGTATCCGTGTCGCCTTCGGCGTTCTCGGCGATAACGCACTCAGACAAAGCGCGGCATTCGTAGAGTGCACGCCCGTCCGCGCGCTGGCCCACGAACATAATGCCGGTCCCGTATCGGCCGGCCGAGTCGAAGACTTCATTGAGCGCCGTCGTAAACCGTGTTCCAGGCGCATAGCGACGCTGGAACATACGGTTCGTGACCTCGTCAAGCCAGCTCGCTACGTCAGGCTCCTTGTTGGCTTCCGCGCTTTGCGTCCTGAGACGGTGCCATTTCGTGGCCGGGTTCGTCGCGGTTCCATGCAGTCCCGCCGTGAGCAGATCGGCGGAATGCACACCCGTCGAGTCAACCAGCCGGTTCGTGCGGCGGTCGCCAACCGTGCGCGCGCCGGTGAAACCGCGCCCATTCGGTTCCATCACCTCGGCAATCATCTCCCAATGCGATTCACACTGCGCGCGCTCGGTCGAGCCCTTCAGTGCTTCATACTCGCGGGAGATGATCTCGATATCAGGGGGCATCGAATGCACCAGACCATGCGAAAGACTTGCCGTTCGCGGCCGTCCAGGTAATCACCAGCATCTTCTCGCCTTCGGGCGTTTCCTCAATGCGAGAGGCTTTCTTGACGGGGATCGGCGCCAGCCCTTCGCGCAGGAATGACGCCTCGATCACTTCCTCGCCCGTCTGCTTGGCCCATGCTAGATCGTATTTCATTGAAGGCCCTCCGCCCACACCGCAACGCGACCGCTTGGCATCGTCCACTCAATCACCAACACGTTGCCGACGCCGTCCTTGTGCTCGATCCACTCTCTGGTGGCAATCGGCGCTGATGCGCCCTCAGTAGCCAACGCCTTCGCCAGCGCTGCGCCCGCTGCCAACCGATGCCAAGGATTGAGCGACCCGGCATTCTTCGGCGTGCTATCAATCATGTCGACCCCCGCTTGGTTTTCGTCCACTCCTCCCAAACCGCAACGCGCCCGCTCGGCATCCTCCACTCAATCACCCGCACATCGCCGACCCCGTCCTTGTGCTCGATCCGGGTTCTCGCTGAAATCGGCAATACACCCTCCCTCGCCACCACCTTCGCTAGCGCTGCATCCGCTGTATCCGCCTGAACAAAAATCTTTGTCTCCTCTGCTTCAAGAAGCATTTGCCGAAACACAGACTCGACCATATCACGCAAATCTCCGCCCAAGGGATGCTCCCTTGCGACCTCGTAACCGGCCTGGATCATCTTCGGCGTGACCTCAATCATGCCGCCCCCAGCTTGGTCTTGGTCCCGTCGGCCTGCCCCGCGCCGAGCGGGCCCGTAATCATGGTCTGCTTATCCTGCGACTCACCCGCCGCGCCGGCTCTCTTCACGAGGCCCGCGAATGTCGCATCGCGTTGAGTGGGTGGTGTCGGTGGGGCTGCCGCTGCCGGCATCTTGGCGGACCAGCACATTCGCTCGCGTCTCCCTCAGCCATACGAAGCGCTGATACGCGGCGCCGTCCTTTCCAAATAGCAACATGGGCGGGCCTTCTTTGGCCGCTCCAAGACGCAACAGGAACTTTTCAGCCTCAGTGTTGCCAAATCTACTACATGCTTCGAGACGTTGTATCAAGCCGGTTTGCTGCAGTTGGCGTAATTCTCGGTGTGCCCATCGCACCAATGCCACGGACACCGCTGACCATTTGTCGGTCCCGTATGCGATCGCATCCCAGACACCAGGCCAGCGCTCGACAAACGCCATGACGCCATGCGGTCGACCATCGTGCCAAGCCACCGCGCCCCTTCCCTGATTGCGAACCGCAATGACAGTCTCTGCCGCCAACCTCAACGGGCTGTCGTGCGGCGCAATCGGGTAGACCTCCAGCCGGTCCGCCTCGCGCATGTTGAGGCACACCATCTCGACCGCGTGCAACTCAAAGGGCCGGATCATCGCCATGCGAGCACATCATAATCGGATTGCACCGTCGGCTCGCGCTCGCGACCGAAGTCGAGAACGTCGTAATGCACGTGCGCGATGCGCTGCTCCTGTGCTGCTGCTTTGACATCGAACAGCTGCACGGCGAGCTCGCGGAACGCATCCGCGCCGTGCGAGGACCAGTCGTGCAGAGGCGTCCGCTTCGGCGTGTTGTTCTTGGCGTCCCAATCGACGCGGTACTGCCTCAACGCCTCTAGGCCTCGCTCACACTTCTTGGCGTCAAACACGCATTTGCCAATCAAGTTGCGAGCGGCATTGATGCCGTCCTGCACTGGAAGGCGGCTGCCCGAGCGGATCGGGCGCAATTTGAGGTCTTCCAATGTCTGCTTGCGGGTTTTCGCGGATGTCATTTCCCGCGTGTCGACATCGTGCGGCAGGTAGTGCTCGGCGTACGTGTATGGCCGCGCCACGACTTCCTTGGCAATCTCCGTCAGCGCGCGGCCTCGAAACTCCGCGTACTCCAACACGCGAACCTCGCGCCCAACGATCTGGGCCCACCAGATGGCCGTAGCGTCGTCGAGCCCAAGATCCCATGCGGTATAAACAGGCACGGTTGGATCGTGCGGCACCACGCCGATGCGGTTGTCCAATCCTGCCTTAGTAAGAGCCTTGCCGTAGTAAGATCCTACCACCGCCTCTTCAAAGCTGCACAGCCATTCCTGATTAAACAGCGCTTCGCCGTCGTCCTCGCCGTATAGCGCAATCAAATCCTGCTTGGCTTGCTCAAGCTGGGCCGCGTCAACAACGCCAGTCTCGACGGCGTTCTGGCGGATCGCGTACCACTCGGGCGAGCGCTGGGCGAGGTCGAAGGTCTTGTACCCGTGATTGCGGCCACGGCTTGTGTAGATGAAAAGCGCCCAACCACCGTTCTCCGCCAAGATCGGCGCGAGATAGGCGTACGCGCTCGGATCAGCCAACGCCCACTCGGAAAACACAATGCCAGCCGGCGGCGCGCCGACTAGGCTGTTGTAGCTATCCGATCCGACAACCTGCCACGTTGAGCCGTTGTGGAACCGAATGAACATCTGCTGTTCATTGGTGCTCGCCCTGATCGGCGGCGGGAATGCCTCATCTATGCGGCGCTTGCCAGTGTGGGGATTGACCGCGTCCCAGATGGCTTTGCGGGCCTGGGCGTATTCCGGGAGCATGTGCCAGTACGTGGCGACGCGAGTGTGAGCGGCAACCGCTGTCCAATGAAGTGCGATATCGTCTTTACCCCAGCGGCGATGGCAGACGGCGACGGCCCTTTTGCCACCGTTTTCAAGGTGATCCCACAACCTCTGCTGATACCACCTTGGCTTCCACCCGTTCGGAAGTTGTATCGCTGCCACTCTGTGCCAACCTCATCACAGTGATCTGAACGGCTTTGCCGGCTGTGTCGTCTTCGGCGGGTCGGGCCTTGCCGTAGGCGCGGTCGAGGATCGCTTGGCAAGCCATGTAAGCAACGCGCTCGTCGTCCGATTTGATCAGCTCTACCAAACGCTTCATGGCATCGGGGCTGGCTTTGCGGGCCAATTCCCGGACTTCCTTCGGGACAATCGTTCGGCCGCTCGGGTTGCCGGACACCCCCTTCTGAAAAGGACGCCCGTAGACGCGTTCCTTTTTTTCTTCCGGCGGCAATATCTGCATGCTGTCGCCTCTTTACGCTGCCTGTGCTGTTGCGCCTCGCATTGGAGCGGTAATGGCCGCGATGCTACGCGCTAGCTCAATGTCCCGGACTACCACGGTCTGATAGCGGTCGTCACGCTGATTGGCGCTGTTGTCCGGCTGCTTTTTGGGCTGCTCTGCCGCTGCTGGTGCCGCTGCCTCGGTGCTGCTCTGAGACCATCCAATCATGAGCGCGACGATGGGCACGAGCGTTGACACGAGCGCCATGAACGCGGCGATCGCAATCTGTGTCCATGTCTGCGCGTCGGCGGACGGCTTAAGCGTGCCCCATGCTACCTGTGCGATAAAGTCGGTCTGCGCCACAACCTTGGAATGCTTATACTCGGTCTTAGCGCCGGCTTCTCGCGCTTTGTCTACCAAGCGCTGTGTCGCCTCAATGCGACCCGTCAGGTCGTCGCGCTTCTCGGCGGTCGCGATTCGGTTGACCAGGGCCGCGCGCTGATCCATGAGCGCCTTGCACTTGATCTTGCAACCCCCGCGTGCGGTCTCTAGCTCGATGGCTTTATCCATCGCCGGCAGCTCACCCTTGAGACCGTCAGCGGTGACGGTGGCGGCCCAAGCGTTGGCGGCTGTCAGTTCGGCGAGCTGGTCTCGCCACAGCTTCAGGTTGGCGCGATGGTCCGTGATGCTTTCCTGAGCTTCCGCATGCACGGCGTTTTTGAGGTGCGTATCCTTGCTTTCGACGGTTCGAACGCCGACCGTGTAGGCCAGGTGCGTGCCGTACTCCGCAATCGCGAAAAACGCGCCGGCAGCAATGCAGAGAGCGCCGAATGCTTTGCCGCCGTGGCGCATCTCGTGGCGTCCGTACGTGAGCGCAATCGGAGCAAGCAGTGTCACGAGCACAAGCGCCAGGGCATGACCTCCGCTCATGGAGGATCCAAATGCATACGACATCCAACACGATGCCACGATGCCGACAAGGCCAAGGGTGCGGGCAAGTGCGGGGATTTCTGCGGGAGAGCTGGCGTGAAGCCATCCAGTAATAGCGCGCATGACGCCTCCGGGGGAGATGAGACGCTGGCACTAGATGACGCGGGAGTGATGCCGGTAAAATACACTGGTGTTGCAACGGGGTCAATGCGCATGGTGGGAATCGCCTTCTAGGTAGCTTGCCATCGATATCGCTTGAGCTAAGGCATAGACGCGCGGCGCAAAATTCTCCTCCCTTGCAGTGGTGCACAGTCGACCTGTCTCGTCGATAGCAACTCCGAGTGCTTGCAACGCACGGAGCGTTTCCGGCCGAGCCTCTCGCGCGCCCTCCAGAGCGGCACCGTCGTCGTGCATCTCGAACTTGCCTGCACCATCGTCCTTGACCCAGATCTCGATCAGATCGTTGTGACGATCCACGAGCTGAGTTGTTATTGAAAACCATTCACTACAGGCCTTGATCCTTGGAACGAGCAACGACGCGATTTCATCCAAGAACATTGTTCCGACGCGCATTGATCCCCTCCCGATGCGATTACTAGACCGGCTTCAAGTGCCGCTCGCCGGCTTCGGCGGCGAGCAGACGGTGCTTGACGGCCTCGTGCCGGTCGTCTCCGGCGTGGCCGACGGGATCGTCCCGAAGGATGGCGTCGACAGTCTCGCGCCCGACCGTGTGAGTCGGGCCGAGGCGGTACACCCGGTCGCTGGGCGTGTGCTCGCACACTACGAAGACCTCTGCCGGCTCGTCGGTCGCGACCTCGAAGCTGCCGCCGAGATCCATGTTGATCACGATGCGCATGGCCTCTCCTCACGGGTTCTGACGTGGCAGATCCAGCAATTGACCCAGGATCTCCCGCTCGATGCGGCAGACCCGCTCCCGCAGATCAGCAAGCACGGATACCGCCGCCTCTGCCTCACCGGGCTTGAATGGGCTCATTGCGTGAGCCGATGCAGCCGCATCGCTGATGCCAAGCCGCTTGAGATGGTGCAGCACCCTCTCTCGCCTCTCTCCAGCCATGAGCACGGAAACCCGATGCTGCGCCGTGGCTATCCTGCCGAGCTGCCATGCGATGTGAGCCGCGCTCAATTCGGCCAGCAGCTCGTCAGCTTCCTGGGTGTCTTCGATCATCTTCTCGCTACTCCTTGGCGCGGAGCGGATCTGCCGGCCGTCGGGCCATGAGCGGCCCCATAGCGACGATCAACCGCCGCTCGCCTGGCCGCCGATCGAGCAAATCGGTCACTCTCGGCGCGCTCGAATGCCTCCACCTCGCTGTCTGAAATTATGTCCCGGCTCGGCTGCCTCGGACCGTAGTCCCATTGTCGATTGCCCATCCCTCACTCCCCCTTCTTCAAGCCCTCTTGAAACGCTCTTGCGTACTCGGCTCGTCGCTCCAGGTAGGCGTCGGCCTTAGCCTTCGCGACGTATCCTTCGCCGCCGTACTCCCCGCCGCAGAGCGGGCATGGCTTTTCGCCAT
>Ga0208005_1000797_pt1 | contig 11014 bp, 8 predicted proteins | sample DEB19_08_DNA_3_FD_184530 | JGI IMG/M metagenome (GOLD analysis project Ga0208005, IMG submission 184530) | Aqueous microbial communities from the Delaware River and Bay under freshwater to marine salinity gradient to study organic matter... | ecosystem: Environmental > Aquatic > Marine > Coastal ... | reverse complement strand
CTGGGTGATGCTCGACTTCGCATGGTGCTCGGCGATCATCGTGGGCGTGGTGACGGCGATGTTCTGGACGAGCCCGAGGCTGGCGCTGTGGGCGCTGGCGGCGGTGCCGGTGATGACCGCAGTCAGCGCCGTGTTCCAGCGCTTCCTGATCCGCGCCGGCCGCGAGGCGCGGCGGCTGTCGAGCGCGATGACCGCGTCGTACGGCGAGATGCTGCTGGGTGCGCGCACGACGAAGACGCTTGCGCGCGAGGAGGCCAACCTCGCCGAGTTCCAGCAGCTTTCGACCGAGATGAACCAGTGGGCGATGCGCGGCGCGATCCTGTCGAGCGTGTACATGCCGCTCATGGCCATGCTCGCGGCAACCGCGGGGGCGCTCGTCCTCTGGCACGGCGCGGGCTGGGTGCTGGCCGACGAGAAGGTCTCGCTGGGCACGCTGATCGCGTTCATGCAGTTCGCCGCGCTGTTCGCGCAGCCCGTGCAGGAACTCGCGCAGCGGTTCGCCGACATCCTGAACGCGTCGAGCGCGGCCGAGCGCATCGCCTCGCTGCTCGCCACCGAGCCAGCGATCCTGGATCGCGCCGCAGCGCAGCCACCGCAGCAGCAGGCGCCGATTCACGAGCTCTGCTTCGAAGGCGTCGACTTCTGGTACCGCGAGGGCGTGCCCGTGCTCGAGGGCTTCTCGCTCACGGCGCGGCGCGGGCAGACCATCGCGCTCGTCGGCTCGACCGGTGGCGGCAAGACGACGATCGTCTCGCTCGCGGCCCGCTTCTACGAGCCGCGCGCGGGCCGGATCACCGTCGACGGCGTCGACCTCAGGGATGTCCCGCTCGCGTGGTTCACCGAGCGGATCGGCCTCGTGCCGCAGGTCGCGCACCTCTTCGCGGGCACGATCCGCGAGAACATCCGCTACGGACGGCTCGATGCGAGCGATGCCGACATCCTGGAGGCCGCGCGCCGCGTCAAGGCCCACGCATTCATCGAGGCGCTCGAGAAGGGCTACGACACCGAGGTCGGCGAAGGTGGCGAGCGATTGTCGACGGGTCAGCGGCAACTGGTCGCGCTCGCGCGCGCGGTGCTCCGCGACCCGCAGATCCTGGTCATGGACGAGGCCACGAGCTCGATCGACACCGCCACCGAGCGGCTGGTCCAGGAGGGCGTCGATGAACTCCTGCATGCGGGACGCGGCGGCGGACGCATCTCGTTCGTCGTCGCCCATCGCCTGTCGACGATCCGTCGCGCCGATCTGATTCTCGTGATCGAGAAGGGCCGCATCGCCGAACAGGGCTCGCACGCCGAGCTGATCGCACGCCGCGGCCGCTACTGGGAGCTGTACACCAACCAGTACGCAGCGGACCGCGAGCGCGAGGTGCTGCACCTGAAGGACGCAGACACGGAGGCGACGGTCGCGTCGCTCGTCGGCGATGGCGACGACGACGAGTAGCGACGCTCAACGCCGCGGCTTCATCACGGTCGCGGTCACGATCGCATCGCCGTTCGCGAGGAACACGACGCCTGGATCCGCGCCAGGCACCTTTGGCGCCGCTGCATGGCCGGGCGCAGGCTCGCTCCATGTCTTGCCGTCCGCCGAGCGCATGCTCCAGATGCCGCGATCGGAAGTACCGTAGAAGTGCAGTGCGCCGTCGACGGCCACCACCGCGCCGAGCCAGCGCTGGTTCGTCTCGCCCGTGATGTCGGCCACGCGGCTGAACTTCAGGCCATCGTCGCTGACCGCGTGGTACGCCGCGCCGGGCGTCTTCTGGATCGGCGCGAACAGATGCCAGGTGGATCCGAGCCGCGACACCGCGCAGTCGATGACCGGCTCGCCCTCGACCTCGAGGCGCGGGCCCTCCTCGAGCTCGAAGCGCACGCCGTCGCGCGAGATCGCGCTGCCGATGCGCGGAATCGCCTTGCCTTCGCCCCGTCGCCCCGCGCGGGTGACGAACATGCGCACGCGGCCGTCCGCGAGCGCGACCAGCGTCGGATCGAACGGTGGGCGCTCGTTGTTGGTCACACCCTTGATTTCCGCCGTCTTCGGCGCGCTCCAGGTCCTTCCGCCGTCGGTCGAGCGGCTCACGGCGATGCGGTCGAAGGAGTCCTTCCGGTCGGGACCGTCGGGAAACCACTGGAATGCGGCGAGCAGGTCGCCGTTCTCGAGGCGCACGACGGTCGAGACACCCGCGCGCGCGAAGGTATGCACGCGCGCAATCTCGCCCGTGCGGCCGTCGACGCGGAACACGCCGATATCGTTGTTCCACGGTCCCTCACCGCCCGCCGCCGCGTCGGGCTCGCGCGCGCCGCGCGACTCCTCCTTGAAGAAGCGCACGATTAGGGGCGGCGCCTCGGCCGGATACTCGTGCCCGCCATCGATGACCATACCGACGAATGGCGTGTTCTTGGGCGAACTCCACCGCGTGCAGTCCTTCGCCCACGGCGTGCCCTCCTCCTCGCAGGCGTTGATGCGGCGCACCGCAGCCATCGTCCGCTGCTGGTTCGCGAAGGGCACGATGGTGTCGCCGCGCGCCGCGACATGCATGCATGCGAGCGGCGTGAGCTTGAGGACATCGAACGATCCTGCTGCCACGGGCGCGGCCGCAGCGAGCATCCCTGGCCGCGCGTTCCACAGCGCGTAGGTGAATCCGCCGCCATTCGAGTGGCCCGTCGCGAACACGCGCGCGTCGTCGACCCACCCCTCGTTGCGCAGCGATTCGACCACGCGGTCGACAAACCTGAGGTCGCGGTCGCCCTCCTCGCCCACGCGATTCTGCCAGCCCGCGCGCTCGCCGTCGGGATCGCGCGCCGACTTCGTCTTCAGTCCCTGCGGGTAGACGACGAGCGCCTCGGGCCAGTGCGACTGGAAGTCCATCGACTTCTCCACGCGCGCGGCGCGGCCGCCATGCCCGTGGAACGCGAGGATCACGGGCGACTTCGCGGGCTTCGCACGGTCCGCTCCCGCGGGATAGTGCACGATGGCCTCGCGTGAGACGCCATCGATGTCCCAGGTGCGGGTGACGCCGTCGGCAAAGCCAGTGCGGATGGCGGCGAGCGAGAGCGCGAGCGCGAGAACGAGACGCGTGAGCATGAGGGAAGCGTAGCCTAGGGGTTGGTTGTGCGCTCGAGTCCCGCGATGAGCGCAGTCAGCATGCGCGCGATTCGATCAAGGCGGCGCTTGAGCTCATCCGCGCGTTCGGTCTCGATGATCCCACGGCGAAGCGCAATCTCAAGGAGCGGGATGCACTCCGAAGCGGAGCCGCGCGCAATGACGAAGAAGTTTCGGCGATCGGCCTTGGTGAATCGAGCGTTGCCCGCCGCGATGTTCGCGGAGATGGAAATGGAGGCGCGGCGCAACTGGTCCGCAAGTGCGTGCGTTCGGCGAGGGAAGCCTTCCGTGAGTTCGTCGAACTCAACGGCAATCTCGACTGCAAGTTGATACACCTCGAGCTTCTCGAAGAGGAAGGGCATGTGCGTGAAGGTACGGCGGAAAGTTGTGCGCGCAGAAAGTCGCGCACCCGTCCAAGTGCGTGTCAGAAGCGCGGCGCCGAGATCGGAAGCGCGAGATAGGTGGCAGAAGGCACGGGGAGTGCCGCCCACGCAATGGGAACTTCGAGGGACGAAACAGACCGGGCGGAGCTCGCATTGCCGCGACGGAAGCACACGAGCCCCGACGCGTTAGGCGTGCGGATCGATTCTTGCGACTTCCCCGATCCGCACATCGCGTCGCGAGAGCCCAGACCCCAACGCACATCGCGGGCACCTGCGCGCTGCGACTTCCGCATCGGGGAACTTCGAAGGAGGAAAATAGACCGGGCGGAGCTCGCCTTGCCGCGACGGAAGCACACGAGCCCCGACGCGCTGCGCGCGAAGCTCGATTCTCCTACTTCCCCGCTCCACCCTCTCCGATTCGCCGCTCTGCGGCGAATCGGTCCGCGCACTGCGTTTCAGGCCTGCCCGATCCGCACATCGCGTCGCGAGAGCCCAGACCCCAACGCACATCGCGAGCACCTGCGCGCTGCGACTTCCGCATCGGGGAACTTCGAAGGAGGAAAATAGACCGGGCGGAGCTCGCATTGCCGCGACGGAAGCACACGAGCCCCGACGCACTGCGCGTGGAGCTCGATTCTCCTACTTCCCCGCTCCACCCTCTCCGATTCGCCGCTCTGCGGCGAATCGGGGCAGCCGGATTCGAACCGACGACTTCTTGCTCCCAAAGCAAGCGCTCTACCAAGCTGAGCTATGCCCCGTGCGTGCCCGCGAAATCGCGGGCGGATGGGGATTGTAACCACCGTCCCGAAAGATCGCGCTTTTCCGTCAATTGTCTCCGTGCGACCACCGCTTGCCTCGCTGGTGGCCGCAGAAACCCCACTCGCACCCAGCAGGGGACAGCCATGCACAGCGCCCGAAAGAACGGCGATAACCCGCTCGCAGACGCCATCTCGCAGCGCCGAGAGATGCTGCAGGCCATCCGCAGCACGCCGCGCCTCTTCGACCTCGATGTCGAGATCAAGCCGGAGCCGCGCGCCATCCATGCAGTCTTCCGCTCCGCGCACAGCGCGCGCTCGACGCCCGTCGATCCAGGCACGATGTCGTGGCACGAGCTGCACTCGCCGCTTCCCGAGGAGAGCGCCGCGTACCTCGCCGCCCTGCTCGGCAACGATGTCGTCACCGCCGATCACGGCGGCGCCGGCAGCTACTCGACCATCCTTTGTGACGGGCTGCATGTCGCGGGTGCGACGCAGACCGAGCACGGCCGCGATCCCTCGTGGAACACCTTCGTGCGCGTGCCGAGCGTCGACCTCATCTGCCACATCGCGCTCTCGAAGGGCGGCTCCGTCCGCGTGCAGCCGTCGGGCATCCTCGGCCTCGACCGCCGCGCGGTCATCGCCGACCCCACGGGCGCCGCGCTCACGATCATCTCCGGTGGTGACGATCGGCGCACCATCGGGGCTGGCGCGATCGGCTGGGACGAGCTCCGCTCGATCGATCCGATGGAAAGCGTGCGCTTCTGGTGCTCGGTGTTCAAGTGGACGGCGACGCCCATCCTCACCGCGCGCGACACGCAAGGCATGATCTTCCTGAACGGCGGCCGCCCCGTCGCGAGCGTTCAGGCCGCGACGCGCAACGAGCCCGCGAGCCGCTGGCTTCCGATCGCGACGGTGCGCCGCGACCTCCTCGACGGCGCCGTGCACAAGGCCATTTGCGTGGGTGCACGGCTCGTCGTGCCGCCGCATGCGCATCCGATCCTCGGCAAGCTCGCGATCTTCGCAGATCCGGCGGGCGTCGAGATCGCCATCGGTTCCGAGCCGATCACGACTGTCGCCGCTGCCTGAACCCGCCGCGCGCGATCAGGGCTTCCCGCGCAGACCATGCCTCTTCGCCGCATTGACAGGGATCGCGCTGACGACCCAATCGTCGCCTGTGTCCCACGCGCGGTCGCGGCCCGCGCTCCAGACGAAGAGCTCCGCGGAGCCGCCCTCGCCCTCCACGCGCAGCGCGAGCGGTGTGCCCCACGCATCGAACGGCGGAATCTCCGCGCCGAAGCACTCGACCGCATCGACGGGCCATCGCCGATTGTCGCCGCGGAACTCGCACGCGCGCCCCAGGATCTCGTAGCCACCGCCGAGCGTGCGCTGGTACTGCACGAGCCCGCGCACGCGCGCGGCTGCGAACAGCACGACAGGCCAGTACATGAACGGCGCGACCACGCCGAGCGCGACGGCAGCGGTCGCGACGCTGCGGTACACCCGCCGGCGCCGCGCGATCAGGCCACAGAGTATCCCGACGACTGACCCGACGAGCGGTAGGCACACGAAGCCCGAGAGCGCCGCGGCGAGCGCCACGAAGGCGAGGCGGTTGCGCGGCGCAGGCTGCTGCATGCGGGCGCTCAGTCGATCTCCGGCAGAGGCTTGCCCGCCTTGCGAGCCGCGTCGCTGGGCGAGCTTGCGGCGACGAAATCGTCGGCGGTGTCGAAGGTCTCGTCGGGACCTGCAGACCAGATGAAGATCGTGCGCGCGCCGTCGATCTCGACGACTTCGGTACGGAATGCGACGCCCCAGGCATCGTTCGCGCTGAAGTTCGACGGCGCACCGACGGTGAACATCCCGTCGCCCGCCTTTTCGTTCGCGAGCGCCTGCTCGAGCTCCGACTCGGCGATCGCGACGGTGAACACCGTCTGGAATGCGCCGCTCTGCACAGCCTTGACCACGACGATCGCAATCACGCCGACCAGAACGAACTGGATGACCGAGAGCACGATGGCTGCGATCGCAAGCCCACGCCGCGGCTGCATGACGCCGACGATGCCGAGCACGAGGGCGACGAGCGACGGCAGCACGGGGATGCAGAAGCCGAGCACCGCCGCGATGAAGGCGATGAGACCCGCGATGTTCGTGCGTTCTGCAGCCGGCACCGCGAACGGATCACCGATCGGCGGCAGCGCTGCGGAGCGTTCAGTCGGCGGCGCCATCGTCAGTTCGACGGGCGGCGGAGGGGGAGGGACTTGATCGCCCTGCGGCGCATTCGGATTGCTCATGGTCGTGCTTCCTTCGCGTGCTTCCTTCGCGTGCCTTCTTCGGCTGCCTTCTTCGGGCGCTTCGTCGCGGTGCCCGCTCAGGCGTGGCGTGCGGGAATCGTAGCGATCGCTACCCTGCGCGCATGCTCGATTCCGCTTCGGAACACGGTGATTTCACGCGACGCGACTTCTTCATGGCCCTCGCTGCGTCGGGCGCAGCAGCGAGCGCAAGTGCGATCACGCTCGGCGCCGGCGACTCCGTCGCCACGGCCGCCGCAGGCGCGATCACCGACTCGACCATCGCCGAGGCGGAAAAGCTCGCTGGAATCTCCTTTACCGAGAAGGAGCGCGCGCAGATGGCGAAGACCGTGGCGGATCAACTCGACAACTTCGCCGCGCGCGGGAAGTTCGGTCCGCTCGACAACCAGCTCGCGCCCGCGCAGGTCTTCCGCGTGCTCCTGCCTGGCGAGCAGCCGCGCACACGCAGCAACGCGCTCATCGAGAAGTTCCAGCGCCGCGGCAAGCCGGCCCCTGAAAGCGACGCAGACATCGACTGGGCAACGGTCGAGGAACTCTCCGCATGGATCAAGGACCGCAAGGTCACCTCTGCTCGGCTGGTCGCGCGCTCGATCGCGCGGCTGAAGAAATCGAACGCGAAGCTCAGCAATGTCATCACGCTCATCGAGTCCCAGGCCTATCGCGAGGCCGATGAGCGCGACGCCGAGGTGAAGCGCGGGCAGATCCGCGGGCCGCTGCACGGAATTCCCTACGGCCTGAAGGATCTGTTCGACACCGCGGGCATCGCAACCACATGGGGCGCCGAGCCCTGGCGCGAGCGTGTGCCGACGCGCGATGCCACCGTGGTGACGCGCCTGCGCGAGGCGGGCGCGGTGTGCGTGGCCAAGACCGCCGTCGGCGCGCTGGCATACGGCGACATCTGGTTCGGCGGGACCTGCAAGAACCCGTGGAATCCAGAGCAAGGATCCTCGGGCTCGAGCGCAGGCAGCGCCTCGGCGGTGGCCGCGGGCTGCGTGCCCTTCGCGATCGGAACCGAGACGCTCGGCTCGATCGTGTCGCCATCGACGCGCTGCGGAACGACCGGGCTTCGTCCGACCTTTGGGCGCGTCCCGCGCGACGGCGCGATGGCGCTGTGCTGGTCGTGGGACAAGATCGGCCCGATCACGCGCAGCGTCATCGACACAGGCCTCGTGCTGGCCGCGATCAACGGCGCGAACAACCTGGATGCATCGAGCGTCACGCTGCCGTTTACGCCGCCACGATTGCCGAACGCGAAAGGCGTCCGCCTTGCCTACGACCCTGCCTGGTTCGAGGGGCCGATGGCCGCCCACAAGGATGCGCTCGAGGCCGCGAAGTCCTGCGGCGCTGAACTGGTCGAGCGGCACATCGCGCCCCCTGCCGATCCTTCGGTGCTTGTCACCAGCCTGATGGCGGAGGCCGCATCGGCCTTCGAGGACATGACGCGCACGAACGCGGACGACCAGCTCTCCTGGCAGGCCGACGAGGCGTGGCCGAACTCGTTCCGACAGACCTGGTTCGTGCCCGCGATCGAACTGGTGCAGGCAGAGCGACTCCGACGCGTGTTCATGCAGTGGATGCGCACCGTGCTCGAGGGCGTCGATGCGCTGATCCTGCCGCCCTACTCCGGCGGCATGCTGGTCGTGACCAACGCCACGGGTCATCCGACCCTCGTGATGCGCGCCGGCTTCGACAAGCCGAACAGCCCCCGCTCGATCACGCTGATCGGCCATCCCTTCGATGAAGCCACCATCCTGGGTGTGGGCGCGGCGCTCGAAGCGCAACTCCGCGTCGCGGAGAAGTGCCCCGAAATGCCGTGGATGTAGCCGCGCAGGCGCTGTGCTATCCTGCGCGCCCGATGTTGGCTGAAACCGACCTCCTGAGCTACCTCCCCGTCGCAGTCGTTGCGTCGATGGCGATCATCTTCGTCATCGCGAACATCGTGCTCAGCACGATCCTCGGCCCGCGCGCCGAAGGCGCCGTCAAGGGCATGACCTACGAAGCGGGCATGGACCCGATCGGCACCACGCGGAAGCGCTTCAATGTGCGCTTCTACATGATGGCGGTCACCTTCCTGCTGTTCGATGTCGAGATCATCTTCCTCTACCCCTGGGCGGTGAGCTACTCGCAGCTCGAGCCGGGGAGCCCCGAGGCGAAGCTGTACCTCGGCCGAATCCTCTTCTTCCTCGCGACGAGCGTGATCGCCTACGTCTACGCGTGGAAGAAGGGCGTGTTCAAGTGGGACTGAATTGAAGCGCTCGCGACTTGGCGCGCTGGCGGCTGCAATGCAGCCGCGTGCGCGCCTTCGCTCAACCTCAGGCTCGGCCGTGACGCCTGCTCAGGTCGACACGATCTGCGACTGGCCGGCCTGAGGGCACCCAGCAGCTCGGATACCAGGTGAGTCTGGCTTCTGAAGCCGAGGATCGTGAAGCCGAGGATCGTGAAGCCGAGGATCGTGAAGCCGAGGATCGTGAAGCCGAGGATCGTGAGTGCAGAGGATCATGAGTGCCCGCAGACTTCGTCTGCGGGCACTCACATCCATCGAATCCACGAACGGAAACCGAACAGTGGTCATCAAGTAGACCTCGTGCGGCGCGAAGCGCCGCGCGTCATTCTCCTCTCAACCTACTGCTCTCAATTCTCTCCTCAGCTTCCGCTCCTGCGGAAGACGAGGACTTCAGCTTCCGCTCCTGCGGAAGACGAGGACATGCTGCTGCGGCAGCACGCCGATGTTCTCGACGAACGAGAGCCCCACCGCCTCCATCTCCAGGCGCGCCTGCTTCTCGCTCATCTTGTGGCGCTCCTTGATCGGGACCATCGGATCCTCGAGACGGTACTCGACGAGGACCACGCGACCGCCCGGCTTCAGCGCGGCGACGATCGAGTCCATCATCTCGCGCGGATGCGAGAACTCGTGGTACGCGTCGACGAACAGCGCGACATCCACGCTGGCGGGCTCGAGCCCGCAGTGATCGATGCGCCCCATGACGGGCATGACATTCAGCGCGGCTTCCTCGCGCGCGCGCTCCTCGATGATGTCGAGCATCTCCTGCTGGATGTCGGTCGCGTACACGACGCCCTCGGGCACCAGCGGCGACATGCGCATCGTGAAGTAGCCGCTGCCCGCGCCGATGTCGGCGACCGCGTCGGTCGGCTTGAGCTTGAGCGCCGTCACCAGCAGATCAGTGCGCTCCTCGCGCTCGCGCTCGGGGCGCTCGAGCCAGCCGACGCCGAAGTGGCCCATGACCTCGGAGATCTCGCGGCCCATGTAGGTCTTTCCGCTGCCGCCCTCGCCGCGCTCGCATGTCCCGTAGATCGGCTCGGCGGGCGCTGGCTGCGCGACGACCTCGGGCGGCTTTGCGGCGGGGCGCCCGCATGCGGCGAAAGAAAACGCCGCGCCCAGACAGAGCGCGGCGAGGAGGGCGGCTGAGAAACCTCGGGATTCCTGCTGCATGGCGCGCAGGCTACTCGTTCTGCGGACGGCGCGCGCCCGTCGACGCCTTCATCTTCACCTCGAGCTCGAGCTCGGCGTTCTCGCGCAGCACGCGCATCTTCACCACATCGCCGGGCTTGGTCGCGCGCAGCTTCGTCATCATCGTGCCCACCGAGTCGAGCGACTCGCCGTTCCACGACAACAGCACATCACCCGCCTTGATTCCCGCGTCGGCGGCGCTTGTGCCCGCGCTCACGCCCTCGACCTTGATGCCCGACTCGCCTTCCTCGACGAGCCCTGGCTGGATGCCGAGCCGCACGGGCGCATAGCCGCGATCGCTGCCCGCGGCGGCCTGCTCCGGCGCCTGCTGGTCGCGCACGCCATTCCAGTACTCGAGCCGCTTCGCGTCGCCCGCGCGCCACAGCGCGATCTTCTCGACGAGGTCCAGCACGCCGGGAATGCCGCGCGGATCGACCGAGTAGCCCTTGTCGCCGGGCTTATGGTAGACATCGTGCACACCGCTGAAGAAGAAGAGCACGGGAATACCCGCGCCGTAGAACGACGAGTGATCGCTCGGGCCGCGGCCGCTCGGGTCGGCGTACACGGTCATGCCGCTTTCCTCGAACATCGGGTAGAGCTTCTCGGCGAAGCCACGCGCGGTGTCGATGCCGCCGATGGCGATCTCGCCGTTGCGCATGCGGCCGATCATGTCCATGTTGAGCATGATGTCGAGCTTGTCTGCGGGAATCGACGGACTCTTGATGAACGCACGCGAACCGTTGAGGCCGACTTCCTCGGCGCTGAACGCGAGGAACAGCACGCTGCGCAGGTTCGCCCCGTCGGGCGCGTCGGCGTACTGCTTCGCAAGCTTGCGCGACATGACGAGCATGCCGCTCGTGCCGCTCGCGTTGTCGTCGGCGCCTGGATGCACCTTGCCACGGTTCTGCGCATCAGCGCCGTACTTGCCGTAGCCGACGTGGTCGTAGTGCGCGCCGATCACGATCCACTCGTTCGCAAGCGCGCCCTTGCCGCGCAGGATG
>Ga0208005_1000796_pt1 | contig 11015 bp, 21 predicted proteins | sample DEB19_08_DNA_3_FD_184530 | JGI IMG/M metagenome (GOLD analysis project Ga0208005, IMG submission 184530) | Aqueous microbial communities from the Delaware River and Bay under freshwater to marine salinity gradient to study organic matter... | ecosystem: Environmental > Aquatic > Marine > Coastal... | reverse complement strand
GGATCCAGACGTCCTTGTCGTCATCGAGGAAGAACTTGGTGGCTCTACACCTTGAACGAGAGATTAATGCATCCTCTCTGATAGTACGCAATGCAGCGTAGCGAGTACGTTGTGCAAAGTAATTAGCCAGATCTATCCAAGAGGTGAGTACCGCGGAGTGCATGTCGCCATAAGCATAGCAGGTGACATGTACCGACGGTGGTTTCTCGATTATATCCACTGATTTGATCTTATTAGACATATATACTTAGAGTATAACTATACTTAGTTAAGTACTTTCTCTATCATTGCATTGAGATATGACTCCGGAGCAATACGAATATGCTCAAAGCCTCGGATGATGAGCTTGTAAGCCGGGTCACTGTCCGACATGGAGAACCTAGCGGCTACCTGCTCCGGTGAGGCACTGCCTGCCCTGACGCTACGGACCACCCAATCCCGGTAACTGGGCGGTATCATGCGCAATGCGTACTCTAGGTCTTCCATGAGATGCGGTTTCTTGGAGCGGTAATGCCCCTAGGAGGCGTTTTGATCTTTAGTGAGGGTCACCATAGCGCAACTCATCTCCTAGGGGCTCCTTGAGGCTTAGAACAGGTCGTCGGCTACGGGCTGGGTTCCGCCGGTGGGATGACCTTGTGAACGGGGTGCCTTGGTCGAGTGCTTCCAGCTCCCGATGATCGGTCCACGTTCACCTCGATCACGGGCCTCCTTGGAGACACCTTGGACAACGAAGCCATCATTGCCGTACTTATCCGGTCCGCTCTTGGATTCCAGAAGGGTTACTTCGAGGAACTTACCGGTCTTACCTTCGTACAGATACTGTTTATCAACTTTGCTGACGTTAATATTGCATCTAATCATATTATGTTATGTTTGTTTGTTTACGAATCCTGCAACAGCGCAGGTTCAAATCTACAATAAGCACCTTCGTAGTGGCATGTCACCAGTCCACACTCGCCGTCTCGTTGCTTTGCGATTGAGATAGTGGCTTCACCTCTTGGTTCGACTCGGTTGCGGTCTAGGAGGAGGACTGTGTCTGCGTCTCGTTCGATTTGTCCGGAGTCTGCTAGGTCACTGAGTCTTGGCTTACGTCCCTTCTCCTTCTCTGATTCACGGTTGAGCTGTGCGAGAGCCAACATAGCCACTCCGGTTGAAGCTGCACAAGCCTTCAGCGTTCCGGATACCTCGGCTACCTCGTAGGTTCGCTTCTCGTAGCGTCCACTGGCTCCGATCTTTTGGAGATAGTCCACGATGACCAGCTTGATGCCATGCTTCCGGACAGCTCGTCGGATGGCTGAGGTTACCGTTCCGATCTTAGCCCCAGCGGATAGGTCTAAAAAGTGGATCGGTGAGTTCTTGATCTTGATGTTTGCCGCTTGGATCCGGGCCATGTCGTTGTCCTTGAGCTGACCCGTCTTGATCGACTGCATGGGTACACCTGAGACACAAGAGACGAGGCGTCTGGTGATGGCGTTGGTGGACATCTCGCAGGAGACGAACAGGGTGGGAACTTTGTGCAGCACCGTAGCGTTTGCCACTATGGAGGTGCCCATGGCTGTCTTGCCGATGCTGGGACGTGCGGCGACCAAGGTAAGCTCGCGGTATTGCAGGCCATCGAGCATGGAATCGAGCTTGGGGATGCCAGTCGGCACGCCGCTTAGTTCGCCATTGCGATTCCAACGCTCCTGTGTGGCCTCGATGAAGCTGACGATGGCATCCTTGGCACTGCAGGAGTCGGTTTGTGGCGTCGAGTCTAGGACCATGCCGGACTCCACCTGCTTGAGCACCTCGTCGATGCTCACCGCTGAGTTCCCGGAGCCTTCGATGATCTTGGAACCCAATTCCCGCAGCTTACGGCGTAGATGCGCCTCGCGTATGTTGTCGGCGAAGTAGGTGACCATGCTGCTGGAGGGACACGCACAGATGGCTTCTGCCCAAGCTGCGGTTGGGATCGGAAGGCTGCCGTGGGCCTTGTTCCACTCCTTGGTGAGCCTCTCCACGGACGCCGGTTGGTTCTGTCGCACCAGTCCGGCTATAAGCTCCAGCGTGAACCTGACGTCCTCGTTGACCAGCATCTCCGGTTGAACCAAGGAGACCACCTCGGAGGCCACGTCCGTGTCGCCGGAGAGACATGCCCCTAGGATTCCCAGCTCATCCTTTGGCGCAAAGTAGGCGTCCGTGTTCATCCCATGGCCTCCATGAGGGCAATTTGCTCCGCCGTGTACTTGCTGGTGTCAGGGGTGTGGCGTTGGAAGACCTGAGGCGTGCTTGCCTTCCCACGCGCTTTGTCGATCTCGCCGTTCCAGTTGTTCAGCAGGGTGAACGGATCTCGGCGAAGGTATGGGTCACCCGACAGATACCATCGCTCCAGAGCGTCGATGTCCTCGGGTGGAGTGTTCAGCTTCAGGACAGCCTTCAGTGCCCGGGTCTCCTTCTCGCTCCACTTGGTCGTTGGCCTACGCTTGAACCAAGAGCCGATGCGTAGCCTGAGAGTCTCAACGTCTGGATCTTCATCGGAGCCCGTATGGTTTAGAGTATTACTAGGAGACGGAGACGGAGAGCATGCTTCTGGCATATGCGGTGGCATCTCTTTGGCATCTGGGTTGGCATTGCCGTGCCACCGTAAATTGGCGTTTTCTGTCTGCTTCTTCCTGTATGACGCCTGTTTCTGCCTCTCTTTCTCAAGCCTAGCGTTCCTCATGCATCCGTCGGCATCCTTCTCGAACTTCTCTTGGCATATGGCTTGGGAATGCGGTGGCATTGCCAGAGTAATGCGATCGAAGTCTGTTTGACTGACGTAACCCTTTGACCATTGGACGCAGAGGAGGGCTATGTAAGCTCCGCGCTCCTCGTTGGTCATCGTCATCGTCCCGGACAGGAAGTCGTCCGCATAGAACTGGAACGCCGGTGATCTCTTCTTCTCGCTCATGGTATGAAACAAAAACCCCAGTCCAACCAACAACGTTCACACAGGCGCACCGTGGAACCCATTGGGAACCACTTACCTTCGTTGCTGGCTGGACTGGGGATTCTGGTTGTCATGGTGCTCGGGGTGTGAATCCCGGTCCCTTACGCAAGGGACATTGCTGACGTACTAGCGGCGCATCAGGTTGTCAATCTGTGCGTCCGTGAGCTGGTACTTGGGAGGCTGGATCCACCCGTTGAGGATTGCCCGGTAGACGAGCTTGGGCGCAGCTTCGAGCAGCTCCCTTACTTCCGCGTCCGAGAGCTTTGGGTCGCCTTGGACTTCGTTGCCTCGCTTTTTGCTATGTAGTGCCATGTTGGATAGACCCCTCGTTTCTCTGTCTTGATCCGGAATTGTTTTGCTGCGATCAGCCCAGCCTCCACGCCTCGCTTCAAAAGTCGATTGGCCTGCGTCCGGGACAGCCCCCACTCGATAGCGTATTCATCTGCGGTCATCCAGCCCGGAAGCACAGGCTCCGACCGATTGCTGACCGCATCCCGCAAGGATTTCAGAAGCTGGGCAGAGTCCATTGGGTCTCATGTTGGGGCCACTGGTGGAGATACAGTTGCGCTGATGTATCCGTGTACTCCCCGAATACGATGCCATGACTCCATGCCAAGGTTGAGCGGCGGCGATGAGCGTACTCCATGGCAGGAAGATCGGCCAGCGTTCCGGGGGACAGCGCGACCGGATTGTCACTCCGGCGACCGTAAGCGATACCAGCCCGGTGGGCATGAGCCACGACAACATTCCCAAAGGTCTCGGCAGAGTCTCTGAGATAATTCTCTCCATAGAGCACCCCATGGCCCCAACTGAACCCTCCAAGTTTGAACCAACAGTCTGGTAGGACTCCATACTTCAGGATCTTGACCCGGCAATGCTTCTCGATTGGGGCCATCATCTTCTCCCAAACCGCCTCAGCGAAGCCACGGATGACCGCGTTGTGATGGTTCAGGTATTGTCGTGCACGCTCGTCGTGGTTGCCGATGGTGAACACTGTGGGCTTGAGCTGATTGAGGAACTTTGCGCCTTCACCGATGTCATCGAGGTAGTCGTCGGCTGCATCCGCTTGGTTAGGGTTGCCCAATGATCCTGCCCGGAGTGCAGCCAGATCGTAGGCATCACCCAGATGGATCACCTCATGCGGCTTGTAGCGTTCCCGGAAGCGCAGCACCGCCTCCAGCGCCTTGGGATTTGCTCTGGACCCGTGGGAACAGCCGATGGCCATCACCCTTTTCCGGGCCTTGCTGATGTTCACGAGCAGTTGTATTCAGGATTGGCAAGCGTTTTTCAACGTTATTCAGGGAAGCCGTAGCATTCTTGAATAGCGGAGCATACGAAATGATAGATCTCTTCCAGCGCCTGCTCAGTGTTCTGGTAGTTGTGTCCGTGCTTCACCCTAGACCTGAGCATCTCTCGGATCTCATCTAATGTGATCTTGTACTCGAGAGCATGAATTGCGTGGTAGTGCAGGTTGCTCTCGTCTGGCAGGTTGAACGTCAGGGTCGCTTGCATGATGTTTCTTGTATTGTTCGATTTCTTCTAAGGCTATTTTGATTGCTAACGGAGTCGGTTCCTCGGCACCGCATAGGATGCCAAGCCGCTCCTGCAGTCGGTACTGGATCTCGATGTCCAGCTCGGTCACGGCACCCTCCGCAGTTTCACGGAGTCTCCCTCCGGTATCACCACCGCAGCACGCAGCACGCAGGCATTGGTGACGAGGATGGGTGTTTTGTAGAGCGCAGACAGTGCCGTGGGTTCTTTGCCATCTAGCGTGTAGCGCACCGGCAGGTTGCCCAGCGAGCAGACCAGACGGATCTGGCTAGGGCCACGGATGTCCACGGTGTCCCCGCGCACCTCTGTATTGTTCGCGAAGATCCGGATGACTCGCTGCCAGCGTACCTTGTAGAGCGCAGAGTGGCCGCTGGTGCTCTCCACGCGATACGTTCCGGCGTCGGCCTCCTGTGCGGCTGGGATCTCAAGGACCCGGTTGGTAGCGCCGGGGATAGGGTGGCCACCCAGAGACCACTGGTAGTCCTCGGCGGTGTGGGGTGCCTCCAGACGCAGCGGCAGGTTCTCCAGCGCGATCTGGGCAGACACGGAGAATGCAACGCAACTGACGAGTATTCCTCGGATGTTCATTCCACAGGCTCCATGTTCACGAATCCCAACCGCCCATCCTCGATAGCCATGCCGCAACCATTGCGTCTGCAATACAGCTCCAGCATGTCGTAGATCTCTCGGCCCTGATCGTGACCCAGCCTCGCCTGCAGCAGACCCTTGAGCGTGAGCCTGTACACTTCCTCCTGCTCGCTACACTGCGCGTCTGTATCGTTCATGTGTAATGAATACTTACCTGTTTTTGTTACCGGACTCCTTCTCCAACTGCTGAATCCGGCGCAGCAGCTTGTTGAGTTCTCGGACTATTCCTATCGGAGCGATGTCCCTGAGCCTCGTGCGGTAGTCTGGACTGAAGATCGAGAACCCATGTCTAGGAGGGCAGTTGGGGTACTTCTCTATCGTGTACTTCATGGCTTGGCCTCCACGATTCGCAGCACCTCACCCAGCGCCTTGGCGTCTGCGGCGTGTTCTGACTTGGTCTCCTTTGGATCCGTCCACCGCTCTCCTGTGAGCAGCGCCTCCAACTCCTCGATGCGTTCCTTGGCCTTCTCCAATTCATCGGCTAGTCTGTGCGCGAAATCCGCGTCTACCACCCAGACTCCCGGGCGTGTCTGATATTCCCTTACGGTTACTCGTTCGCTCATCTAGTGCCCCTCCTGTAGCGGTTGATGGTGGTCTGTGAGACTCCTAGTTTTGCCGCCGCTTCTGCTGCAGACACCTCAGCAGGCAACGCTCGGATCTTGTCCGCGATGTGCTTGGCGATGCTTGGCCTGCCGATCTTGCTGGGTTTGTAGCCAACCGGGTTACGCAGCTCGGCCAGCTCCTGTTCCATGCGACGAGCCTCGGCGATCAGGGACGGCATCGGCAACTCTCGGCCCAGCAGCCTGAAGGTGTGGTTGTCTGTGCGTGGTGTCATGCTCCGATCCTCCCAAGTGCGTATCCCAATGTCATCAGTGCCACTACTCCCCAGAGTATCAGGGCCATCTTCAGGTTCTGGTTCATTTCTTCTTCCCCCGTGTGTTCTTGTTGCGTTTGAAGGACAGTTTGCTGCGGTGCTCGAAGGCTTTGAGTTCCTCAGCAAAGGCTGGGTCGGTCAGGCCACGGCGTTGCAGCCAAGCCTTGTACTTCGCGTTCATGTACTCTTGAGAGATCATGGGCTCCGCAGGGAGGGAGTCTGTGATCTGCATGGATGGTGGTCGTTGTCTCATGGTGTTTGTGTTGTGGTGCGCTGCAAAGTTGGTAGGTGATGTACCCCCCTCAGAAGTCGAGGCCGCTGATAGCTTTGACGTTTTTCTTCCAGTTGCGGTTGCCGATGGGATCCGCCGACTTGGGGCAGTAGCGGTCGGCGAGGAAGTCGAGGAACTTGCCGGGCTTGCCAGCAGCCTCCCAGCGACGGTGGTTGTTGCGGATTGTGTTCAGGCAGACCTTTCTGGCTTCAGCAGCATTGGCGACTTTGACCGACAGGATTCCGTAGGGAGCCTTGGCTTTGGAACCACCCTCCACTCGATAGATGGCGTCAGCGATGCGGTTGGCGTCGAGAGCGAGAGCCTTAGAGGCGAGGACGACGAACAGGACGAGATACTGGATAAGATACATTGGAGTTACTGGTTAAAATGTTACTGGTTAAACTAAGTCCGCGTTTGTCGGATGCGCGGCCCCCGTTTGAAATCTTAGGCGATCTGATCGAGCCAGCGGTGCATCTTAACGATGGCCTTTTGCTCAAACTCAACAGCGCGTCCACTGATGGGGTTGCCGAGATACTGCGGGTCACCATCGCACCAGATGTACGACTCTGGGCAGGAAGCTCCACAGTCGCGCAGGATCCTGCGGAAGATGATGTCGGACTCTGAGATCAGCGTGTATGTCATGTTCTTGTTAAGTTACTTGTTGTTGTTGGTTACTTGCTACGGGGAATAGTTAACCACATGTCCGACGTCTCGTCTACAGAAAAATACAGAAATCTTTCAGCACCATTCTGACCAGTGTTTACGGGCCTTCCGTGCGTGTCAGGACTGTGAAACCTTGCGGAACTTGGCCTGAAACTCAGCCGTCCTGCGGATGTAGAGCTTTCCGTTTCGCTCGTAGACCGTGGCCTTCTCCTTCATCTCGCCCACCCTTAGCTCCGCCTCGCCCCACACGTCCACCACGGTTGACGGCTTTGTCTTGCATTCCCAGAAGTCGTTCTTCGTTTTCATCCAGTCTATTCAGCAGGAAGTTGATCGTGTCCTTGAGACGCTCGTTCTCGTTGCTCAGAGCCATGACCATAGCGGTCAGCGAGTCGATCCGAGAGGCAGCGTCCACGCCTCACTGTAAGTTAAAGAAACACCCCGGCACCAGCCCGTAAGCTGCTTTAGGTCCACCTAGGAGGGGTAAAGAACCATGCCGGGGTCACGTATCACACGATACGCTAAAGTGTACGCGTGGTCAGGTATGCGCGTCCCACCTATGCAACCAACCATCTACCTAACGTCCCCCACCCAGAACAAAGTGGAGGACAAGAACTGCATCAGCCGTGGCCAGCGTGATGTCAAGGCTAGGGTACAGCTCTTCGGCTTTGCCCCTTAGCTTGCGCTTCCATTGGGCCTGCGTATCGACCGACTTGCGGCCACCCAACCCAAGCGGCTCCTGCCAGACCTTTGGTGGAACCCGATGCAGGGAATAGCCAAGAGCCACTGCCGCACCCTCGACCCTGCCAACGTTCTGGAACAGGACTGCAGTAGTGCTGCTTGGGATGTTGCGTCCAGTGAACTTCGGGACCTCCTCGATCCAGAGTTCCGCGTCCGCCGTCTTGTAGGTCCGCAACAGCCCCACCAGTGCAGGAAGGCTGTCCGGCATAGGCTGCAGCCAGATGGATCCGCCGCAGTCACGTATGGCAAGGCCACCAGAAGCGCCGGGATCGACCGCTACGAGCGTTTTCAAGCGCGATCCTTGGCTAGGTAGGTGGACGCAGGCCGGTGCTTAATCAAGCCAGCCAGCCGTTCGTCGATGCGGTTCTCAGCGTCCTTGCGGGTAAGCCCCTGCGCCTGCATGGCCTCGATGAGCTTGGGTATCGACAGCTTGCAGGCACCGATGAACGCCTCGGAGGACAGACCGGACCTGCCGAACGCCTCGTTGATCTGCTCCGGAGCTATCTCGCGACTACCAGCCCTGCTCTTGAGTGAGTAGCCCGGGATGTCCACGCCTTCCTTCACGGCCAGCGTGCAGTACTCTTTGACCTCCTCGGCCCACTTGGCAGCTACCGTGGCGAGGTTCATGGCCTTGGCCAACGACTCAGGTGATGCCACCGACAGGTCGTCGATCTGCACCATTTCATAGCCGTCAGCGACCTTGTTGATTTCAGCCAGCCGCACCTTGCAATAGGTACTATGCTTGCACCACCCGCAGTAGTCCGAGATCCGACACTTGGTGGTTGGGTCGTTCACCGCATCGAGGATCGGATAGACGATAGCCTCGGCCTGCTCCCGGGTGATAGTGTAACGGCTGGCAATGCGCTTTTCACCGTACATCAGGTGGACGATGATCTCCTTGTGGCCATGCGCCTGCATCAACCCCAGCGCGTAGGCCGCCATCTGCTCCGCGTAGTTGCGCTCGACCCATTTCAGATCGAACAATTGGTTGCCAACCACGACGTCCGCAGTGCCTTGTAGGACCACCTTCCCGTCACGCAGGATGTCCACGGGCAGTTCAGACTGAATCTGTGAGCCCATAATGATCCTCGCATGGACATAGGCATAGGCCCACTCTACAGCCTCGCGCTCCACATCGGGCAGCATCGAGACCAGTGCGGTCTTGCCTGCGAACATCTCGGACAGTGCCAGATGCCGGTCGGTTCCAGCCTCGGTTGCAGCCGTAGGAGGACCGGGTTCGTACCGGGGCGACTTCGCCAGCGCCGGTAGAGCAGAAGGACGTGCCGTAAATGTCATGCGGCCTCCGTGGTCTTGTGTGATGCCACAGCCATCGTGAACGCCTCCGGCTTGGCGAGGATCTTCGCAGCCCGGGACTCGGACAGGTCCTTGATGGTCTCGGCAGCGGTGATCCACGACTTGCTGATGAGGAAGTCCCGGCCAGCAGCGAGCAGGTCAGCCTTGGCCAGCAGCTCGACTACCTGCGCCTGCAACGTGAGCTTAGGCTCATCTGATGCCGCTGTAGGAACCACCTCGACGTCCACGGCTTTAGCCTGCGGTTGAGTAGCGAGGACCTGCACCGGGGAAGGCTGCGCGAAGTCAGCGATCTCCTCGGGTGTGTAGGTGCCAGTCACGACCTCCGGGCAGAGCATACGGACGGCCTTGGAGATCAGCCTCGCACGCATCATCTCCGCTGGGAACTTGGCCCATCCTGATCCACCACGGGCAGGGAGGAACCCGGCAGCCTTGGCGTCGTCAGCGGTGTAGGCCAACTCGATGTCATTGCCGTCGTAGATCCACTGGGCACGCGCTCCGAGAGCATCGAACTGCTTCCAGATCGCCTTGCCACCGCGTTCACGGTACAAGGCCAACATGGCATCTGCACGGAGCGATAGACGGCCTTGGATGACGTGGTAGTGCTTGGCCAGCTCCAGCGGTGGCTTGCGCTCCACGATGCACTGGAGAGCGAGGAGATTGCCCTGCTCCGGACGGTCTGCACCGAACATTCCAGAGCGGCAGATCCACTCACCCAACTGGGTAGCGGCTGCCATTGGGTCGGCCACCTTGTCGTAAGTGTGGACGGAGTTCTGTTGCGTGGTTACTGCGGGTAGGTTGCTCATTCTAGTATGTAGGTTTGTTGGATTGCTTTCTCGACCAGACTCTTGAGCTTGAATCCACCATCTCTAGCAAAGGCCACGAGCTTGGCGTGTAGCTTGGAGTCGATCTGCACGGTCTTGAGCGCGACCGGCCTGCGCGGTTTAGCTGTCACGGGTGAGTAGATACCACCCCGCGATGACCGCACAACACTTTTCTACAGAAAACTATGGCTTGAGCTGATTGATGCGCGTGATCTCCAGCGCACCGTACTGCTCCGGTACCCCAGCAAAGTCCGTGGCGATGCCCAAACCATCTCCAGACTGCGCTCGTTCCACCTGATAGCGGATCTGGTAGCTGGTCTCCTTCTTGGGGCTCACCAGTGCGTCGAGCGTGATGACACCCATGACGTTGCCAGCAAAGTGACCGTTGATGCTCCAAGCCTCGGTGGTCTGATCCGTGCCGTTCCACAACGCCAGCCGCGTGTTCAGCGTGTGATGGAAGACGAAGGTCGCCTTGATCTTGTACTTGCCCGGCAGGAGCGTGAACGTGTTCCCAGCCAGCCTCTCCACGGTCTCACCCTGATCGTAGGTGACGTCATTGATGGCCCGAGGGGTCCAATCCACCACCGTCTGGTCCGCAGTGTACGACGTCTGGTCACCAGTGATGGTGGTCATGTCCGCCGTGATCGCCATTGTAGCCGACCCACCATCCTCACCGGTGGGCAGCTCCATCGTGAGCACTGCATTACGCACCAGCAACCCGTCAACGTCGGACCGAAGCTTGTTGACGAGCGCGTTGGATGTCTTTGGATCGTAAGCCATGTTACTGTAGCTTTTTCTGGATCATCCGCTGGGCGTCATCCACGGAGCCGACTACGCCAGCCAATGAGCCATCTGGGGAGTATACCCTGAACTTGCTCTTTGTCTTGCCCGGCAGAATGCGGTAGCCGGACATGGAGTAGGCACCCGGGATGGATGGGTCGGGAACCGGGGCGGGCATGTACCGGATGTCCGGGCTGGTAGACTGAAATCGCTGAGAGAGAGGGATGATGTTGCCGGAATCGTCGCGGGTTACAGGGTCGGCGGATTTGATCTGGGATGGGTCGAAGGCAATCCATTCATCTGACGTTGCCCCCTTTCTAAAAGCTCCGGTGAAACCCTGTTTTTCAAGTATGTTTCTAGCTTCTTTCCCTTCTCTTTTTCTAAGAA
>Ga0208005_1000790_pt1 | contig 11043 bp, 5 predicted proteins | sample DEB19_08_DNA_3_FD_184530 | JGI IMG/M metagenome (GOLD analysis project Ga0208005, IMG submission 184530) | Aqueous microbial communities from the Delaware River and Bay under freshwater to marine salinity gradient to study organic matter... | ecosystem: Environmental > Aquatic > Marine > Coastal ... | reverse complement strand
GCACTAGTTCTAACAAGAAAAATACTACCACTGTATATCAACATGCGTTAACTGGTACATTTACAGTACCAGCTGGAGTCACAGCTATCACAATCGGTGTAATAGCCGGTGGGGGTGGTGGTGCAACTGGCCCATGTGTTAACGCAGGCGGTGGTGGTGGCGGTGCTGCGCTGTTATTAAATTATGCAGTATCGTCTGGCACACAATATATAGTAAAAGCTGGTGCAGGTGGTCAAGGTGGAAGACAATCGACACAAAGAAACGCGGCCGGTGGCCCACCATACGGAGTAGATGCTGCTCCATGGCGTGGTGGCTGGTCTAGTTTCTGCCAAAGCTCAGGTACAGAGATTGTATACGCTACTGGCGGCAATACCAGACCTGATAATTGTGCGAACGTGACTAACGCAGATTCACTTTCGGCTAACACCATGGATTAACAATGCCATTTACCAATTATTACTCAGAAGGCGCACTAGGGAATTCAAGTTTAACAAACTGGAACAATTCAGCAACCTATACTATGACCAGTATAACTGGTCTAGGTACGGTCACTTGTCATGGTCCCAATCCTGGTAACTATACCTTTACTTTGACCAATCTTCCGGCACATGCCAAAATAAGATATCAAGTTTTTTGGCATTTTGTTGACAGTTTAGACAATGAAACTAGTTCCATTTATATAGATAATGTAGAATATGCTACATTTACCAAGACAGGGTTTCCTGGTGCAGGTACACCGGGTGCACCGATATACTCATCTAACTACTTTGCCGGTTCTACTTGGAATCCGGCTACCTATAGCTATCAACCGTGGGGATCGGGTAGTACAGCAAATGGTTACGTAGCATTTGATACAGGGTTTATAGACCATACTTCGGATACATTTTCAGTACGACATAATCTAGGACATGACCAAGGGCAAGGCGATGAAGCCATGTATCTTAGTCACGTTACTGTGACTCTGTTTAATGTACTAGCAGAATTGCCCACAGAAGGTATGTATCTTAGATTAGATGCAGGCCTAGCTCAAAGTTTTCCCGGACGTCAAAGATTTTTATTTTCAGCTAATTTAGCTGGTAATGTCCAAACTACAAGTTTTAGTCATTGGCATGTTGGTGCAAACTTACCAGGGCCTTTGGTGTTGATTACTACAACAACTAGACCGCCTAGACCAACTACAACTTCAACAACTACATCAACTTCGAGTACAACTACAACTACCACTGAACCACCTACACCGATATCAGTCGTCCTGTCTACCAACTTTTCTGGTACTATACTAGGACATCAACAGCCTATAATTACTGCTACCCTAAGTGAAGCTGCTAACGTGGGCGAATTTACATTAGGTGATTTTGTAACTGGTGGACCTGGTACGCTTTCGGGATTCGCTCAAGCAAATACCACAGGTACAGTGTTGTATACACCGCCAGCGGATACTATAGGGTCATTTAGTGTATTTGTTCCTAGCAGCAGTTTCCAAGGTTATAATTATAACTGGAATAACAGATCTAACACATTGACCCTAACTATTAACACTATATTACCAGAGATCACAATAACCAGTAATAGGGCCACATTAAAGGCAGGCGAAGTAGCAAATCTTACATTTACTACCAGTAATGTTACTGGCAACTTTGGTTTAACTGATATTCGTGCTCAAGGTAATGTAATATTACATAGTTTCACTGCTTTATCTAGTACAGTTTATAGAATTGAATTAACTCCAAATGTTAATGTAGCAGATACGTTTACAGTTAATGTAGCAGCCGGTAGCTTTACTAACAGCATAGGTAATCGTAATAAGGCCAGTAATGTACTAACAATAGCTGTAGACACACGCTATCCACGTATGGTAATAACCAGTTCAGACATGGCACTCACCTACGGTGAAACAGCTACTATAACGTTCACTAGTAACATTGCAACTAGCAACTTTGGTTTGGGCAATGTTACTATTTCTGGCCCTGGATCTTTGAGCGCATTTACAGCAGTAAGCAGCACAGTATACACAGCCCTGTTAACACCAACTGCAGATGGTAGTATAGATATTTCTGTAGGTGCCAATCAATATACTAGCACAGCAGGTAATCCCAATACTGTATCAGCTAATTTAATTGTCACATCGGCGATTGTAACTACCACTACAACGTCCACCTCAAGTACAAGTACCACAACTACTTCTACAACTACAGCAGCACCAACTACTACATCAACTTCAAGTACAACATCAACGTCCACCTCAAGTACAAGTACCACCTCAACTACCACAGGAGCACCAACCACTACTACAACTACCACAGTAGCTCCGACTACCACAGCAGCGCCACCACCTGTCATGGCCGAAGCTAATAGTTTTTGGGTTACTATTGAAAATACAAATTCAATACCTGATGTACCAAATTCTTATGTCACAACTATGGTTGATGTTTCAGGTTGGAATAATAATGCTACATGGCAAAATCCTTCAACAGCAACATACCCACTTTATAGCGCAAGTACAGTAAATCCTTACTTAACTTTATATGGAGGTAGTAGCAACCAATATAATGCCAATATAGGAAGTACAGCATTGCAAGTGATTCCTACAGATAGTGCTTCAGACATGACCCTTCAACTTGTTTGGGCAGTTGGTGCGAGTGGAGGTACTTGGGAAATATCGCACTCTGTAGGTGGACTATTAGAGTGGTCGTTATTAATAGGAGCAACTAATTCAGTTTTTACTAGAAAACTTTACGATGTTTATGGGCAGGATGCAATGTCATTTGCTCTAAATTGTACGCCTATATATAATAATCAAACTGATAGATATCAAAATCTTTTCGTAAAGGTACAAAGGAGAACACCCAACACTTCGGATACGAGAGTATTCATGCAGTATGGGTATGCCGATAATCCAATTATAACCAGTAATGGTTTCACTTGGTATAATGGTAATGGCTTATACAATTATGGTAATTCGGGTTCAGGGCAACTTCAAATAAAAGCTGTAAGTGGAGAATTTCGATTTAAGACATTTAGATATTGGAGAACCTCTGCATTTGATGAAAGCTCTCCCGATAGTAATTTGAATGGTAATAATTTGTATATGAAAGCAATGAATCAACTTATTATATTACCAAATGGTAGTTCAGACCCTACTGTGGTATATACGCTTCCTCAACTATCTGTGGGTAGTACAGTATCATATTACCAATTTAATTGTATAGGTTATGCAAGTCAAGTTTCTTGGAGCACTACTACTAATTTTTGGGTGTCAGGAATCCCAACAGGCCCCCCAAGTGGAGGCATAACTGTTGATAGTGTTAGCCAGTGTACCGTAAGTATCAATCCTGAATACATGTCACCTGGGACTTACACTTGGACACTATGGTGTACTGATGGTAAAAATGTAGGTTTTAGAAATTTAAGTATAACATTAGTCTAATGGTAAACAAAAATAATGACACTTAATAATTTAGAGAGATTATGCTAGAAGCCTTGTTTTCCTTCTAATAAATATTTAATTATGCAATTAACTAACATCAGTTACGGCGATGAACAATTTGGGCAAGGATATAGAATCTTTGTCGATATGAATGCTCAACGGTTTCGCACTAGTTTCACGCCGAATGTTGTAGTAAAACTTAGTCAACCCTTGTACCTAAGCAATACTAATATCTATGTTAGCAATGGGTCAGTGTTAGGTACGCCAGATCCTGCGCTGTTGATTCCGGGCATAGTTCATATTAATGGCGAGCGTATTATATATTATGAAAAAGATGGTAATAGACTAGGGCGTTTACGTCGTGGAGCAGGTGGTACAAGTACCCCACCTATTCATCTCGCTGGATCTGATGTTGAAGATGTTGGTCCTATTAGGAATGACAGTGTTACTGGTGTATATGTACCTGGTCCTGAATATTCAGTAGCACCTGCTGCTACCGCAGTCGACGAAGGTACCTCTATAAGATTTCAAATTTCTACACGTCGTGTTACACCGGGTACCACGTTGTATTGGTCTAACGACGGCTCGGCGCAAATAATGGATTTTGTAGGCGGCGGCTTGGGGTATACCAACAATGGTAGCGTATTAGTTACTGGAGATTACAACGAAGGTATAGCGTTTGTTACTATTACACCGGTCATGGACCAAACCACAGAAGGCACTGAAACTATTGTGTTTCGTGTAAGAACTGGTAGTGTTAGTGGACCCGTTGTAGCTACCTCAGAAACTGTTACCATAAACGATATTAGTATAGTTCCAGAATACAATATTACACCACGGGTGAGCACTATAACAGAAGGTAGTACAATAATCTTTGACGTGGCTACTCGTGGTATAGCCGAAAATACTACTCTATACTGGACTAATTCGGGTACCACTGCCCCAACTGACTTTCAAGTTCAAGTTAATTCAGGCCTGGTAGTCATTGGCGGTGGATATAGTGATGGGTTTGGTACAATTAAGTTAGACACAGTGCGTAGTCCGGGCGTAACAGCCACAAAATCAATCGTATTAAATTTACGCACAGGATCAGTATCTGGTCCCATTGTCAAAACAGCTAACGTAGTATATGTTACCGATACTCCGGATCCTGCTTATGGGTTAACTGCTACAATAACCAGTTATAATGCAGCAGCTACACCAGGTATGAGTTTGTTAGTAAACGAAGGCGAAACAGTAAGATTAGATGTTTTCACTACCGGTGTACAGGCCAATACTACTTTGTTTTATAGCCTAGCTGGAACTACCAGTGCCAGTGATTATAACAGTTTACTAACATGGGGCACAGTGGAAACCAAAGGTACTATATTCGGTGCCTGCGCTAATGTAAGTATTACTCTAGTTGAAGATTATTTAACTGAAGGTCCAGAAACTATCTTAGCTAATTTATATGCTACACGTACTTTTGATGCTAACAGTTTATTAGCTGGTCCGATTACGTTAAACATTGTTGACACTAGTGTAGCACCGGCTGTAATACTAACTCCATCAAGTTCTACAGTAAGCGAAGGACAACCTGTTACTATTACTTTTGCCACAGATGGCATACGCCCAGGCAATGTTGTTTATTGGCAAAACTTAGGTACAACTACTAGCAGCGACTATGATGGCTATCCAGGAACAAATACCTTAACAATATCTGGTAGTTATAGAAGTGGCACAGCAAGTATAACATTTACTCCACGTGAAGACTTATCACCTAATCCCACTGTTGCCCCCGGAGCTACTGCCGAAGGCAACGAAACATTAGTGTTTGCAGTATACTTGACCGATCCCGGTGTAGGATCTCCCAACCAAATAGCCAATGTCATTGTGACTATTTCAGATACTAGCCAAGCTACTACTACAACCACTACTACGTTGAGTCCGGTAGCAACACCACCACCTGGTGCAGCATTGGTAAATTTTTTCAATGGTGATTTTGAAATTACCACGCCTAGGACCACAGATGGCAATGGTGTAGACCATATTCCGGGCTGGAGTATATATTTGCCCGGAGTAGGTACCACACCGTCGCATTTGAGATTAAATGGATTTAGTAATATTTTAGGTTGGCCAACGCCAAACGATCCTACCCCTACATATCAATCTACTCCAACGCCATATGGTGATCAGGATGCCCCGGTATCGATGAATTTTGGATTCAACGTAGAATCGGGCAGTGCTGGTGACTTTGGCGGTACCAAAGTAGCAAGACTATACAGTTCGGGTACCAGTGTTTCTTTTGGAATAGTGCGTGGACCGTATTTAGTTGCTGACAATCCTATTGTGTGTAGTGTAGGCGATAAAGTATTTTTCCACTATAAGGCCGAAGGTGGCGGTGATGACTTTGATGTATTTGCCTATTTGTTAGACACTAGCAATGGCAATACTATACGTCTATTAGATGATAGTAGTAATCAACGCGGTAGTACAGCAACAAGTTGGATTAGAGTTGAGCGTGAGATACAATCAGGTGAAACAGGCACATATAGATTTGTGTTTATTTGTGGATCACAAGATGCTAGTGGTGGAACAGCTCTAGGTGCTAGCTTATATTTAGATAATATTGACAAAGTATCAGCTGCACCACCACCATGGGCAATTACAGTTAACCCGCCTACTAACAAGAATGGCGGAAGTCCATTTGCTTTTAATTGGACAGCTCCGGTTGGTGCAGTAGGTAGTACACAAGGATGGTTCATAGTTGCACCAGGAACCAGTACAGCGTTTTCTGGATCAGGTATAACTGGTGTAAATTTGGGTAGTGCTAATAACTTACCTACCAATGCTACATCGGGAACTATTACTGTCAACACTAATGAAATATCTGGTGCAGCAGAAACATTCCAATTAATCATAACAAATGGCCCCTTAAATGGTACTGTATTGGCTAGATCTCCATTATGTACTATTGATCCAGCAGCACCTAGCAATGTGATATCACCTAGTTGCGTAGTGGGAGAAATTATAACACGTACTGTAACAGGTACTACCTCAGGTGGCGCAGTATGGGGCAGCAATCCCTACACTGATGACAGTGATTGGGCAGTAGCAGCGGTACATGCTGGCTTATTGAGTGCAGGACAGACTGGTACTATCAAGTTTACTGTGTTAGGTGTGCAGAATGGCGGATTCGCTGGCACAACTGCTAATGGTGTAACAACTTCGGCATGGAGCACTAATTGGTGTGCTATACAACTTTCTTTACCCTAAATTATCATGATAAATATAGAAATAACTGACGAATTGCCGGAATCTGAACCAGTTAAACCAGAAATACCCAAGCCTGATGATACTTCGGGCATGATAGTACAAGGTTTTTTCAAAATCTCAGATCCAGAAACCGGTGAGATTTATACACAAGGTCGTGCCTAATTATGAAAACTACAGCCAATTTTGATATTACAGGACATGTCAGGATCTTCGATCCCGAGACCAATGACGTTTTTCTTGACCAAATGAATGCTATTCATTTTGAAAATATCAGTGAGGCCATGGCATACAGTCTTGCCAACAAACAGACCAGTTTCATTACCGAAATGCATTTCGGGCGTGGTGGTACTAGTTTTGATAGTACAGGTGTAATTAATTACTTGCCTACCAATACTAATACACAAAATGCCGATTTATATACTCCTACATTCTTTAAGATCATAGATGACACAGATGAGGATAATACAGATCCAGTGCGTAATAGTATGACTGTGCGTCATATCCCTGGCACTGTATATACAGATATTTTGTGTACATGTTTACTTGATTATGGTGAGCCTAAAGGACAAGTAGCGTTTGATAATTTAAGCACACTAGAATCTACTTTTGTATTTGATGAGCTAGGTCTAAAAGCCTGGAGCCCAAGTGGGCCGGGCACAGGTAAGTTGTTGACACACGTAGTGTTCCATCCTATACAAAAGAGCCTGAATAGACTGATTCAGATAGATTATACTATACGAATTCAAAGTTTAACGAATTTGACAGGTCTAAGCTAAAATAAATAACTTATTACGGAGTTAATGCCCGATGCCATACAGTATTAATAAATCCAACGGTGATCTTCTAGTTACAGTAGAGGATGGCACAGCCGACTTAAACTCAACCAGTCTAGCACTTGTTGGAAGAAACTATGCTGGATATGGTGAATATCTAAACGAAAACTTTGTAAAGTTACTAGAAAACTTTAGTCGCAGCACACAACCATCTAGCCCTATTACTGGGCAATTATGGTACGATAGTGCAAATAAAATCCTAAAAGTATATGATGGTACTGATTTTGTCAGTTCTGGTGGTGGTGTCGAATTAGATAGAACCAGCATAGCTGTACACTATTTGACATTCGTTGATAGTGAAATTGGTCTACCACAAACTAAAGTTGCCAAAGAAAAAGGTCTAGTATATCAACCAAGCTCGGGCAATTTTGGGATTAACAAAGCCACAGGTGCTACTAGTAGATTAGAGATTAATGCCGGTGTTTCGGGGCTACGTTCATTAAACGCTACCCTACCTGAAACTGCTATTCATGTTCATGGCGATGATGGTCAAGGCGTTCGTGTGTTATTAGATGGATACGGTGGTTCTAATACAACTGCACCAACGTTGACTTTTAGGCGTGGGCCGTTATTTGGCAGCACTGGATCGGCTAATGCAACTCAATTAGATCGTATATTAGGCAGCATTGGTGCTCGTGGATATACTGGTGCTGAACTTAATACCACAGATCGTGCTAGAATTAGTTTTGTAGCTAGTCAAACTTGGAGTGGAGCTGCTAACGGGACTAAAATTGAGTTTTATGCTACTACAAATGGAACAACTACCACAGAATTAAAAGCAGTCATGCACAATAATGGTGACTTTGAAGCCAAGGGTGATATTATTGGTTTCAGTCTCAGCGATGAAAGATTAAAAACCAACATCCAAAAAATTGAAAATGCCTTAGACAAGATCGAACAATTAGAAGGTGTGTTTTATAATTGGAATGAAGCTGCTGCTGAACTTGGAAAAAATACTGAACAAAGAGAAACTGGATTATTAGCTGGGCAAGTTAACCGAGTACTACCTGAAGCTACACGTCGTAGAGAAAACGGCATGTTGGCAATAAACTATGAAAAGTTATTTGGGTTAGTAGTCGAAGCTGTTAAAGAATTAAAAGCCGAGGTTGTCGCTATAAAAAATGCCAAGGCTGCCTAATAGGAAAAAGTTGTGACTATTAAAGCCTGGGTAAATCCCCCTGTATCACTGTCGTTAAAAGAAATACAAGATGAGTTTGGTTGTATACCTGGTGCACCAACAACCACAACTACTCGGGCTCCACAAATTAGTACAACCACCAGTACTTCTACAACAACTACTAGCACATCAACCACATTACCACCTCTAACCTTCAATCCTAGTATTACAATTTTAGGTATTACCTCCACTCTTAAATCTGGCTCAAACACTATATATCAAATTCCGGGATTTGTGCGTGGACCTAACTTCCAATATCAAATCTCAGGTGGTCCCCCGGGAGCGACATTTACTGGCACTATTACCTATAGTAATGCTACTACAGGATCAATCAGTGACACAGTGCCATCTCCATCGGGTACATGGACATCGACATCAGATTCCAGTTCCAGCATACCGCTAGGACTACTGACTGTAGTTATTACATTCACTCCACTAGTTGGACAAACCATATTAAATGGTAACACAAGAACGCTAGAAATAACTGTAGTAGCAGCCACAACAACTTCAACATCTACTACATCAACTACAACATCAACAACACCTAGTTACTTTGTTGATTTCTACAATGATATTACCAATGCTCTAATTACATCAGCCAATGAAGGTGATCGTATTAGGATTGTAATGCGTACCAGTAATGTGGCCAATGGTACATCTGTGCCCTATACTATAACTGGTATAAGTCAAGCTGATCTAGTGGGTTCACCTGCGCTATCCGGTACATTTGTTGTGGGCACATCGGTGTCATTAACATATACAATTAACCCAGATACATTAACTGAAGGTGTAGAAAATCTTGTAGTAAGTCTAGGCAATAGCCCATCATTCTTGGCCACAGGCACACTACAGATACAAGATACATCAGCAACACAAAATGGTACTGCTATCCTAACATTAGGATCTGGCAGCATAGAAACTCTAACTGGATCGAGCACATTGCCAACTTCGGCTGTAAGATTGATGTTTAGATTAATTGGTGCTGGTGGTTCTGGTGGTGGTGCTGACGACATAAATGGTACTGTGAGTCCAGGCGGATCTGGTATTGGCGGCGGTGTAGTTTTAGGTATGGTTAATCTTCCGGCTACTTCTGAGCCCAAGATACTAAGAGGTGGTCTTGGCCTAGGCGGACAATCTGCAGAAAGTATAGCATCGTCGAGCGGACTTGCTCAAGACTACGGCCTAGGTGGTATAGGATTTAGCTTCCCGTCAGGCTCTGGGTTTAGTGCAAGAGGCGGTAATGGATCAACTGATGGCCCAAGAAATGTAAGTGGACGTGGAGGCGGTGGCGGTGGTGCAACTGCCTTGGTGTTCACCACAGGCACAACCACAGTAGGTATTGCTAGCTCCGGTGGCGGCGGTGGCGGTGGCGGCGGAAGCCGTGGCATAGCAGGTGGTCATGCAGGAATCGCATCTGGTGTACCTATTGGATACCAGTCAACATCATCATTAAACGGTGTTGATGCTGTTGCTGCTACCGATGATGGTGGCGGCGGTGGTGGAGGTGGTGGCGGTAGTGGTGCAGCTGGATCCCCCGGTAGAGACAATAATCGCGGTAACATGCGAGCAATGGGTGGCACAAGCGGTAACCCAGTACAGAATACCAGTGTGGTATTATCATCATCGAACTGGTCTAGATTTGAATACGTACAACCAAGATCAACTGCGGTAAATGGTACTACACGAGCACAATATGTGGATTATACTGCTTTCCTAAACGCATTTGGTATATGGGATAGTGTTCTCGGTGCTGGATCATTTAACGTTTCTGTACCAGTTTATTTCCCATCAACTGGCACTTATTTTTATACTTTGAATGGCGATGATATTGCGTCATTTGCTGTAGACGGAATCACTATTGCTACCGCTACCAATAGCTATAATACCACAAATCAAACAGGTAGTTTTTCTGGCACCGCAGGGTGGAAGACTATCACATTGACAGGTACTAATACCTATGATATAGGTGCTATTGCGCTATTGATAACAACAGGTGGAGCTGTAGTGTTTAGTACATTAGATATTCTACAAAATTCTAGCAGTGCTGTTGAGAACTCGATCTCGGGCAATAATAACTATTATGGATTTGGTGGGCTGGGTGCCGAAAACATTAACAACTACAGTACCAATGGTACAAATGGTGCTATTGCAATTTATTGGACCACTGACACTTCGGCTGCTTGGAATCCTGCGCTGTTACCTGATTTACCGGTGCCAACATTCCAGTTACAATTACCAACTACGGTGGGTTCAATAGATAACGGCGAACTTAATTTATATGTTAACGGTAGGCTAACTAACACAGGAACATGGGGTTCATGGTCCACATATCAGTATAACAGTTTAGGGAA
>Ga0208005_1000783_pt1 | contig 11070 bp, 18 predicted proteins | sample DEB19_08_DNA_3_FD_184530 | JGI IMG/M metagenome (GOLD analysis project Ga0208005, IMG submission 184530) | Aqueous microbial communities from the Delaware River and Bay under freshwater to marine salinity gradient to study organic matter... | ecosystem: Environmental > Aquatic > Marine > Coastal... | reverse complement strand
CGGAACCTTGAGCGACACTTCGGATCGTCCATTGTTCCCACAAGTTGGACCGATGAACGCATTCGGCTCAATGACACCGGGAACACGCGACAGCGTTGTCTTCGGGTTGCGTTTAGTCGTGGACACAAACTTCGCAGCGAAGACCTGCATTGTAGGTGCTGCAGCTACCGGAGCCTTCGAGAATTGGGAGACCAACAAGGGAGCCGTACAGTTGCTCCAGCCTGCAAGCCTCTCAACCCAGCTGGCCTATCGTGGCTACTTCGCATCAAAGATGCTGGACGCAACGAAGTTCTGCAAAATCGCACAGGCTTAGTCGAGAGCGGAGCATCCGCTCATGGCAACCTATCAAGTCAAGCAAAAGTATCTAGTTGATAACTTCGCCGTCCTTGAGCTCCTCACCCCAGCGGAGCTTGAGGTCGGCTGGAGTATCACTGTCGCTGGCGTTGATGCAACATTCAACGGAACGAACATTACTGTTTATGCTTTGCCCCAATACTTGCTCACAGGTTGTTGATCCGCTTGTTCCACTGGCGAACCAAGTCTGCTACCAAAAGACTGCTGATGATATACCGCGTCAGCTTGCATCCGGAAGCGTCACATGGACTCCGAAAACCTGCACTTGGATCACTCAGCAGAATGTGCTTGACTGGCTCGGCATCTCCGTCGCATCAGCTGGTGACCAGACTTTTGTGACGACTTGCGCTGCAGCGTCGAATGCGTTCTGCTATCGCCGACGATATGAGGCAGGCTATGTGGACTCGCTGACCACAGTGCCATCGCAGGATGTGTATCTCGGAACCGTCATGTATGCCGGCATGCTGTACAAATCGCGCGGAACAGTGGATGTGTTCTCAAGCTTTCAAGACATGGGTCAGACACCAGTCGTGGGAATGAACGGTCAGATCAAACAACTTCTCGGCATTGATCGTCCAGCTGTGGCATGACAGTCTCCAACTACACCGACCTCTTCAACAATGCGATGAGCGCGTTGGCGACGAAACTAGCCACGGCAACATCCTTGCCAGTGGTGTCGGATCCACGCAATCTCAGGCCACCATGCGTCTTCATCAATGCACCATCGTTCACAATGTGGAACTACAACATCGCCAAGATGACCTTCCCTGTCCAGATCATCTCAATGGGTCCCGGAAACTCGGACGCGCTCGGCAACATTCTCAACATGGCAGCATCCGTTATGACCGCCAATGTCGGAGCAACATCTGGAAGCCCTACCAGCGTCGATGTCGGTGGGGTAGTTCTGCCGGCGTACGAGATGATGATTGAAGTGCAAGCGCAAACATCATGAGCTATGTAATCGCATCCCCAAAGCTCGGAAAGATCGGCGACATCTATGAGCCGAAGGCTGGCATCAATGTCGCAGCTCTGCTCGCTGGTGGCTTCATCCTCGAGCAAGAAGTATCAACCACAGAAGAAGCAAAACCTGCTAAAACTAAATCTAAGAAAGCATCCAAGGAGTAATCATGGCAACCAGCACCTACCTCTCAACCCCAGTAGTCACCGTGAACAGCATCGATCTGACTGATCAATGCACCGGTGCCACCGTGAATATCAATTACGATCAACTCGAGGCGACCAGTTTCGGCGATGCATCCAGAAAGTATGTTTCGGGTCTCGGCAGTCACTCAATCACACTCGACTTCTACGCCAGCTTCGCCAGCTCGGAGACATGGGCAACACTTTCAACATTGGTCGGCAGTACCACAACGATCACCGTTCAGCCAGCCGCTGGTAGTGAGTCAGCTACCAATCCAAAAATGACACTGACAGGGTGCTTCATAGCTTCACTGCCAGTCGTATCTTCGTTGGGAGCTCTCGGCACAATTTCGATTACGGCAAACGGCGGAACCTACACAACGGATGTAACCCCATAATCTGACCGCGCACCGGTCCGACACGAAAGCGAGACAGCATGAAGCTGCACCTAAAGGTGACAGAAGAAAACAAAGACCCATACGAAGTAACCACCAATTTGGTGACACTGGTTGCATGGGAACGCAGGTTTAAGCGCAAAGCATCAGACATGGCGAACGGCATCGGCGTAGAAGATCTGGCATTTCTTGCTTGGGAAGCATGCAAGCAAGCCAAGATCACAGTGCCGGGAGAGTTTGACAAGTTCATTGCGAAGCTTGAGTCAGTCGAAGTGATTGCTGAGGAAATAGAAAACCCTATCCACGCGGAACTCACCGAAGGCTCCTAGCAGAATTGCTAGTTGCTCTTTCGTGGGCTCCGCGCTTCTACGATGAAAGCTTTGACACTGCCGACCTGCTCACTGTCACTACTGTGTTAGAAGAGAGAAACAGGAAGTGACATGGCAAGAAGAGGTCTGGAAGTTTATGGGATCAAAGAGACCCTCAAGCAGTTGAACAAACTCGCCCCAGAACTACGCCGAGAAATTACACGCGACTACAAGCGCATAACTTTGCCAATGGTTCAAGCTGCGCGAACAGCTGTGCCGGGCGAGCCACCACTCTCGGGCATGTATCGCAAGTGGCGCAGAGGCGGTCCGTGGTACGGAGCCAAAGTGGACCAGAAAATCAATGTCAAAATTGACACACGCCGGGCACGAAAAAAGAACCTAGAAAAAGGCGCGCAATACGAGACTCTTGGCGCGTTCGTGTTTCAATCAAATGAGACATGGGGTCAGATCTTTGACATGGCAGGTCGTAACCAAGCCAAAGACGGAACAGTACAAAAGCGTTTCTACGGTGGAAAGCAATACACCTACACATGGAACAACACGCTGATCCAAAACTTGAACCTAAATTGGGGTCGCGCATCCCGATACATGTATCCAACAGCTGAAAGCCAGGAGTCAATACTCGAACATGAGATCCAAGGTCTCGTCTGGAAAATAGAACGACTATTGGCAGAAGCCATTGCAAGATCGGAAGGTAACTAGTGGCTATTCGCATCCCGATCATCACCGACTTCCAAGGTGACGGACTCAAAAAAACTTTTGAGGAGTTCAAGAAATTAGAAACCAATTCCCAGCGTGTTGGCTTTGCAGTCAATAAGGCATTCGTGCCGGCAACGGCAGCGCTCGCTGGTCTTGCTGCAGGTTTGGTCGTCACGGCAAAAGCGGCAGCTGCAGATCAAGCTGCACAAGCTCAACTGGCTCGCCAACTTGTAGCGACTACCGGCGCGACCGATAAACAGATTCAAGCCAATGAAGAGTTTGTGAGCTCGCTCTCCATGTCGGCGGCGGTGGCTGATGATGAGCTTCGTCCGGCGCTTGCTTCACTGGTCCGTGGTACTGGTGATCTGGCAAAAGCACAAGAAGCACTCAAGACTGTGCTTGATGTCAGCGCAGCGACCGGCAAGGGAGTTCAAGAAGTAGCGGATGCGGTGAGCAAGGCTTACGGCGGGAACACTAAAGCGATCAAGCAACTATCACCAGAGCTTTATCAGCTCATCAAGGATGGTGCGTCAGCCGATCAAGTAATGCAATCGCTGTCACAGACTTTCGGTGGCGCAGCGGTCACATCAGCGAACTCGGCACAAGGACAATTCAAGAAGCTTTCCATTGCAATGGATGAAGCCAAAGAAGCGATCGGTGCAGCCGTCTTGCCATTAGTCAATGCGCTAGTTCCGGCATTGATTGCTGTGGCTAATTGGGCACAAAAGAACACACCGATTGTGGTCGGCTTTGCAACAGCGATCGGCGTATTTGCGACTGCCATCGTTGCAGCCAAGGTCGCGATGGTTGCATGGCGCGCAGCTGCGGTCATAACACAAGCAATCAACTATGCACTTGCTACATCTTTTACAGCGGTCCAAGTTTCGACTGGTGTGGGCATCGCCACAGTCGCAGCCGGCATTGCAGCCATGGCTGTATATGTGGCAAAGATGAAAGGCATCCAACAGGATCTGGGTCAAATTGAATCAAACGCAAAGATGATCGGTCCGCCATTGACCGAAGAAGCGCGCAAACATCTTGAAGATCTGCAAAAGCAAAGCACAGCTACCGGTGGTGCGGTAGATGCGATGAAGCAAAAGATTGAAGAAGCACGCAAAGAGCTTGACAAGCAATTCAGCGATGCACTTGACAAGGCAAAAGGCAAACTCGAAGAGGCTCAAAAAGCCTACGATGACTTCAAGACCACAGTCTCCGAATCGGTCACTGGAGAGTTCTCAATATCTGGCGCAGCTGATGCAGCCAAAGAAGCCGGAACCAGCATTCTTGACCAGCTCAACCAGCAAGCCATGGGCGCTAAACAATTCGGAAAACAGATTGAGCAACTGCTGTCAATGGGTCTGTCCGAAAGCGCGCTCAGAAAGGTCCTAGAAGCCGGGCAAGAAGCCGGCAGTGCAATTGCCACAGAACTCATTCAAGGTGGCTCAGAAGCGATTACAGGACCCAATGGGATCAATCAGATGGTGGACTCACTCAACATGGTCGCCGATGCTCTGGGCATACTTGCAGCAGAGCAGTTCTACAAGGCAGGAGTAACTCAAGGTGAAGCTCTCGTCAAAGGCATCGCTGATGCAATTGCGGTCGCTGAAAAGAAACTCAAAAACCCCAACCTCAAGCTCGCTGATCTCAAGGGCATCGGTGCAGCGTTCTCTTCTACCGTGTCAAGCCTGAACCCATCAGCAGTGAGCGCGCCAGTGCTCAGCGCAGAAGAGCGTGCCGGCATCATGGCTGGTCGTGGTGGCGATCAATACAACATCAACATCTCTGGCGGTCTTGCCACCAGCGCGGAGATCGGTCGCATCGTTATTGACAACATCAAAGCAGCAAACCGCGCCTACGGTCCGGCAGCAATTGAAGTGCTATGACCACGCCAGTCATTGACTCAGGCAACTACAAGCTCGAGATTGATACCGGCTGGGATAGTTCAAGTTTCCGTCTGAACGACTCAGTGAAGGGCGTGCTCAATAACACGACCTACAAACTTGGACCGCAATCAGACTTCGCTGATGTGACTACTGGAGTATTGAGCGTGCAGATCTTCCGCGGTCGGCGAGACATCGGAGATCAGTTCACTCCCGGCTCAATGAGCTTTGTACTCAACGACCAGATCGCCTATGGCGCGTTCAATCCATTCAACACGGATGCAGGCACATACGACCCGTTGAACGATCAGCCAGGCATCGCACCTATGCGGCGCGTGAACTTCTACCGATACGACTCTCTTGGCAATCCCGAGTCACTCTTTCAGGGCTACATCGTGTCATTCGATTATCAGTTCAGTCTTGATGGCTATGACACAGTTTCGGTCGGCTGCATAGATCTTCAATACACACTTAGTCAGACGATCCTTGACGAGTGGAATGTGAGCGAAGAGCTTTCCTCTGCTCGAGTCGTGAACATGCTTGCGCGACCAGAAGTAGATGCTTTCCAAGGTATAGGCGAGCAATCAATTGAGACTGGTGTTGCCACGCTCGGCGGATCTTCACCATTCACAGTGCCACAAGGAACCAATGTGAACGGCTACTTGAGCAACATCATTGATGCCGAGCAGGGCAGAGCATTCGTGGACAGATCAGGCAAGTTTGTATTCCAGAAAAGGCTTGGACCAACCATTGCTGGCGCGACAGTTGAGTTTTCAGATAACGGAACAGAAGTTCGATACGATGGTGTGACGATCAATTTTGGTGCAGACAAAGTGGTCAATCGTGCAGCGGTCACGATTCTTGGCTCTAACGCGACACAGGTTGCTGAGGATCTGCCAAGCCAAGCCGAGTATCTGATCCAGTCAGTGTCTTATGGTCAAAGCCTTTTGCATAATGATGCAGCAGCTTTGACACTTGCCGAGTATCTAATCAAGCCCAATCCGACCCCAGTATTGACCAGTGTGTCTACAGGCTTCCAAATGCTCTCTGCAACTGAGCGTGATCTGGTCGCAATAGTTGAAATTGGTGACACCATCAACATCGAGAAAACAATTCAGACAGGCTTGTCATCCACCAATGTCATCGCACAAGAATCATTCGTAGAAGGCATTGAGCATCGCATCACCTATGCACAACCACATCAGGTGACGATCTACACCAGCCCAACCACGGTCTATCAGCTTTTCATTCTTGACAGTTCCACACTTGACACAGTATTCGCACTAAGTTAGGAGCACTATGCCAGTCACCACATACACCGCCGGCGAAGTTTTGACCGCAAGTTCGCTGAACAATAACTTCGCAGCTGTCGCACCACAATTTGCCACATTTAACGAAACACAATCAAACGGCACGGATGGTGGCTCTTCTGTCGCTACTACTTGGACGACCAGAGTCTTGAACACAACTGTAGTGAATGGAATAACAAGCGCATCACTTGCGACCAATCAAGTGACATTGCCTGCCGGAACCTATACCGTTACAGCTTTCAGCCCTTTTCGTAACACAAATTTGACAAAAATTCGTTTGTACAATGTTACCGACAGTTCAATTACAGCAATCGGACAAAATACGAACATGGACAGCAGCGGCTCAGTCGGTGGTGTTGCAACCTTGCAAGCACAATTCACCATTGCCGCAACCAAAGCATTCGCCGTTCAATATTATTGCCAGACTGCCACCGCATCGTTCGGCTTGGGTCGTGCCGTAAGCGCGAGCACATCAGAAATCTACACAACTATCCAAATACAGAAAGTTGCATAATGGCAACTAAAGCAGAAATTAACGCACAAATCGGCAACGCGACAAGAGACTTGTCACCAGCTGACGCATGTTTTAGATACAACGCACCGAGCGATGGTTATTACTGTCTTGAATGGATGGATGATCGATACACACAACCAGCGGAACCGGAAACAATGTTGAAAGCCACAGAATTAGCAAACAATCCGCTACCAAGTGCATGAAATGGATTCTCAGATTGTGGTGGCTTTGGTCGGTGGGGGTTTCGCTGTGGTGGTGGCGCTCATTAGCAAAATCGGCAGCGACAACAAAAAAGATCACGGAAAAGTGCACCAGATCCTTGGTCGAATAGAAGAAAAGATTGACCATCATGTTGAAAATCACAGCTAAAGACAAAGCAATGCTCGCAAGCTATGCTCGTTCAGTTATCGGCGCGCTCATCGCTGTGTACTCGACCGGCACAACCGATCTGCGCGACTATGGCAAAGGCGCAATCGCTGCAATCATTCCACCATTGCTCCGCTGGGTAAACCCAAGAGACCCAGCTTTCGGTCGTGACAGTAGCCAAAGCTAAGCCCGGCGTGCCCGGCGCACGCGACTACATCGGCAACGCTGACGGCGCTTCACCCAAACCACGCGCCGGAATGGATGAATGGATCCGGCAGGCAATCGCAGCATCCAATGGTGCGCTTTGGAATAACGGATCATGGGGTCAGCGTGACATGCGTGGCAAGCCTGGCTCATTATCAGTCCATGCGACTGGCAGAGCTGTAGATCTTTCCTACCGTAAGAGCGAAAAACATCCGAAAGCATCACGCAAAGAAGCACTCGTCTTCATTGACAAACTTGTCGCCAACGCCAATGAACTTGGCTTGCAGTGCATACTCGACTATGTCGGTCCAAATGGGAGAGCTTGGAGATGCGACCGCTATGCGTGGAAGGTCTATGACAAGCCAACACTTCACGGTGTGCCGGGAGACTGGTTTCATATTGAGATCACACCACAAGCAGCGGATTCGGTAATCTGGGTAAAAGCCGCATTCCTAAAGGTCTTTGGGGAAATCCCACCGAAAGCTTGACAGATGTCCTAAGGTCGGAATACCGGCGAAAGGCAAGTCATTATGAGTGAACCACAGATCTTCAATTACTCCGTCTACACAGGAGTCATGGATAACGGACAAGAGATCCTCGTTCAGATCTTTACTGAACCAGACACCGGCAAATACCTACTAGGACAAATTGCATTTAGATCGCACGCTTCATCTTGGGGCGTGCCAATACCACTGGAGAAAAAATGAACTACTTTGCAGAAAAATTGATCGGGCTAGTGCTTTGCACAGTCTTTGGCTTTACGGCGCTAACAGGGGCTCCTAGCGCGTCTAGCGAGCCTTCTCAGACCATAGATGTGACCCCATTCTTGATTGAGCCGACCACAACCACCAGCTCAACGATCTACATAGATCCCTACTCGAGCGCGTGCGAACAATTTTCAACTCTTGCCGTGAACCTTGGCTGGGATCCGGATCAGCGCACAGTGCTTGAAGCAATCATGAAGCGTGAGTCCAATTGCACTCCGAACGCAATCAACCGGAAAGATCCAAATGGTGGCAGTCGTGGGCTATTGCAAATCAACGGCTTCTGGCACAAATACCTTGCCGAGCGCGGCATCATTAGCCGACCAAAAGATCTGCTAGACCCTGTTACTAATCTGCGCGCAGGATTAGAAATCTACAACTACGGAATGGACCGCTACGGCTTCGGCTGGGGTCCGTGGAGCACAAAATAATGAGCGAAGGCACATCATTCAACCAAGGTGAACTCACTGAAGAGACCAGGAAAATGGTGCTCGAGTCAAGCGCAATGGCATCACACACAATGGCAATGTTCGGTCTCATTGACGACATCATGGCAATCAGCAAAAATCCTCACGCATCAATTATTCGCCGGCTTCGCACAATGAAGAACCAGCTGTCATTGAATGATCCGATGCCACTTTACGATGTGACTACACTTGATTTAGCAATCAAAGCGCTAGAGGCGCACTCATAGAAAAGGCATCCGACATGTCCGACCATCAGCCAGAACTATTCCAGATCACCACAGGATTGGGTGGCACAAAATATGTGCCGACAGTCAATCGCAATGTCGTGATTACAGCAAAGAAAGCGCATCCAACATCACAGCGCGCTGCAATCAATGCGTATCCAAGATCAGGATCAAAGCGTCAAAAGATCTACGACGCAATCAAGCTCTTCGGTGGACTCACAGATGAAGAAATAGAGCGCACACTCGACATGTCCGGCAACACTGTCCGACCTTCGCGTGTGTCACTTGTGCGCGACGCTCTAGTCATGGACTCGGGACGCACACGCAAGACCATCTCGGGCAATGATGCGATCGTCTGGGTGGCTTGCTGATGGGATTCGATCTCAGCAACTACGAAACAGTTGAGCAGCGTTTAGTACGCTGGTGGGCTGCATATCCAGAAGGTCGGATTCATACCACAATGATGAATTACACAGGCGATGCTTGCGTTTTCTATGCACAGCTATACGCACACAAAGACGACAAACATCCAATCTCAACGGGTTACGCCGAAGAGATTAGAAGTGATCGCGGAGTGAACTCAACATCGTTCGTGGAGAACTGTGAGACCAGCGCGATTGGTCGCGCGATCTCCAATTGCCCAATTCAGTCTCAAGGGAACGGTCCGAGACCTTCTCGTCAAGAGATGGAAAAGGTTCAGCGGATGGGTGGCAACCTAGCGCCTACTGATCGACCATCCGCCGAACCATCCACCAAAGAACACACACCACGCGGAGCATTCGCCACACCAAAGCAACTCGGCTACATCAAGAAACTTGCCAAGGATGCCGGCATGGATGATCTTCGACTCTTGGAGTTGATTCATCGTGAACTTGGTGATGACAGCGCGGTCCTAGAGCTGCTTAAATCACATGAAGCATCCAAGATTATTGAGGTGCTCAAGTGAAGTTCGCCTACGCAGATCCGCCATATTTAGGAAATGGAAAACGGAGATACTCGCCATTTCATGAAAACAGCCAAGAATACGACGCAAAAGATGCTCACTTAGAACTTGTCAAAAAACTCACCGATGAGTATCAGGATGGCTGGGCTTTGTCTTGTAATCCGAAAGATTTGCAATGGTTGCTGCCAGCAATGCCAGAAGATGTTCGGGTTTGTGCATGGACGAAAACATTTCATCAAATACGAGTCAATGTATCTGTGCAGTATGCGTGGGAGCCTGTAATCATTAGAGGCGGTCGAGACATGCGTCATCGCCGACCAATGACTAGAGACTGGACGAGTGGCACTATAGCCATGAGAAAAGGTTTGCCCGGAGCAAAACCCGATTACTTCTTCGAGTGGGTAGTTGCAATGCTTGGCTACGAAGACGGAGACATTCTTGATGACATCTTCCCGGGCACGGGTGGATTATCAATGGTAATTCAGAAAAGGAATGTTTGTGAAGTTTGACAAGAACATGAGCGAAGCAGAGCTGAAAGAAGTCGTGATCTCGGTCGCGCGTAGGTATGGCTGGCTGGTTCATCATGATTTGCCGGCGCAGAACTCTCGAGGACGCTGGCTTACTAATGTCCAAGGCGATGCAGGCTTCCCAGATCTGCTGATGGTGCATCCCGTGTCCGGCAAGTTGCTGGCTGTGGAATTGAAAGCGGAGCGCGGAAAGCTTTCACCATTACAGAAGCGATGGCTCATGGCATTCGATGCCGGCTCGCACTTCAATAGCGTTTGGAAGCCTAGTGATATGGAATACATTCTCTACACGCTGAGCAACTTCCAGCTCTAAACAATCGGCTAGTAGCACGACCTAAGCCATTCGCACGGCAGTTGGTGACACTCGGTAACGAGGGTAGATCGGCGCGCATTCAATCATGCAGGACGAAGTGAGCGAGGCAAAGCGCCGAGGCGAGCTGTAAACATAATCAGCTGATGAGTGCAAAGGGAACTGGGATGGGCAATCCAGTGGGTGGAGCATTCATCCCTGTGTCATTGATTGGTTCGCATAACATACACATACAAACAAACAAACACAGCAGACTTGGACACACACACATGAGACCGACATCACGAACACGGGCAAGCCACGCAGTGGCGCGCCAGCACAAGCGAAGCGCGTGAGCCATGCCACGAACACGGACAACGAACAGCAAAGAGTATGCAACCAATCGTGCAGCATTACTCAAAGGGCAACCAATGTGCCACTGGTGTCAGCGCAAAGTTGCTGATACTGCAGATCATCTAATTGAAGTAGATCGTGGTGGAGACAACTCACTCAGCAACCTTGTGCCGGCATGTCGAGAATGCAACTCAAGACGCGGAACACAATACAAAGCAGCACGCGACCGACAAAGAATCCACGACCGAGCCGAAGCAACACGCACACCAATCAATCGCGATGCAGTTTTTTCCATGCCATCGTCCTTGCCA
>Ga0208005_1000781_pt1 | contig 11105 bp, 9 predicted proteins | sample DEB19_08_DNA_3_FD_184530 | JGI IMG/M metagenome (GOLD analysis project Ga0208005, IMG submission 184530) | Aqueous microbial communities from the Delaware River and Bay under freshwater to marine salinity gradient to study organic matter... | ecosystem: Environmental > Aquatic > Marine > Coastal ... | reverse complement strand
CCGAACAACGTGGACAAAGCTCCGACGTTAAGGATCTGGCGCACATCAACCGAAGGCTCCTCCAAAGTCTGGCGAGCAGCTTCACCGCCAAGCCCTAGAACAGCACCTTGTCCTGCACGAGTAACGATACCTTCCGCCAGAGCCTGTTGACGGCTTAAAGCTGGAAGTCCTGTGGTGGAACGAAAAGCCTGAATGGCTTTTTCAGTTTCGCTAAGAGGCTTTGGAGTGTAAGCTCCAAGAGCCACATCGATTCCAAATTCCGTGGGGCTGAATCCGGGACGCTCACCACGGAGCATCTGGCGGAATTGGACAACTGGATTAGCGATGGCTGAACCCACTGCGCCACCTACTGCGGGATTGGTTGTGAATGCGGATACCGCCAAAGGAACGCCGACGCTGATGCCAATGTCCGCCACCGGACCACCAGCTGTAGCGGCTTCAGTTACCCATTCAGGTACGCCGTATTTTGCCTGCGCCTGTCGAGCCATCTCCATTTGCACTTGCCGAGCTTCATCAGCGGTCAGCATTTGCTGAGATGGTCTGGCCGTTCCAAGATCTCCCCCAGTTGCTTGTTGAGCCAACTGCGGCATCATCCGCTCCAGCGCCATGGTTTCCTGCATGGCCCGCATGCGATCAGCCGCTGCTTGCTGTGGAAATTCAGGGGCTCCACCAAACGGACGCATCCCCGCAAACTGGGCGAAAGACTGCATGCCTGTCGGAACTGGCTCGGAAGGGGCCGCCTTTAGCTCCGGCGGCGCCGGTTGCGGGTACGCTTCGTAATCCGCTTTGGCCCTACCCAAAAACTGCTGGATGGCGGCATCCGGCATCCCTGCTTCAAGACCAGATTGGGCTATCCTAGCAGCCTGTTCCGGGCTGTAGATCTGTTTGCGGACGGGCTTTACCTCCGTGCCATACCTCTCAAACAGATCAGCAATGACCTCCGAAGACGGTGGCTCTTTGCCCTCAACCTCCAGAATCCGACCCGTCTTCTCGTCCTGTAGGGTGTAAATTGGCATTGCCGATTAGTCTCCGGGAGCGGGACGTACGCCGACGACTCGATAATCTTTGTACGTTGAAGGCTTTGACGTGGTGCCGGGTTTGGGAGTCGGGGTTCCTCCACCTCCCCCGCCGCCACCACCGGCCATGCCGCCACGTTGAAGCAGGTCAAGAAAGTCCGCCATCGGATTTCTTTTTTCGAGCAACACTTCCAAACGACGCATCTTGTACTCATTGGCTTGTTTCTCGGTGATTTCACCTCTCCGAAACATCTCATCAATGGCTTGAATGGCATCGTCTTGTTTAGCCATGGCCCGTGCTTCAATGGCTTTGAGCGCGCCTTCGGTCTTGGCTGCTTGCGTAGCAGCAGCGCCAGCAGCCCGTTCTGCCGCAATCGCACGTTGGGCTTCTGTTTTCTCCGCGGCGGTTTCCTCGCCCATGAGACCACCAAACATACGGATGGTAGCCTCGTCGGGTACACCGCCTCGGGCGACAAACTCGCGGAAGGATTCCGAAGCAGTACGCTGCCTTGTCCCTTCTGGAACCATGCCCGGACCACCAACACTCTCGAAAAACGCGTTGTCCTCCGGGGATACGGTCTTCGCTTTTTCAGTGCCAAACACGTCTTTCAGAAGACGGGCACGGGCCAAAGCCTCGTCACGCATGCGCTCACGCTCCGCCACGGCGGCTTCCGTGGCAACGGTGTTGGCCAACGTCTGCTCACGCAGAGCTTGGTTGTACTGCCTCTGCGCCTCCATCTGATCGGCCTTCAGCGTCTCTTCACGCATGTGCTGCATGGTGGAGAGCGTGCCGAGGAATCCACGCACGTCCGACAGCTTGGCCTTGCCGCTCTGGATCTTCCCCATCTCCGCGGTCAGTTCCGGGTTCTGGGCGATCTGCTGCTGATAGTATGGGTCGTTGAGGAAACCCTTGATGGCGCTGGCGGATTTCTGCCGCTCCTCCTCCTGCTTGAGGAAGCTGGTGCCAAGATTCGACATGAACTGGCCGATGTCGCCGTACATCTGGCCGCGGGTCTGCGCGGCATTGAGCATACCTGAAGCGAGCAACTGGCCGCTGATGTCTTGAACTCCGGGATTGTAAGGCATGACGAAGATTCTCCGTTAAGATTGATCACTCCCACCAGCCCTTGCCAAGGCCGAGCTTGTAGAGGAAATCGACGCCGCCAAGGGCAAGTTTGGTGTTGGCGGCGTTGCGGGCGGCAGCCTCGCCCATCTTGGCCGCTTCCAACGCGGCAAGGCGATTGGCCTCGGAAATCGCGAAAGCGTTGCGGGCGTTGACGTTCGTGCCGTACACGTCGGCGGCGTACTGCGAGAACGGGTTCACCATCTGCTGGGCAAAACCGTAGCCACCCTGTCCGGATGCCAGACCCATGGCTTGGTTGTACAACGCTTGGTTGAGACCCACGTTGGTGGTCTGCATGCCGTATTGCTGACCGAGCGTGGCTGCCATCGGGTCAAACACGTTGGCAGTTTGATAGCCAATGCCCTGTCCCAGCTGGCCCATGCTCTGCGCCAGATTCTGGCGGGCCTGCTGCTGGCGTTGCTGGATTGCGGCCTCGCGGTTCAATACCTCCTGCGCCATCGCCCCGCGGCTCATCACCTGACCACGCGCACCAGCCGCTTCGCGGGCGGCCTGCTGGGCGGCGCGGATCGACTCGCGGGAAAGTTCACCACGCTCCGCCGCCCGCAATGCCTCGATGTCGCGGGCGACCTGAGATTGGGCCGTTTGAGTGTACTGGGGTAGTGTGCCGGCTTCCCCGAACAAGCCCGCGTTAGCTTTGTCGCGAAGACCTTGGGCCTTCATCGCGAACTCCGCCGCATCAGCCAGATTGCCGGCGCGCAAAGCACGGTTAGCCGCAGCGGTTTGTTCTGCTGCAGCTTGGGTAAGACTTTGCTGTAAAGTTAAGTCCTCACCTTTGGGGCCTTTGAACTCGCCAATCAGACCACCAAAAGTATCTCGAAGACGTTTGATGTCCGCTTGGGTCATCCCACCAGCCATCTTGCCGTACTCGCCGGTAATTGCTCCACCTACGGTAAGTGGGTTCCCCTCCTCATCCAAAGGTACTCGACTGTAAACCGGAACATCTTTGCCAGATGCGTCTTTTTGATAGCCAATGATCCGTTGTCCGACGGGGGTATTCAGCATTCCCAGCTGTGAACTGGCTTCCTCCCACGAATAACGCTGGAAAGGATCCCCGGCCTTGGGAGCCGTGTAGGAAATGGGCGTCTGATCACCCGTCACGGTCACGTTAAAAATTCCACCTCCGGGCGTGGTGGGCGTGGTGGGAGTGGTGGGTGTGGTTGGCACGTTAGTAGGAGGTACGACAGGAGCGACTACACAAACGCCGGCGGCATTGCGAACCATTCCGCTGCCGCATTTTGGAACGCATTGTCCATTTACGCTTTCCTCGTTGGCCCCGCATTCTGTGGTAGTTACGGGTGGCGTTTTGTTATGGGAAAGGAACGGACCAGCGACGTAGGTGTGCGCCTCATCGACCGTGATGACGACGACATCCCCTACGCCATCATCCTCGATGGCAAGGATCTTGTGGTCCTGAATCTCGTCCCCGACGGAATAGCTCTGGGCCTCGCGCCATTCCCAGTCGTTCTGGCAGAACTTGTGGGTCGGAGAGCAGATGAAAGTGCCGTAATCGAACGTGAACTTGAGGCGCTGGTCCTTGACGATCTCCGCCCGAGTAACCTTGTAACCACCCCAGATCAGCTGGTTCTCCAACCGGGCCAACACGTTCATGCCGACCTTGAGTTGTCCGGCCGGAACCGTAGTCAGGTCTGGAAGAAGGATGGGAGTTTCAGGCGAAGGGCACGAAGTTATTACGCGTGCATTGGGGTCCGTGGGTTTTTCTTCCACTTCGTCCGGAGGTAAATCGTCAACATTGGGCTTTTTAGTTCCAGCTGCCGCTGCCGCGGCAGCAGCCTCATCAGCCTTACGCTTTTCTTCTGCAGCCTTTGCCGCGGCAGCAGCCTCATCAGCCTTACGCTTTTCTTCTGCGGCCGCTGCAATGGCAGCCGCTTCATCTGCTTTTCGTTTTTCTTCGGCTTCAGCATTCCGCCTAGCCGCCTCTTGTTGTGCACTTAGTATGCCGGCAATTTGAGCGGCAGCCGCGGCTTTTGCATCAGCATCAGCTTTTTGCTGACGCGCTAATTCTTCGGGGTCCTGATCGACGGCTCCACCACCAGTCACAGATCCACCGCCGGTCACAGCCCCACCGCCACCACCTGTTCCGCCAGCAGTGCCGCCACCGGCTCCGCCACCAGCACCACCGGGCGTGCCGGAACTGGTGTCGAAGATGCCTTTGCCGATGTTGATCAGACTCCCCAACGGATCCGTCGGATCGATGGTCGAAACTTTTCCACCTGAACGGATTAGGCCAATGGCGCTGATGATGGCCGCGGTGGTGGGATCCAGACCGGGAATCGGGATGATCAGAGGGATTCCCGGTTGCTGCCCAGCCTCCGGAGCCTTTGTCAATGACTTCAATCCACCTTCCTTGGTGTAGATCTGATCGTAAACCTCGGTAACAAGGGCATCGATATCATCGTTCGACAGTTGCCCTGTCCCACCCAGTTGTTTGTTGGTGGCTTGTGCGGCTTTCAGCCGCTGATCGATAAGCCCTGACATTTCCTCCGCGGTCGGCTTTGTTCCAGACTGGAGGAAATCATCAATCGTCTTGGGCCGTGTGTTGGTCGGAGTGGTGGAGGTGGTCGGAGTAACTGGCGTTACCGATGAAGTGCCGGCCGATGGCGCTGTACCACCCAGATTGAACACTGGGATATTCCCAGTAATTCCGCCTAACGTTCCAGTTCGTGAACCACCCCCAAAGATTGATTCACCAGTTCCCGGATAAGTTACTCCGGGTTGACTGATGATGGTCCGATTATCCGTTGGCGCATTGGTGGTCACCAATGGTTGCCTCAACAAGTCAGCGGCACTGGTGCCATCAGCCCCAATGGTTTTGTTGTCCGGCGGCTTGAACTCGACCAGTTGATTGCCGTCATTCGTGGTGCCGGTGGTAGTGGTGGTTGCCGTACCACCTGACTCGACAATACCCCGAGTTACCGTTGGTACGGTAGAAACTTTTGCCCCGCCAAAGATATCCGCGGCATTGACTGCATCGGTTGTGGTAACCGTAGGGACCGTGGTCGTGGTAGCGGGAGGGTTAAAGATGTTGGAGGTTAGCGCGGCTTGAGCCGCTGCTGCTGCTGCATCCGCATCCGCTTGGGCTTTCGCTGCTGCAGCGGCCGCATCCGCATCCGCTTTAGCTTTAGCAGCTGCTATCGCCGCTGCTTGCGCATCCCCACCATCACCAAAATCGCCACCGCCATCTCCACCGTCACCAAAGTCCCCACCGCCATCACCAAAATCGCCACCGCCCTCTTCATCCAAGAATGCTTTCTTCTTGGTCAATAAAGTCCCAGTTCCCCCACCGAGGGAAAAGATATCAGCATCGGTGTCTAGGAAACTGAAAGCCATGATCAGCCAACCGCAGCGGTACGACTCAACTCAATCAGATTAGTACCATCGGAGACAAACACGATGGAATAGTACTTGTTGGCGGTAGCCAGCGTGTATGTTCCCGTGGTTTTGAACCCGGTGCTGAACGTGATCACGTTACCCGCCGTGCCATCCGTGGTGAACGACAAGCGCAGAACATATCCGGCGCTTGGCACCGTGGCCGTGATCGTGGATGCCGTGCTGCTGGAGCAGGCGATGCGGCGGGTATTGCCACCCGTCGTGAAGGTCAGGGCGATGGTGCTCGCGAACGTAGTTTCGCTGTAGCTCTCCACCAGCGGAGTCCCGCTCCCGATGGTCACGCTGGAGTACGTGTTACCCGAGGCGATCATGGACGTGACGATCTCCCCGGTGCCGACGGTTACCGTCGGCTGCGCCAGCAAGTTCAGCTTGGTGTAGGTGATCGGGTCCGTGGTGCCCGTGAAGCTGTAGCCCGGAGTTACGTTAGCCATGGTCGTTACGGGTTAAGTCATTATCTGACCGCTACTGATGCGCGAAAAAAGCTGGTTAAACTGGTTTGGGGAAATTGTTTCAGCAAAAGGCGGGTTTTTCGGGGCCGGCAAATTATCGTCATACATCCTTCGACCTCCACCTATGTTAGGGTTGATGCCACTGCCATCATATCCTGTTGAAGGAACTGGAACTGATTTAGTTTGAGAGAATTCCGGAATCATGGCAGTAGGCATGTACGGATTGGTGCGCTGCCCGATGCCGTACATCTGACGGGCAAAGTCGGGAAGCTGCTTCGGCATCGGCATCGGTTGCGGTTGGGCCATGTACGGATTGAACCCGCCGCGACCCATACCTCTACCACCCATGTACGGATTGAAGCCACCGAAGCCCATGCCTCCACCGCCCATGTAGGGGTTAAAGCCGCCGAAGCCCATGCCGCGCCCCATCCCACGACCCATGCCGCCACCCATGTACGGGTTAAATCCGCCACCCATGCCGCCGTAGATTCCGCTCATCAGCTGGCTCATTGATGGAACACCGACACGATCAGCGGGTTCCGTACGATACGGGCGAATTTGCGGCTGATCTTGAGTAGCAGGCTGATAAGCGGGCTGGCGTTCGGTACCACGACCAAAACCGGGGGATTCTCCACCATATGAAATAGGCGTGCCACGAGAGTCCATCTGGGCCATGGCCATATCGCGAGCCCTCATGTTAGCCATCTGCTGTTGCTGCGGGGATATCGGTCGTATCCGTTGAGCAGGCATATCGTCAACCCCCATCCTCCGATTGTACTCAGCGCGGTTTACGTACTCGCCCGAAGGGAGTTGAGGCATATCCATCGTGGTCATCATGGTGGTAAATGGTTAAACTTGAATTAGGTTGGCGCGTTGACCGGGGCGAGTCTCAAATCCGACGGACATGATGCTGATGAACCCCCGCGTGTTGGTCACTTTGAGCCAACTCAAACGGCCCTGCCGGCGAGTGATCAAGGGCAGACGGAACTCTTGCTGCATCTCGGGTTGAAATCCGGTTCCGGACTGAACGCTATCGGGTCCAGTCGAGTAATCTTTCCGATACGCCCGATTGTAGTCGTCGTTGGCGTTCGTCAGGTCGTACGTGGAATCGTTGTACTTCCATGTTTCGGACCGGCTGTACGTCTGGTTCGTGAGAACAATCGACTCCTCGTTGGCACCTTCGGTGTACGTGGCGGCTGAAAACCTCGGGCGGTTGGTCGCCAAGTCCAAGTAGATGCGGCGCTGGAAATGATTCAGATTATCGGTGTCGTAGGCGCGGGTGATCATCTCCGTGCTGATCTCGGCCACCACCGCGCCGCAGATGTCGTTCTGACCTTCATCCGTGACGAAGATGCGGCCATCCTCTGTGATCGCGTGCATCCGTTGCAGGCCGAGGTAGTCCACCACCTGCCAGCCTTGGATGTTCATGTTGATGGACGAGGAGAAGTTCCACTCCCCGTACCAATTCTCGGTGGTGAAGTTGTACACCACGCAGGCATTGCAGACCGGGCTGTTGTCCAACGGTAGCGCCACGTACAACTTGTTGTTCCAATAGCCGAGACTGATTTTGTACCCCTGCTCCCAGTTCACGCGACGCATGATCGCCCGGATCTTGGTCGAGAGCGGCAGCGTCTTGTGTTGCAGACTGTTGTTCGTGCTGGTCAGGGTCAGCAAGTTGATGTTGCCGTACGACACGTATGCCAGATCAGGACCGATGGAGGTCACGGCATTGATGCCGATCAGGCCGACCTGCCGCGTGATCTCGGTCATATCCACGTCTGACAAGCTACCCCCAACGTTTTGAAAAAGCAGGACGGACTTGTTTTTGAAAACGACTAATGATTTCTGACCGAAAGGGAACGTGGCGACGATGTAATCGCTGTTGCCGGTGTTGGCGCTGATCTCGTTGGCCAGCATGTCGTAATCCGTATACGCATCCTCGCTGGAATTAAGAATATCTGACGCCGCCACATAGTCTTTTCCGTTAATCACCCAAAGGCGGTTTTCGTAATAAGTAGCCTGACTGCTATTTGGAATACTCTCGAAACCGGCAGAAGGCGGTAAAGTTGTATTCGGCACCTCCGCAAAGGTGGTGTTCCAATCGCCAGTCCAGTACAATGGCTTGGCGTTTGGTCCGCGGAACAGGTAAACCTGATTGTTGGCCTGAACCAGCGTTGACTGCTCCGTGACGGTGTAACTGCCAAGACTGACAGTGCGGCTTGTCTTACCGCTGGAGTAAAAGCCGACCCTGTCATACCCGGCCAGCATGATCCATTGATCGCCGATTTGATCCGGGTCGGAGTAAAGACCCGAAGCAAAGACGTTCTGGGCCGCCGCGGTGTAAACGAGGTATCCGCCGGCGGAAGCCACCGTGACGAAGGTGCTGTTTCCAAACGCCGCGCTGCGCAGATATCCCGTGCCGACCGAGGACAAAGATCCGGAAACCTGCCAGTTGATCCCGTCGGAACTGGTGACGATGTTTTGAAGCCCCGTCTCCAAGGATACCACGACGAACCTGCCATTGCCGTAAGCGACCGCGCTCCAGATGCGATCCACCGGAACCGTGGCTGCAGTCCATGTCACCCCGTTATCAAGCGAGTACTGGATACCTCCCGTGATGATGCTTGCTCCAAAACCTACGGACACAAAAACCCCCCCACCAAAACCACTCCCGATTTGGGACGGATACGCAGTACTGTATTCGATCCACGTGATGCCATCGGTGGACCGGATGGCTTTCTTGGCGCTTGCCCCACTATTGCTGCAGTTGGCCACAAAGTATCCGTTGCCGAAGGTGACGGTGCCCCAATCACGCGCCGGAGATGTCGTGCCTTGAGTCCACGTGATGCCATCCGTGGAATACATGTAGGCCCCGCTGGGACCTACTGCGACAAACTTCCCATTGCCGAAAGTGACACTGTTAAAAGCCCCTGAACTGCTGGCTCCGGACAAAGTCCACGTGACCCCATTGTCGGAGGAATACATCGCACGATTGGCCACGTCCGCCACCGCGACGAATTTTCCCAGACCATAAGTAATCGACCTCCAAGAATAATCCGCGGCGCTGGTGCGACTGGTCCACGTGATGCCGTCGGAACTGGTCATCACGCGGTTGCCGGTTCCGGTCTTGGATACCGCGACAAACACGCCATTGCCAAACGCCACGCCGTACCACGCGTTGGTGGAGGCGGCGGTGCGGCTGATCCAGTACTGGCCGAATGGTCCTCCAGTTCCGGTAATGGCATTGGTCTGCCCCAATTCCGGCAGGCAGACAAATCCCCCGCGGGTCTGGGCATCCTGCGAACTGAAATCGTGGTTGATCGCCCGGTAAACGTTGCCGGGCTTGATGTTCTCCTGCGCGCTGTACTCGTCCACGCCCAGAAACGCGGCATCCCCGACTGTTGCCGGCTGATCATCACCCTCACCGTATGAACGGTAACGGTTCATTACTTAATGAAAACTTTCGTCAGAATCGGAATCAAGATGCCGACTGCTCCAAGCGCGCCGATCCATTTCCAGATCTGCTTTTCGTGGCTCGCCAGCTTGCGCTCGATCCATTCGACGCGGTCGGCTAGACCGCGATGGCCCATCACTTTATCGCCGACGATAGCCCGTTCGATGCGGTCAACCGAGTCGGTGAGTTTCTCGAAGTTCTCCGGTGTCATTTGTTGCGTGAAAGTTGGTGCCTGACGCCCAGCCAGAAATACACGCACGCGAAGGACACCGTCAGGATCTCCGGTTGCAGTCCCGCAAGCTGATCCGCTGGCCGCGTCCAGATATACGCGCAGGCACCGGCGACCATGCACGGGCGCACCATCTGCGTCGCGAACGCGGCGATCGTCATCAGCCCGTGCATCCAGTTAGGCGCACCGGCTGGCGGCGTGTAGCCGCTTCCCGACGTCCCATCGACGGCTTTCGCAAACGCCTCGACCTCGGCAACGGCAATTTGCTTTTCCTTGAGCGCGGCGATCTCCGCGATGCGGCGTTTGCTCGCTGACCATTCCTTTGCCTCGCCGACGATTGAGCCGAGGAGTTGCGTCGCGCCGCCGAGGATCGTTCCACCGGCAGCAGAGGCAAGGAATGAGAGCAGGCTCATGGTCAGCCTAGCGCCAACCCGATGGCGAGCATCACTGCGCCCGTGACGAAAAGTACGAGCGCGGCCTTGCCTAGCAAATCAGGATCATCCCGCAGCCTGCTGCGGAGGTTCGACCAATGGCGAGAGAGTCCTGACGGCTCGTTCGATGAGTTCATGTTCTTGGCGCGTTCCGCGGAATTGAGCCGCGGCTTGCGCGAGGATTTCGAGTGCTTGTTTGTTGGTTAGTTCTGGTTGTTGCATTTTGCCTCCTAAAAATTCCGGTAGATCGCGACGACGGTTCCGAGGTAATTCTCGCTCGTAACTCGCGCCCACGACTCGCTGCGCGGCGAAGAATCTCCAGCCATCAGCCAGCCGTATTTGTCCTGTTCGACGGCACGGTGGATGATTGGGTTCGCATTGTACGTTGCGCGATAGACGAGCACTTGTCCTCTCTGTACCGTGTCAAACTTTGCGACCGTCACCGCGTGCTCGCCGCCTTCGAGGAGCGGCTTCATAGAGCCGGTGTGCATCACAGACCAGATTTTGCCGTTGATCCGTGCCGCTTCTTGAATCGCGGCATCCTGCGAATTGGCGACCGAATGAACCGGCGGGTCGAGCTTCGTCGGAATGTACGGCACGAAAAGCAGCCATGCCGCCCCAATCAGGGCGACATAGGTGGCAAGGCAATAGGGCCAAGCCGTGAAGGCTGCTTTAAGCCGAGCGAGCATCAGGCGCGGGTAAGGCCGAGGTTGGCGCTGATAGCGTTCAACTGGTAGTCGTCGTCGCCAGAGGCAGGACCGGCCTGCCAGTTGTCCCATTGCTCCTCCGTCATGTTCACGTTGCCGTTCTTCAGCACCGTGACGATGGTCTGCTCAGGAGCCGCCGCGATCAGCACCGCGCCGGTGGTCGGGTCGAGCTGCTCGGCGACGGGAGGCACCACGACGACGTTCTGTAGCTCGTAGTAATAGCTGGGCGGCGGGCCGAGCGTGATGGAGCGGATGTAAAGGACGTTG
>Ga0208005_1000779_pt1 | contig 11119 bp, 13 predicted proteins | sample DEB19_08_DNA_3_FD_184530 | JGI IMG/M metagenome (GOLD analysis project Ga0208005, IMG submission 184530) | Aqueous microbial communities from the Delaware River and Bay under freshwater to marine salinity gradient to study organic matter... | ecosystem: Environmental > Aquatic > Marine > Coastal... | reverse complement strand
AGCATCTGCAAGATTTTTTCTTAACCCCTCAACAGATTCAAATACTGAGTTTTTAGCATTTGGATCATTTAGAATAGCCTGAACATTTGATGTTCTATTTATAATTGCATTTTCTATTTCAACTGGAAGTGGACCAGTCATTTCTCTTAAAACTTTTTGAGGACCTTTTCTTTCTATAGCACCAAGATTAGATAAAGCCTCATCTGCTCGCTTTACAATATCTGCCGGTGGTTTTAGTCCCTTTGCTTTTCCAGCTAACGTTTTAATTGCAGTAATGCCTTGTTTTGCAAGCATTCCTAATGAAAGTAGCCCAGTTCCAATCTCACCAGCCTCTTGAGATCCTGCTGGTAAAGATTCTTTAAAAGCTTCTTGTTTCCCAACCTCTTCAGAATAAATAGAGCCAAGTTTAGGTATTTCTCCGGTAGCTAATTGACCCACAGCTCTTACACCGGTTCTTATTCCTGGGGCTATCTGTTCTATTCTAGCTTCTGGAAGCCATGCTGATTTTCTAGCCTTTTCAAATCTTTCACCAATTCTAGATGTAAAATCTTTGGATTGATCAACGTCTTGAAATGGCGCTCTTGCCAATACTTCTAATGAATTGGGAATAGCCAGAGGATTCATGGCCTCTCCGACTCCAGTAGCAACACCAACGGCTCCTTTTACAAATGATTCACCGCCTCGCTTAAGAGATTCCCAGGTGGAATTAAAATCATTATTGGGTGTCTTTTTTAAAATCTCTTGCTGACGTTTTCTTATTAAATCATCTTGATCCGCCATCGCCGCCTCCATAATTCTTTTGAAATAGTTCTTTTTCAAATGGAGTCATTTCTTTTGGATCTTTTTTTAGTAAGTATTGTGGATTTAACTCTTGAAACAATTGTTGTTGTCTAACTCGAAGAGGAATAATCACATCATCCACATTAAGCCCACGATCTTTAGCCAATCTTGAATATGTAGCAACCTGTGGCTCGAGTGATTTAATGTAAGTGTTAGCCGTAGATTTGAGTGTGTCCGCAACACCCTTCATTTGATCTTCAGTCATGAATCGGCCATCTTTGAGGCGGGTCCATCCAAATTTATTTAATAATTCATCTGTGAATGCGCCTCTAGCAGCTAAATCCAATTCTTGCTGTGAAACAACTCCAGGCCCTTGAGATCTAATGAACCCATAAGCCATTGCAACCTGATCAGATACTGTATTCCTTTTAACAAGCTCATCAGCCCTATCTGCAATTGCGATAATATCTCTAGCACCACGAACCTCTGGCTTAGATTCAAACTCTTTTCGAAGATCATCAGCCGCTTTGTTAACTTTTTCAGTAGAATCTTTTCCAAGTCCTTCAGTCTCTTTAGTGACCTTATTGATATCTGCCCATGCTTTAGCTAAATCAGCGCGTCTTTTTGAAAGATCTAATTCGGCACCGGCAGGATCTGTTAAAAAATAAATATTGTTATCTAGCTTTGTTGGTTTTTGACCAGACTGCTGAGCAGATACTGCTGCAGGTTCATTTACAATTCTGCCCCAACCTTTTTCTGCTAAGTTAATATAAGTGGATACGTCTTTTGGGTCAGGTCTGAGTTCAAAATATGGACCAACACCTGGGATATCTAATTTAAATTTATTTTGTGGATCAGCTTGGTATTCTTGCTCACTTACTGGCTTTAAAGTTTTAGCTACATTAACAGTAAATTCCTTATCTCTAAGATCTGCAATTTTAGCGTCAGTTCCAGCTTGTTTAGATTTAATTGCAGCCTCATAAACACCGGTTCCAACATTAATTAACTGCCCCGCAACCTGAAGCCCCTTAAGAACTTTATCAAATGTACTTTCTTCTTTTTTTGGGTTCCACCCTGGTTGAGATACTCCGACTAATGCCATTATGCCATCCTCGATTCTGCTGCTTGTTTAGCTGCCATTAGAAATGGTTCATAAGCTGCTCTTGTTTTTTGATCTTGCCTTTGAAGGGCAGCAATAGATTCATTTAGAGTTCCAATAACAGCTCTAGGATCTCCTTGAAGTTTTCTCTCTGGAGCAGAAAGTGGAACCGATGGAACTTGTTTACCCTCTTCTCCAGGATTTACAACGTTAGCTAATGTAGAGGCACCCGCTAATCCACCAGCAACGGCTCCACCAACCGCCAAACTAGCGCCGCCAGTAAATGGAGCGGCTATTAATCCGCCAAGACTAGCTAATCCAGCTCCAATATTACCAAGAGTTCCCATGATGCCGCCGCCACTACTGCCTTTTACTGTTGGAACTCCTACTGTATTCAACGCCATAAAAACTCCTTACCAAGAAATAAATTTGTCATATTCAGTATTGCTCGGCAGCCCAATATCTTTTCCAAATTGAGCAAATCCCCTTCCAGATGAATAGCCCTTCATTCCGGCCTTACCTGGAGATCTTTCATAGCCAAGTGATGCCGCTAACTTATTAAGTTCTTCCGGATCAAGCTCAGAAGTTTTGAGAGCTACTATTTTATTAAACAAATTGGTCTTTAGATTCTCTTCCCACTCTTTATTATACTGTCTGACTTGCTCATCGAATTGTCTCTCAGCCAAACTTACTCCGCGCTCTGTTAATGCACGATCAAGCTTAGATTGTCCGGCTTGGAATTCTTGAGCCCCACGTCTTTCTCCAGATGCAAATTCTTGTGATCCAATTCTTTCAGACGTTTGAAATCGTCTGCCCAGTTCTGCTTGACCACCTGCGAATTCTTGAGAACCCAATCTTTCACCAGTTTGGAACTTACGTCCTAACTCAGCCTGAGTTCCGGCAAACTCTTGTGATCCAATTCGCTCGCCTCTTTGAAACTCTTGACCCTGTTTCATTAATCGCTCTTCACGAGCTGCTTTTTGTTGCTCTAAATCTAAAGCCCCCATTTGCTGCTCAGTAGCGAAATCAATATTCTGCTCGGATTCTAAGCCAAGTTTTCCAATAGCTCCTGAGCCCAATCGATTACCAAACTTCTGTGCAATTCGTCTTTGAGCTGCTTGTTTAGCAACACCCGCTTGAGCCCTTAGCCCAGATTTTACTTTTTCATATTCGCCCGCTAAATCAGCCATTGAATCGTCTCCTTGTTCTTAAAATATATTCAAACGTCGCTCTATTCACCTTAAAGGCTTGTCCTGCCGTATTTTGATTAGTGAATTTAAACTTAATACGCCTTGATTGTAGTTTACCTAAATCTATCGCAAATTCTTTTTCAGTCAGAGAATCAGACCACACTCCTACATCCCATAGGGCTACATCCCATAGGGCAGTAGCTGCATTTGTAAGATCTATAGTTGAAATCTCACCATCTCCAGATACGAAGTCAGTGATCTTATGGACATTCATGGACCAACTACCAAGCAAGGTAACCCATAAATAAAGCCATCTAAAATCTTTAGTGTGTTGTTCTTCGTTTTTAGATCCACCGAAGAATTTAGTTTCATAGTAAGAGTTAATCGCCACTCCACTATCTGAAAATAAACCTTCTTTATCTAACTGAAGAACTTTTCCAACGCCTTCACCGGACGTAGTTCCATAAAGCTTATTATCATATATGGCTAAGTGACCAATATTCAATCCGCTCCAAGGAACCCATGATCCAATATCCCTAGATTCATTTCTTCTCTGATAATCATAAACAAACATTTTATTGTTTGCCGTTGCATTGGCATCAGTAAAAGTGACATAGATCTTGTTATTAAAATGAACTCCAGTAATTTTATCTAAATACGTTCTAGCAATATCATTGATCTGATCTTCAATTCTAAATGATAACAAATCCGTAATCGTAGCTGAGATATCTGTTCTTACAGGTTCATTAACTAAACTTAGTCCCTTAAGAGTAACGAATCCCATAGGGGAGTCGCCAATACATCCTAAGAAAAATACCTTATCTTCGTAGTTAATATTAAACCCACAGTTACTTCCGTAAGCTGAATTTGATTTTAATACCTGCCAATTAGTAGGGTCATTATCTGCTAAATATAATAGCCATGTTTCACTATTATTTTTACCAACTATGACGCCATCGGAACTAACTGCAAGCATCTTAATCTTGCCAACACCCAGTCCTATATCTTCAAAGTTTAAAACCTTAACGACATACGGGTTTCCTATTTCAGAATATTGAACTGTGGCAGGATCAGTACTATCGACTAAGAACAGTCTCTCTTTATGCGCTCTAATCTTAATATAATTAGGCGGTTTACCCTGATCAGTTGGAGCTAATTCAGTCAAAGTAGTATCAAGGGCTTCATCCTTATAAGTCGTAGTCGTGTTATCTGAAATGGTAGCGAGGTAGTAAAAAACACTTCCAGCGGTTTTAGTTCTATAAATATATCTCGCATTAATACCGTATGAAATAGGAGCCGTTGGGATACCAGTGATCGATGCAATACTAGAGGTGGCACCGAAATTGATTGTGACCGCTGAGCCCACATCTCCACCCACCGACATAGAATTAACAAACGCAAACTTGTACATATAAATGCCAGTGTTTGCGCCTGCGGTAGCTGCAGTAGTCACAAGAGCGGCGGATGGAACCTCAATCCCGTGCCTCGTAAATTCTGTCCCGTTATATTTATAAGGAGTTCCCCCATCACTCATGAAGAGGTATCCATCATAAGAATCGTAAACAACATTTGTCGCCTGAGTAAAAACCCCCTCACTTGATGGAATAGTAACAAATGTACCGCCGGAATAACGGACCATGGCTGAGCCATACCAACCAACTAATTGGGAATTTGCGTTCATGGGTTGGAAGGTAGTGAGCCCATACCATGTCCCGGTCCCTAAAGTTTGATGAGTGAGAGCTGTAGATCCATAACGAGTACGAACAGAGCCATTGTCCTCAGTATCAACGTTTAGGGCGCTAGGTGATTCATTATCACCAATGATATGAGATGAGCTCTTCGTATGGACTCCACCATCAAAGAACGGAATCTGATAAATCATCCTATCGTTCGTGTTGGCCATTACACCTTACCCAAAATGTTACTAATACTTTGATCTTCGTTTTGAACGATATTAAATCCGTCGCGACGTTTACGCTCTTGCATGTATTGCCGCATGTATCTCTTATGATCAGCCCAAAGTTGAGCATGAGAAGAGGATCTAGAAGCGTCCCCTTCTTTTAAGTACATTCGATAAACGACATAATCGATAAAGTAGTGATGTAACTCAGCAGGAGCACTCAACGTCGTCATGCTATCAATCGTAGGCTGAGTTTTATAAGCCCACAGTTTAATTTCTAATGCAGATGTATCAGGAGTTGGAGTCAGAGTCAGAGTAGTTCCCCAATGATTATAAAATCTAGGAGTTCCAGTAGAATCTGTATTTTGAATAGCCGAAGTAAGCTTATCGAGTTCCGTTAGAGTCGAAGGTCTTAACTTCACACCATCATACGTGACTCTTTTAATAGAAAAGATATTCGTTGGAAGTGTGTAGTCAGCCTGATCCGCAACACTCACAAGTGTCGTATCAGTAGTTTCAATGACGAGACACTGAGTCGAAGCTTCTTTTATTCCAAACTCTAAATAAGTATAAAGTTCGGAGTCGGAAAAATATGTCGACGACTCGTTATTAGTCGACTGTCTCGCTGCTGTTATGATCTCCGCTGGTGTCACGCTTCTTACCCCTCTTTGGAGCTTCAAGCTTATCTAGTCTGGTAGCTAATGTACTTAAAGCGTCCATGACTTTGCCTAAAGCTTCATCGGTCTTATTCCTTGCAGCGAGAGCCTTTTCTAATTCTTCATCTTTTTGTGGGATGAATTTATCTGCATTAGCCTTTAGGTGAGCATCAAGCTCTTCAGCCGTTGCAAATACTTTGCCATCAGCATGAGATATAAATTTAGTCGAGGTGGCAGTTGATCCTGAGGCGATCTTCTCTAACCGTAGTGGTTTACAGTTAATGTAATTCCCTGAGTCATCCTTTTCTGGCCTTACGTATTGGCCAAAAAACATAACGGCGTCGTAGTATTCCATTTCATGAAATCCACGAGCAGGGATTGTAATTAACTGACCTCGAAACTTTTCTTTATATTCTTTATCTGAATTATTCCAGATACGCCCAATGGCCTCTGGTTTATCAATTGGCGCTATCGCTGACATATATACTCCTTTACGAGCCCAGTTAAGGGTAGTCGTATTTGTTTATTAACGATCTTCAGAAGCTACTAAATATAATGTACCACTTCCGTTGGCTGATGCTGCGGTTCCAACTTCAATGTAATATCGTTGAAGTCCTGCAGCTCCCACTGGGAAGTTATAAGCTCCGCCAGATGTATCTGTCTGAATAATTGCAGATAACAACTGAAATCCTGCCGCTCCTGACGGACCACCACACAATCTTAGTGTAGTATTCCCAGCGCCAGCATTAAATGCGGTTATCCCTGAGTGATACAACATTAGTCGTGTACATCCACCCACACTAACCGAGTTGGTAGACGTCGCTCCTGATGCAATTGTTAATGCATAAAATCTTGGATCTGCCACATTAGGCTCCAAATACCATGATTTGAATTTCATCACCGGCTGAATGCGATCGAATCGCTACTGATCCAGGCGATGCTGTAGAGGCTGATAACTCATTCAATTCAATTCGAACTCCACCACTTACGGCTGAGCCTAAACAAATTGAACCCCCTAAAATATTATTAAGTCCTGTGGTCCATACTTCTTCACCAGTTGTTGATGGTGTGAGCCTTGCAGCAATGTATCTATGATTGCCGTGAACTGAACTCCCTAAATGACTTACTGTTAATGCCATACTTCCTCCTTAAAAAAGCACTTTCCCTGAAGCAATGCCCCCGGGATTTTCACATTCCTCTTTGAGATAATCGACCATTCGATACATCTCTAAGACATCTTCTATGTGTTTTTGAATTATTGAAATGATATTTCCATTTTCATAAGCGCCCATACATCCATCTGAGCAGTTTATATAAATACCAGGGACCTGCATGGATTTCAGGTCAAACCACATCTTAAAGCCGTAGTAAGAACTCCAACTCCATACCGCATTACCATAAATGTCTCTTACTCGAATGCCTTGACCAACTGTGTCGTACTTAGAATCAAACGAATGAAACCGTTTATCATATGAAAAACTAAAATCAGCCCCCATAAATATACAGGGATTACAACCAAAGATAGCTTTGGCGATATACATCGAAGCGCCTAAAACATTACCACCTGATGAAACAATGAGTTCATATTTCTCAATCTCATCCATTTTTCTTTTAAGATCTGGATTAGGCATGATGGACTGGCACCAATAAACTTCGCCTAGCCAGTTGTCCCAAAGTCTCGGGTTGGTTCCAATGTAAGCAATTAACTTCTGATTCTTAGCAGCGTTTCGATAAAACTCTTTATCAATCTGATCGGGCACGTCTTCGATCTTAATTAATTTCTGATCGACCGCGCCTTGTAGTTTTTCTTTAAAAGAAATGTCTAACTGAATACTTTGACCGGCTTCGATTTCAAATTCTATGACTGGATTTTCTGACTTTTTAGCAAAGGCAAATTTTTGAGTCATAAGATTCGTAGCAATTATTTTATTGCTAGGAATTTTCTTAGTAGCCCCATCAAACATTTCATCAATAACCACCTCACCGCCATCAAGAGTGACCCAATAATCAACGTGCACTCCAAGATCAGTAAGATAGGCAAAGTTATGAAGAGCTGACATGACCTTAATACCAGGATTACCTTTTCTTTGAACGCCATCTTCAGAAGTGTGTGGAATTAAATATTTAGCATATTGTTTTAATGAAGGACCTGAGCCCATCAATATAACGGGTTGCTTATCCCAAATTCTATAAAGCTTATGTAGTCCGTTAGTTAAAAATGATCCGAACTTTTCTTTATTAGAAGCAATGTTTCTAACCCAAATATCCTTCCAGAAGTTAATCGTGGAAGTATCATTCGCCACCGTATTTTGATGCATGTGCTGAAGCTGCATCGGTGGATGCGCTATTGGCGGCTGGTATTCGAGTTCTACATTTATGTTTTTTCTTAGCATAAAAAAATGGGGGGAATTTCACCCCCCGCATTCTTAGAATATAAAGACCATTCCAGATGAGTTAGCAGCAATGCTGTTAACTACTTGTCCGACTGCGCCGATATATCCAAGCGAACCAAGAGCAGTATTCAATCCAGTGGGCTGAGTTGAAGTACCAGTTCCGTTCGCCGCCGCATAAATGAATGTACCTGCGGGCTGAGCAGAGGTGACCTCTAAACGAGGGCAAACTCCACCAACTAGACCCCAGAAGTATTCTCCAGTAGCAGCTTGTGAGTGAACGTTAACTCCAACGGGCTTTTGAACGCCTGTTGCACTTGATTGCACAACCGACCATCCACTCGCTCCAGTTAGAATATGTACAAAATGTCCTGCCGTGATTGCAGTGTTGGATCCGTTATACATGAATACGTATTCGGCATCCCCATACACAATCCTGTCGCCAGGGGCATGCTTTTGGCTACCCGAAGCTACATAGGCAGAAATTCCATGATGAATATTTACAATAGGAAACATATTTTATTTCTCCCTTCCTATTACGATGTCAACGCCGATGAACGTGCTTGCATACGAGGATTGGAGCAAACCAAGTTCCCCGCAAAGAAAATACGAGCAGTCATTACAGCTTGTTTAGATTCATCCATGAACTTACGGAATCGGAAGTTCTCATCTTTATGGATAGCCAAATAGAGATAGTTCTCATTGAGCATCAGTAAGTTACTAGTTGGGACCTTATGATCCACTACGAATGGCGCACCATTGAACATCAAAGAAATGAAACCGCCTTTAGCAGTATCAGAATCTTGGAAGCGTTGTTGCGGCTGTAGTTGACCATAATAGCGATTATAGATCGCTTGAGTGGTCACAGTGATTGTGGGTGTATCAGCATCAATCGACGCAGCACCCCATTGTGATTGCAAATGGGCAATGCTTAAGGTCGTGGTGCTAGAATCCAATTGAGCGTTAGCCCAAGAGTTTTCTGATCGCACAACACCACCATAAGTTCCTGAAGCAGCAACGGCAGACAAAAGTCCGACGATTTGCTTAGGATCTGTGCCAGAGTTGTACATCGCATCACCGATGGCTTGTTTCAAAGTCATCTCAGCAGAATTAACTTTTTCTTTAACGAAATTAAGCTTGGCTTGATCGCCAGAGTTCTTAAGTTCATCAAGTCGTGTAATGCTGATCGGCACTTGAGCTTGCTTCCAAAGGAATTCGAAAGCACTGAATTGTTCGACATCAGTCGTATTCAGAGTTTCTGCTCCTTGGAACCAAACATCAGATGATGATTGTGCATACATAACGGGTTGAACGATTCGCTCGCCACCAGCGAGTTTCACCGTGTTTTTTCGAAGCATTCTCTCTGTGAGAACGTTCGATCGGAAAATATTGTCGACCAACTTCTTAATGAAGTTTTTCTCAGTGATTGCACTGATTTGGTCGTAAGTAAGGGCCATGTTATCCTCCTATCCCTAACTCGTTCATGCTTTGTTGGAGGAGTTCATCGTATGTCGTGTCTCTAATAGACTTCGTCGTTTTAACGAAACCTGGTTCCGTTATCCGCTTATTAAGCACTAATCCTTTTTTATATTTAGACTGCAGATCCTCAATCGCTTTTTCAGCCGCTTTTTGTGCACGTTGATTCATTGCCTCTTCAGCAAATAAATCTAGTGCCGCAGCTTTAAACGTTGGAAATCCATTATCTGTCATATGTCTAAGAACTTTATGCTCATTCGTAAGTCCATTCTCGTCCGCAGCTTCCCAGTTAATTTCTGGGAGAACTTTCGATCGAGTCTCCTTAATCGCATGATCTAATTCTTGATCTTCTTTCTGTAACTTTTGCTTCTCAGCGACGCTTTTAAATTGGTTTAATTCAGATTCAAGCTTCATCACCTTATCGAGTAAGGGATTAGCAGCTTGTTCTGGATTAAGACCCATCTGAAGGCGCTGATATTCTTTAAGTACAGCTTCTGCAAATTCTGGTTTCGAAGCAGCGAACTCATCGTATTGCTTCCAAATCTTAATTCGCTCTGGGTCGACTTCACCCAGTTCTTTCTTTTTTAAGTCTAGTAGTTCGCGCTCCTGTCGGAGTAGGCGATTGTTGAGATCATAATCCAAACCCTTTTGTGCAAGGCTTAGAACTTCTGTCTCATCTTTTTCAAAAACATCATTCCCACGTTTAAGCGTAAACTTCTTAATAGCCGGAGCTTCTGGAGCTGGCTTTTGAGGAGCTTCCGTTTGTGGTGTGGGAGCTTCTGGCTTATAAACACTTTCAAGTAGCGCATCGACATCTTCTGTAGGTGCGGCTTCAGGTGTATTATTTTCCATTTAAATTCCTTTTATACCGGTTTACCAGTCGCGCCGCCCTCTTGAGAGACAACCGCTGGTTGAGATTCTTCTTCGGGAGCTTCTTCGCCACCCATTCCGAGAACCTCTGAAACTTTTGATTCAAACATTTGATAGGCTTGAGCCACTTGCTGAAGATCTTCAGGGTTAACGCCCATCTTCTGAAGGGCCATTAAAACCTTTTGCATTTTACTTACAATTTCAGAGAGTGCTCCAGAAATTGCATCAGCCAATTGTTGTACTGCTTCTTGAGACGGTTGACCTTCGGCTGGTTGCGCGGCTGTTGGCTCAGCGGGCGCACCTGGTACTACTTTACGATCTGCCATATTATTTTCCCCCTTGTTGCGCTTGAGCTTGCGCTTGAGCTGCTTGTTGTTTTTCTAATTCACCAACTATCTCATCCGCATGAGGATAGTCTAAGTCTTTTAACAATCTCTTCGGTGTTAAAACACCTAATTGAAATAATTTCATTGCTGTGTCCGCTTTCGCACGTTTTGCAAAAGGCAAGTTACTGCCTACAGTCGCTCGGACATCAAATATTCCTTTAGTACGAAATACTTTAGTTTGGCCTTCTTGAGCTTGCGCTTGGTCTTGCGGAACCACTTCTGTAACCTTCGCCACATAGAAATCCACATTCTCCGGGTCTTCATTAATCTGGAACTTAAACTGCTTGATGTTAAGCCCCTCACCCTCAGAGTTAATTGTAATCAATCGTGGCGTGTTGTAAAATTGCAGCACCCTTGACGCATAAAGCGTAC
>Ga0208005_1000777_pt1 | contig 11132 bp, 21 predicted proteins | sample DEB19_08_DNA_3_FD_184530 | JGI IMG/M metagenome (GOLD analysis project Ga0208005, IMG submission 184530) | Aqueous microbial communities from the Delaware River and Bay under freshwater to marine salinity gradient to study organic matter... | ecosystem: Environmental > Aquatic > Marine > Coastal... | reverse complement strand
GAACAACAGCGTTGCCTAAGCCTCTAAGTCGGTCCACCCTGGAGGGAATCCCATCAGCCACTCGACCCACATTGGGTTCAGTTTCCCACCACGCCCAGCCTGTAAAGCCATTTTCTCCTCGTAGGTCACTAGCCCCTCCGAATACAGTTTTTCTACTTTGTTGTAGTGACCCGAGCCTCCCGCTCCCTGCGCCAACGGTGTGGGCCACATTGATTCGTTCACAGCCGCAACTAGCCCACGAAACCGATTCGGTTTTGGATTCACATTGCTCGCATCGTCCGCTGTTGGGGTAGGCCACAGATGAACGATTGCGCCAAGTTTCGGGGACTTCCTCCGCAAAGCGCTTGGTGATCCGTTTTGTTTCGAATCGGTCGCTGTTGGGGTAGGCCACAATGATGATGCGGTCGCGCCGGTGAGCGGCTCCCACGGAGGCTGCTGAAACAATGCGCCATTCCGCGTCATACCCGATGGCGGCAAGATCGGCAATGACGGTTGTTCCCCCGAGGGAAAGATGCCCTCTGACATTCTCCAGAATTGCGTAGTCGGGTCGTAACTCGCTAATGGCTTGTCGTACCCAAGGCCACAAGTGGCGAGGATCTTCTTCACCTTTGCGATGACCTGCTTGGCTGAAAGGCTGGCAGGGGTATCCCCCGCAAATAACGGAAGGCCGCTCCACTCGGCTCCAGTCGATGAGTTTGATGTCTCCATGGTTTGGCACCTCGGGCCAATGCTTTTTCAATACGCGACACGCGTATTTGTCTATTTCTGATTGCCAGATGACGTTCATTCCGGCCCGTTCTAAACCTAGATCTAGGCCGCCGATGCCGCTGAACAGGCTTCCTACGGTCAGCATTTGCCCGCGAGCCTGTCCGCAATCTCTTGCATGTCGCTGGGGCGCCACACGTAATACTCAGCACCGTTTTGCATGAGAGCCTTACCAACGATGAGTTGGTTTTCGTTGAGGCGGCCTCGAGCGGTCTTGAGTTCGGCGAAGATTACCCCACGGTTCCGAAGGCTGATCAACACAAGGTCAGGCATGCCCGGAAGGCCGTCGGTCTTGTAGAACTCGCCGTAGCGGCCTGGGCGCACATGATGCACCAACCATTCGTACATGTTTGCGAGGCGTATCACGTCCTTTTGGAACATGGCCTCGGATGCGTCCGGTATGCGTTCACCCATGTTTGATGACCGTCCCGCACCAATACCCAAACGCCCACACGGCATACGAGTAGCCCAAGAACGTCAGGAACTCAAACACTAGAACGGTTCCTCGTCGCTACCGAGACGCTCGAGAATCGCGGAAATGGCTTCGCCTCCCTTGTGGGCCTCAATGAACGATGACGCATCCTGCTTTGACAGCGTCTTAACCCATGCCGGAGGAACAATGCCATCCCGCTTACATGCGCCCATGATGTAGCCAATCTGCTTCTCCGACGCGGCTCCGGTCATCGGGCCGCGCACAGTCGTGGTCGCGTTCCCCTCGTTCGAGGTTGCCGGGTACTTCACACCGCCAAACGTGTATGTCGGGTTGCCTTCAGCCTTGATGCCAGTAGTTGACGGGGCGCTTCCCGTTGATCCAAACGCCTTGCTCATTTCCTCGCGGCTTGGGCGCTTCGTCCAATCTGCCGTTGGGCTGTAAGCCTCGCACATGCGACCGAGGGCGCTCGTCTCGCAGTTCTCGAGGTGGCTTGTACGGTTGACGTTGCCTTGTCCGCGCACTTCCTCGGCCCACCCGGTTGCGTAGAGCGTTTCGCCGAGCCACAACTCAGCACGAAACACGCAAACATCGGCACCGGGGGCGCTGATCATGTGCGTGACGATTCGAGGCTCGAGTTGCTGTGCGCGAAGGTTCGTCAGCAAACGTGACAGCCTGACGGCTACGGGTTCATAGTTGTCAAGACTCATTTGCATCGGTTCCCTTCAGCGCAGGGCAACGCCACACCAACGTGTAACGCCGTGTGCCGCCCACATACTCCAAGTCAAAGAGGGACGGGATCAGCGGTCGCCCGCAAGAACATGTCTTTTTGGGAAGGTCAAGAATGACTTCCCCGGCAGCGTGATTATCCGACATGTGCTTGCACCTCGAGTCGGCGCACTTCGGCGGAAAGGTTTTCGAGTGCCGGGAGCAACTCGGTCTCGAATCGCGTAAGCACGGCTGCAATCAAACGCAACTTGTCGCCCTCGTGAGTGCGGCCCATTGCGTCAATAATGCCAGCCTCAATCTGCGCCCATGCAGCGAGTTCTTTGAGGCTAGGCGTTGACATCGGCGGCGGCCTTCCACTTATGTTGCATTTCAAACGGACAGCGCCATGTCAGCACCCAAGTTGGCTCTGTTGCGGACATTGTCGTTTCAACAAGATTCGGGCTAAGAAATTCGCCGCAAGCACAATGAGAAGGTGACAGCAAAATGGTGTCAGGCACCACTGGGTCAGGCGTTGACATTGGCGGCGGCCTTTCTTGCTTCGCGCTTGGCGCGGGCTTCGGCGCGCTTGGCTTCGTCGGCGATTGCGTCGGTCAGCACACGGAAACGCACCTCGAGAGCGCGGCGCACAAACTCGGTCGGGTTCTTGAGGTTGTCGCGCTGCATCGCGTACCGGATGCAATCCCATTCTTCGGCGGTGACGCGCACCGCGATTGTCTTTGTGTATTTCTGCTGTCGCATTTCTTCTCCTGTTTACAACCGACACCATCGTCGGACTTGATGTTTGCGATTATTGCATACGCGTGTGCGTAGTTGTGCATCCTGTTTCCATAGCCGCTTAAAGCAGCCGTGGCCCCACGGCCCGACGGGGCCTCGGTTGCCGTACCCGAACCAAAACGCCCGGTCAAGAACTCGAGCCTGTTGCGCCCATGTCAACTTGTGCGCCCATGTCGGCGACGTGTCTGCAAACATGCGCCACGTCGGTTTCGCGAATCCGAACGCGCCGACGTATGACCGGGTCAAATGGGCGGTGTTGTCGCCCGTCTCACACGCGCCTAGTTGGTGGGTGAGGTCAAACCCTAGGACAGGCTCCCAAGCCGCCTCTACGGGGCTTACAGGCGCTAATAGGACGATTGCTGTGGTGATGATGCATACGCGTTTAATCAACCTTCTGCACTTCCGTTGGCGGCCCCCATGTCCCCCACGGCGTACGCCGTGTGCAAACTTGTGCGTGGAGTAGTTGACCTGTTTCCAGATCCCAAAAGATCTGAACCAATGTTTTCTTGTCCTCTGACCTTAGGACTTGGTAGCCCCAAATGGGAAGACTCATTGCCCGGCTGCCCAAATGATGACTGCCATTCCCGCAAACCAAATGAGTCCGGCGCTCATTGTGCGTCCTCGAGTGCGTCCAGCACTTTGAGTGCTTCGCGGATGTTCCCTGCGCCGAGGCCGCGTTCACAGAAGTAGCGGGCGGCGTCGATGACGTCCTGTATCGCGGCGTTGCGCTTGCCAGCCAATGTTTGCGCTGGCTCGAGCATGACGGTGTCCGAGTGATGGTTGCCGATGTACTGCGCGTGAATGTACGGGTGGCAGCGGTCGCGGCGTGTCGTCAGGGATGCAATAAGGCCGTCCTTGTGCATGACGGACAGCGCACCGGACACTTGCCCGTGATGCAAGCCCGTGTCGGTTGCGAGTTCGCGCCATGTCTTGCCTGCAGGGCCAGCCATGCGGAGCCGCTCGAGAAGGTCACCGCGGCGAAGGCTTGTGGTGCCGTTCGAGTCCTCGGACAGCGCACGATCGCGGCTTGTGTCCGAGCCTGCAACGTACGGCGTGGGGCTGAATAGGTCTGTCATGGGTTCTCCTGTCACTTGGCTGACTCCTGTAAACATAGCAAGCCGTTGTGTCGGGGCGGTGGATGGGGCCGGGGAGAAGAAGCACAACCCCACCCACCTATTCCCGGCACCGTGTCCAAGCGCCGCCGGGCGTCCTATGCGGGTTTCGTAGCCCTAAAGCGTGTTTCCCATTCCTCGGGGGTGATTGCCTTGTCAATCTCGAGATGCAGCCACGAAGGGTTGCCCTCGTATGATCCGGCGTTGTCGTCCTTGGTAAAGATTTTCACGCCCTTCTTGCCTTCCCCGCGGCTGCAGCGATAGCCCGCGCCAAAGTCGCCGTAGGCGTACCAATGCAACTCCTGCAAACCGAGAACCTCAGAATTGGCTAGGAAATAGTCCCAAATGGCCCGTGCCTGATCCTCGCCCTTGTACTGAAGGTCGAGGGCGTAGCCCGTGGCATGTACGGATTTCTGCCCGGGCTTGCCGCGCATGTCACGGTTGACATAGGTACCGATGTTCTTGGTGTCGGGCCACCGCTTCTGACAGAGTTCGGCAACTTTCAGGATCAGCGGGCTGGCGGCTTTGCCGTCCCACGCGGGGTAATAAATGTACGGGCGGGGCATTACAGCGTCACCTGCATGATTGTGACCGTTTGACTTCCTGTCGCCGAAATAGCCCACAGTTCGTCGTTTGCGTCAAGTTCGATTTGGAACACGGCTGCGTTCTTGTCGAGGTGGAACCCGGTGGATGTGGTGACTGCTGACGTCGGCCCCAAGTACACCGCGTCGTTGCCGATGCAATGAATGTTTACCTGTCGTCCGACGTCGTTTGTGGCAATCACTTTTACGGCTGTGGTGCCGACCGTGTATTGGGCAGTCGTGACAATCATTTGCGGGACTCCGGCTTGATACCAAACGCGGCGTCGACTTCGTCCTTTGTGAGATTGCCGTCGAGGCTGGCGCTAGCCAATTTCTGAAGCACGACGATGCAGGCCGACACGCCCGCGATGGCGCAGGACTTGGCAATAGTCAGTTCGGGGGCGAGGGCTGCGGCCCCGGTAACTACCCCCGCTGCCGAGGTCAGGAACAGGGCAATCATGCGTCCTATCACGTCTTTGAGGATGCTGAGGTTCATTCGTCGTCTCCAATCACGGCGTTTAGAAGAAAGTGTAAGGCAAGCCCAAGAATCGTGCCGTAGATTGCGGCGGTTTTCGTGGCCCCACCGAGGGTGATAATGACGTACCACGACCCGAGCAGGGTGAGCGGTAAGGCTTTGAGTTCACTTTTCATTGCGCCTCCGTGCGCTGGCTACGGACACGGCTTGCATGGCTACGTTGACCACAAGCACCGTTTGTGCCTGTAGCGGGGTGACACCGGGCGCAAGTTGCGCTCCGATGACTTTGGCGGCGTTGACCGCTCGAGCATCCGTTTGCACAATGGTTGTGCTGGGTATTGTCTCGGGCAATGGATCAACAGGGAGAGTTGTTGTGGATGAGGACGTCGAGGTCGTGCTGGCGATGGTCGCAATTGTTTGCGTTGTGTTTGGCTGGGTTGTGCTTGTCGCGTCGTGGTAGGTCGTGGTTGTGGGGGACACCGGAACGGCGGTCGTGGTTGTGGTGGAAGTCTGAACCGTTGAGGTGGTGGTGGTACTGGCGGGTGCGGGCGCGACTGTCGTTGTCGTGGTCGTTGTCGTCGACGTGGTGGACGTTGTCGAGGACGTCGTGGTGGAACTCGTTGTCGTTGAGGTCTCGGTGGTTGTGGTGGCAAGCACGGAAGTCGTGGTGGCGACTGATGGCCCGTACGACCAAACGTATTGTGATCCGGGATTGCCACCCTTCCAAGCGAGGCAATCAGTCCAGTTAGGCCAGTACCCGGCGTCCCAGTCGGCGTCGGGTTGCTCCATTAGCCAGTTGGATGTATCGGATTCCCAACAGGTAAACGTTTTGGCGTGGGCGTTGCCGGGCCACATGAGTGCGGCGGACACGGTTGCGGCGGGGATAACCCACCGCGTTTTCACCGTCTGTATCCGTAAACGGTGAAACTACCGCCCGTGATGGTGCCGGTGGACGGTGCAAATTGGATGCCGGTGTATGCGGTAGAGGTTTGGTGCATACCTGCGCCGATGTAGATGTACCCGGTCGAAACGTTTACGCCGCTGATTTGCGGGAAGATGGTGTGCGTAGAGAGTTGTGGGTTGACAACGTCAAACGTGGTGCCAAACTTGTCGCCCGTGCCATAACCAACAACTATCCCGTTTGTGCCTAGTGCGTTTGTCGTTCCGGCCACGGTCGTGGCGGCGATGTCAATGCGACTAAACGCATAGTCATAGTTTGTGTTTGCAGGGTTGGTGCCGTCGTGCATTTTGGCGTAAATGACGGTGCCACTTGCGGTGCTGGACATGGTGAGGTTGCTGATAACAATGCGGTATGCCTCATAGGTAGACGAAAACACGCCATTTAGCACAATGCTGGATACAGCGCTGTTTGCGGTAGCGCTGGCCGTCCCGGACACAATTGTGCCGTTGGTGACGCTTGACGGTGTGACCGCCACGAGGCCGGCGTTTGCCAAAAATACATTCGTGTCTGACGCGGTCAGCACCTCACCAGTCGCAAACGTCTTTACAGCCATGTCAGTATCCTAACTTGTTGTAGTCGAGCCTGCCGAACGTTGTGTTGTCCAAGATCAGGTAGGCGTTGAGGTCGGCCCCCGAAACGTAATAGGTAAACGACGCGCCGCCGGGCCGTGCGGACATTGTTACACCCTCGAGGATGCATTGGTACGTTGTGCCGCGAAAAGTCACGGCAACTTGTGTGCCGGGCAAAAAGGCAAATGTGTTTGCAGCGCCGATTCTGTCCAATTGGAAAGATGCTTGGGCTTCAGCCATGCAAGTAAACGAACTAATTGCAAACCTTGCTGTGCTGTAGTTGGCAAGCAAATAGTTTGCATAGTCGGTTGCCTGCCCGGTGCTGGCATTGAGCGTGTTTGCTTGGTAAGCACGGTACGGAGCCGTGGCACCAGCCTTGGTTACGGTGGCGGCGCTATAACTTTCCGGGGTGACGGTTACTTGTGTGTAGTAATTGTCAGACAGGCTGTCAAAGTTTATTTGGCTGTAAACCTGATTTGTCGAGTTGTTGGCGGAGTCAGAAAAGTTGACGGTGTTGACGTTTGACGAAAAAGGTGGCACAACGTTTACGGAGAGGTAATCGTAGGCGTCCCAAATGCGGCTATTGGTTGATTGGCAAACCCTGTTGATCCAGTCAGCCCAAGTGCTTGAGACCGTCGTAGCGGCAAGTGTTTGCGCGCTCGAGCCGCTGTACCCAAGTGTCAATCCTGTTTGTGCGCTGGCAGCGGTCATTTGAGACGCAATTGAGCCTGCCGACATGCTGTATCCGTTGCCCTGCATACGGCCTGCGACAGCAAAAGCGCTTTCCATTGTCACGGTGACATAATCGGCTTGACCGACACCGCCTGCGTACGGAATGCCGTATTCTGCTGAGACGTTGTCAATACGGCCTGTCCACACGGTGTAAGGCGTCCCGGTTGTGTTTTGTACGCGCACAATAGTTCCGGACACAAGCGCAGCAATTGGTGATGCGTACCCGTTGGGATACCGCATGCGAAATGATCCGGTGGATGCCTTGATTTGGTCAAGTTGGGCTTGGCGTCCGATGCTGAGTTGCAACTCTTGCACATTTGTAAACGCCGTCCACGTTGTGCCAAAATCGGTCGTGTATGAAACGGTGTATGACTGCAAACCCATGATTAGTAAATGTTGCTAACGCGAATAGGGATGGAGCCGTTTTGACGCATGTAAGTTCGCAGCGCGGCTACTACTGCGTTTGGGTCTCCGCCGTTCACGTTGATTGTGACGCCATTGCCCATGTTGTCCAACTTTGACAGCGGTACGACGGCCTCCGGGCCAGCCTCACCAATCAGGGCGAGCGTCGGGGAGGTGACGATGCCGCCTGACGCCATTTTGGGGATTGAGACACCGCTGCTAGGCGTCTGCTTGTTCGAGCCTGCGCCACCGCCGAACAGGCTATTCAGCGCCGGGATGCCCGACACCGGGCCAAGAACAACGCCAATCAGTTTGGCGACTGTCCCGCCGAGTTTGCTGATCTTGTCGAGTTGCTTATACAACTCCGCAAATGCCGCGGCTAGGGCGATGACGCCAGCGGCGGCGAGGACGTACGGATTAGCCGCCATGGCGGCGTTTACAGCGACCGTGGCGGCTGCCACAGCCCCGATTGCGACGGCGACCTTGGTGAACACTTCAGGGTTTGTCTGCGCCCAATCCGCAAACTTCTGCAACGTTGGAAGCGCCTTCTCGACAATTGGCAGCAAAGCCGCACCGATGCTTTCCTTTGTTTCATTCAGGCTAACGGTGAGACGCTTAAAGCCGCCTTGCGCCGTGTTGGCGGCTGTCGTGGCGGCCCCGCCGAATGCGTCGTCGAGAATGTAGAAAGCCTCGGACGCATCGATGCCGTCCTTAATCATTCCCTTGAGTTCCGGGGACAACTTGGCAAGGGCGTTCATTTGCCCGCCAGCGGCCTTCGCGAGGGCTTCCGTAACGGTTCCAAGGTCTTTCCCGGTTGCCGCCGAAATGTCCATAGCGAGAGACGCCAACTCTTGCGCCTTAGCCACGTCATGTGTTTGCGTGACAAGTCGTGACAGGCTCGGGCGGAGTTCATCGTCGGTCACGCCGAGCGCGCGGCCTTGGGCGCTGATCCAATCCTCGGTCGCTTTAATCGAGTCGTCGGTTGCCCCGGCGGAAATGAACAACTGGCGCGCCAATTGTGCCTGTGCGGCGGCGTCCTCCATTGCACCCTTCACGGCGTCCCCGAGGGCTACAGCAAGCCCTCCGAGGGCGGCAGCGGCGGGGACAGCGGCTTTCTTGATAGCGAATTGGGCTTTCTTGCCCACACCCTCAAGTTGCTTAAACTCTTGTACCGCTTTTGAGATTCCCTTGCCGTCAAACTCGGAAATAATGGGGATGGAGATCATTTGAGTTCCCGATTCACTTGGTTCACGATTCGCAACGCGGCCTGTTCCATTTCACGGGTGACCGCGCCACGCTTGCGGTACACAGCAGGGCCGATGATGCGTGTCCGACCGGGGGACAACGGCCCGAGCGACTCACCGAGCCTGTTTGCCGTTTTGCGGCCCGCCGCCTCAAAGATTGCTGCTGCCACGTTTGTTTGCTGAATGACAATGACGGCGACAGCGTTGCGGGCCGCGTCCAACTTGACCTTGACGCCTCGAGCGGCCTTGGCGGGGTCGTACGGAAACAACTTCTTGCCGTCCTTCGACCAATTGTAAGCCATACCGGACAGGGGCAAGCCAACGTAGCCGCGCTGCGCTTCCTCGATAGCGGGCTGCGCAATACGGGTGGCTTCCTGCTGAAACTCTTTACGGAGGCCCGGCTCAATCTTGTTGAGGGCGCGAATAGCGTCCTTAATGCCTGCAATCTCAATGTTTGTGGATGCTGTCATTTCAGGGCTTTCGCTTGCTCATTCAGAATCGTAACAACCGTGGCTAGGTCGCGTGACTCAAATGCGATTGTCGGAGGCCAGTACCCCGTTGCGACTAGCACGGCGGCTAGGGCGTGGGAGTAACTGCCTCGTCCGTAGGGTTTTCGGTTTCCTGCCCCACAACCTCGATGGCCTGCAACTGCTTGATGTAATCGTCAAACAAGAGCGGCACCGGAATGTTGGACTGTTTGCAGGATTCGTACGCCATGAACGCCAAGTCCTCGACGCCGATACCGGACGCGAGGTCGGAGGCTTTCCGCTTGTACTTCCGTTCCCACGCAACAACCACGAACAGGTTGGTGGAAACGGTGTACGAGTTGTCGGCGGTTGTGACCTTGAGGTCGAGTTTCATGTTCTTCTCCTAGGTGCCTGTGGATCAGGCGATGTCGCGAGCGAAGGTGCCGCCCGTGAACGTGGCAGTCACGGTCGCAAGTTCGCCGACGGTCGAGTTCACCGGGGTGAACGATGCAAGCATGGCGTTCGTGATTGTGTACTCGGGGTTCGAAGCCGACTCGGTCGTGCCGCTGGGGCTGATGACGAGGGTTGTGCTGCCCTGACCGAGGTACGAGTACAGCGCCGTCTCGACTTCCGAGGTCGAGCCGCTGCCGCCGTAGGACAGGAACAACTCGAGCGCGACTTCGACGGTCTGAAGGCCCTGCGTGAAGCGGTGTCCGGTGTCGCCCATCGCGGTCGATTCGAGCGAGTCGTAACCGACGGTCAGCGTCACGGACTTGCACTGATCGGACAGGTCGACCGTGGTTGCGCCCTGCGTCACGTTTACCGTGGCGTTGGCAAGGAATGTAGTTGTCGCCATGTTGGCTCCTTCTAGTTACGCCGTACAGCGACGGCTACGGTGAGGTCGTAGGTGGGAATGTCTTGCCCGCCGTACGTCGCGAACCCGGGACGGCCCGAGGTCACAGCGATAGTTGAGTTCATAATCGTGTCCGCCTGCGTAATCAGCCAGTCGGATGCATCCTGATTGCCCGGGGGCGCTGCAAGGATGCGAATCTGCAAACGGATGTCGCCCACGTTGTATGTGAACGAATCCCACGTCGGCAACTCGATGAGGACTGACATGGGGCGGGCGTTGCGTGGGTCGGTCACTACTGCGTAGCCCAAGCCCTCGAGCGCCGTTTTGGTGGCGGTGATGGCCTCGTAGAAGATTCCTGAGGCCATTAAGCAACCTGCGCACGTCCGCACCCGAGCAACTGCATGATGCGGCCCAACGTGGACGGGATCGGGAATGAACCCATGCCGTCAAAGGACGCGAACGAGTCAACGGAGCCGCGTTCCCGGTAGAGGGTGGCGGCGTACATGATTGCGCCAAGTTTGACGTCGGCACCGGGGGCCGTGGACTGCGAATCGACGTACCCTGCTTCGACGCGCTTGCGGTAACAGAAAGCGTTGCTTGCGTTCACGCAGTAGGTCAAAAATGCGGTGTCGTTTGCTGTTGCGGCGCTGATACCGAGCCATGTCGTCACGTCGCTCGAGGTGATCCACGAGACTGAGACGGTGACGGTGACGGTGCCGGAGTCGGCGCTGTAGTCAACGTCAGCGGCTGTGTTTGCGTAGAGGACTTGGTTTGGTTTGTCGACTGTGTAGTCGAAAACGAGGTAGCCCTCGTCGTCAACCTCGACAAGGCCGTACGGCTCGACGCTAATGACGGTGAATGTGCCGTCGAACGAGTTGCCGACGTTTGCGACGGTGATGCTGTCGTTTACCTGTATTTCCGTGGGCGTGAGGGTCTGCACCGCAGCGACATTGTCGACGCGGCGAACGTGGGTGACTGTGTAACTAGCCACGGTGCAGACTCCTCAATACCCGGTGTCGGATCAGGTCAACTTGACGA
>Ga0208005_1000776_pt1 | contig 11149 bp, 10 predicted proteins | sample DEB19_08_DNA_3_FD_184530 | JGI IMG/M metagenome (GOLD analysis project Ga0208005, IMG submission 184530) | Aqueous microbial communities from the Delaware River and Bay under freshwater to marine salinity gradient to study organic matter... | ecosystem: Environmental > Aquatic > Marine > Coastal... | reverse complement strand
AGTTGCTATCGCTTTATCAGAGGCTGGTATGTCAAAGCCTAAGAAGAAGAAATGAAGCAAGGACTATACGCTAACATCCAAGCCAAGCGTAAACGTATCGCTGAAGGCTCTGGTGAGAAGATGAGAAAACCAGGCACTAAAGGTGCTCCAACAGCAAAAGCATTTAAGGAGGCAGCAAAAACTGCTAAGAAGAAATGAAGAAAGATTCAAGGCTGGAAAGAGCAGGAGTCTCTGGATATAATCAACCTAAAAGAACACCAGGACATCCTACGAAATCTCACATTGTTGTAGCAAAGGACGGTGATCAAGTTAAAACGATTCGTTTTGGTCAACAAGGTGTTAAAGGTTCTCCTGAAGGATCTGCTAGGAATAAAGCCTTTAAAGCTCGCCACGCAAAGAATATTGCTAAAGGGAAGATGTCAGCGGCCTTCTGGGCTGATAAAATTAAATGGTGATCTAAATGGCTACATTCTTAGATTGTGTTAATGGTGTACTACGTAGGCTTCGTGAGACTGAAGCAGCCTCTGTTACTGACACAACTTATGTTAAGTTAGTAGGTGACTTTGTTAACGAAGCTAAACGTGAAGTTGAAGATGCATGGAACTGGTCTGTACTTCGTACCACTAAGACAATCACTACTGTCAATGGTACACAGAACTATGAGATCCCTGGTACTAATCCTAGGTCTAGGTTATTAGTAGTTTACATACCATCACTGAAGAGAGATCTTCAGCAAGCTACACAGAATCAGATGCATGAGTGGAACAACCTTCAAGGATCAGTGAATGGAGATCCTCAGTATTTTTCTATTGGTAACAGTACATCATCTACTGGTGTTATTACTCTTGATCTATGGCCTATCCCATCGTCAGCATTGACTGTTAAAGTAGACTGTGTTGTACCACAGGCTGATTTGTCCGCTAGCACTGATGTGTTGTATGTCCCTTCAGAGTTAGTGATTCAAGGTGCTTTACTACGTGCTATCAATGAACGTGGTGAAGATGGTGGTCGTCTAAGCGAACAACAAGCTGATTTGTATCGTAAAGCAGTAGCATCCTATATCTCTATAGAAGCAGAGCGATACGGTGATGAAACAACCTGGGAGTGGGTATAATGGCTGCTGAGTTACGGTCAGTTAGTATCGTAGCTCCTGGCTTTGCTGGTCTTAATACACAAGACTCTTCAGTAGCTATTACTAAAGACTTTGCACTGAAAGCAGAGAATGCTGTTATTGATCAGTTTGGTCGTATTGCTTGTCGTGGTGGTTGGGATAACGTCAATACATCAGCAGGATACAACAGCACAGAACCTACGCTACTCCATGAAGTAGTTAAACAAGACGGTACAACACAGATTGTATCTATTGGTAATAATCGTATCTATACAGGTACAACAACACTGACTCAGGTCTATGATGGTTCTGCTACATGGACAGCACAGAACTGGAAAGCAGTTAACTTCAATGACCATACATACTTCTTCCAACGTGCTCATAATCCACTGATCTATGATCACACAGCGAACACATGGACTTTAGTGTCCGCACATCCTAGCTATTCAGGTACTGTACAGTTAGCTAATGAAGTCTTAGCTGCTTATGGTCGTTTATGGGTAGCAGATACATCAACGAACAAGACTACGATATGGTGGTCTGATACGTTGATCGGTTATAAGTGGAATGGAGGCACTTCAGGCTCTTTAGACATTGAGAATGTATTCACTAACGGTACTGACTCAATCGTTGGCCTAGCAGCCTTTAATGGCTTCCTAATCATATTCTGTAAGAAGTCTCTGATCATCTATAGTGGAGCTGCATCAGATCCAGCTTCTAATCTTACCTTAGTAGAGGTTATTGATGGTGTTGGATGCATTGCTAGAGACTCCATTCAGGATGTCGGAACAGATATTTTCTTCCTTAGTGATACAGGGATTCGTAGCCTCGGTAGAACAATTCAAGAGAAGTCAGCACCTTTGTTTGATGTATCAAAGAATGTTAGGGATGATCTAATCAGTGACATCGCTATCAACGAAGACAACGAGAACATCAAATCAGTATTCTATGAGAAGTCTGGATTTTATCTACTTAGTTTACCTACTAGAGAACTTTCCTACTGCTTAGATCTCAAGCAACGTCTACAAGATGGTTCCTGTAAAGTAACTACGTGGACACTAGCACCAAAGGCTTTACTGTCTACAAGAGATAGGAAGCTATACATCAGCAGAGCTGGTTACATCGGTGAATATGCTGCTAGTTACTCTGACAATGGTACAACAATTAGGTTCTTGTACTATACATCTCACTTAGATGCTGGTAACGCATCAATACTAAAGATACTTAAGAAGTTATCCATCATTGTTATTGGTGGTTCGCAGACTACATTGTTTCTTAAATGGGGTACAGACTACACAACTAACTTTCAAAGTGTAGAGATGAACTCTATTCCAAGTACACCACAATCAGAGTATAATGTGTCTGAGTTTAACATTGCTGAATACTTCAGTACAACCAAAGCAATCAACATACTTAAAGCACAGCTTAGCAACGATGGTAGAGTGTTCCAAGTAGGTATCGAAGCTAATGTAGATGCTGATGTACTGTCCATACAACAGATGGATGTATTCTTCAAAACTGGAAGAACAGTATGATCATTTTTGATAGGAATCACTAATGGCTACCACATTTAATTTAAGCCCTACAGAAAAGCAAGGAGTCATAGACTTCATTGTAGGGAACTTAAACAACCCTGAAGTTATCAGAAAAGCTGCACAGCAATACGGTGCTACAGCAGATGACTTAGCCTCTGTGACAGGTATTCCTGTAGATCAAGTTCATCAGTATTTCTTAAATGCTGGTGTACCTATGGGTACTTTATTGACAGGTGGTGTACAACGAAACTTTGGTACTGAAGGTAATATCCGTCAGTTAGACAAAGGCGAAGACATCACTGTTGAGAAGGCTATCGGACGACAAGGTGATAAGATTGTTGTTCAACGGTATGATGCTTATGGCACACCAACAACGACAAGACTTGCTGATCCTAATACTTCTGAAGGTCGAGGCTGGTTACAGGCACTAGGCATTGTTGGAGGTGCTATTGGACTAAGTAGTCTACCTGAGATAAGTTCTTTGTTCGGTGGTGCTGAAGCTACCACTGCTGCTGGTTCTACACTACCTGCTACTGGAGCAACCGCTGCTGAAGTTGCTGCTGGTTCAGCGTTACCTGCTGCAAGCACATTGACTGGTGATGCTGCTCTGTTAGAAGCTTTAACAGGTGGAACAACTGCTGGTGCTGCTGGAACATTAGGAACTGCTGGTGCAGCAACAGCCGCTGGTTCTTCTTTGTCAGTGCCGTCTAGTTTGTTAAGTTCAGCAGCAAATGCTGTTGTTAATGCGGTGTCTAACCCAGGTGCTAGTAGTTTACTAGGTAACTTAATTGGCTCTGGTGCTAACTTAGCAATGGTTAACGATGCTGCTGATAAGCTACGTAAACAAGGACAGATAAGCCAAGACGAATACAATAAGCTATCAACAAACTTATTTAATGCTTACCGTGATGTAGGTCAAGGTGCTGGTACAGCATTAGCTAACATTGGTGAACGTGCATCAAAGATGGTTGGTGACTTCACACCCTATGGTGTATCCACTAACTTAGTAAACACAAGAGTTAATCCACAGACAGGACAACTAGAAAGTAACATTACTGACACAGCTCAGATGCTGATGGCTCCTCTAGGTAGGGCTGCTATTCAGTCTGCACAGGCTGCTGAGATGACTAACGTAGATCAACTCAGTCAGGATTACTACAACAAGTTAGCTGCATTGTCCGCACCTGAAGCACAGCGTCAGCGTCTAGCCACTGAAGAGCGTATGCGTCAGCAAGGTAGGTTAGGTTTACTTGGTTCTGGTCTTGATGTAACCGGACAACAAGTAAGCACAGCAGCACCTGAGTTAACTGCTTTGGAACAAGCATTGGCAAGACAGCAACTAGAAAGAGAAGTACAGTCTAGAAACCTTGCATTAGGTGAACGTGGTACACTGTTAAGCCAAGCACAACAAGCTTATGCACCGCTACAGCAGATTAGTCAACAAGCACTACAACAAGCTCAGTTATCTGGTCAGTTAGGTCAGTTGTCTCAAGCTGGTAGGATTGCACAGACTAATGCTTATATGCAACCTGCTATAACTGGTATCACAGCACCATTGAGTTTGTTTGCTCAAGGACTACCACAGGTTGCTAGTACACAACGACTTGGTATTGCTTCTAACTTAGCTGCACAACAGGCTGCATTAGATGCTCAAGCAGTTGGAAGAACTAACGTAGCTAACCAGTTATTGGGTCAGAATGGGTCTAACATTGGTAACTTGATTAACACAGCAGTAGGTTTGTTTAACCAACCATCTAACTACTTACCTGGAACAAACATTACCTATGCTGATGCTCTTAATCAAGGACTAATCGCTATCTAAGGAACAGTAATGGCACAACAACAAATGGGTTTATTTGGTCCTACCCCTAATGAGCTACTACAGGCTCAACAGGCCGCTGACCAAGCCTTAGCTTTACGTCAATCACAGTTTGCTCCTGGTCAAGGTTTGATGTACCAAGCAGCTAGTGCAGGACAACGTGCTGGTAGAAACTTAGCAGGGTTGTTCGGTATTGAAGATCCTGCATTGTCTGAAGCTAAGAAGATGGAAGAGCTAAAGGCTGCTGTAGCTTCTCAGTGGGATGGTAATGATCCACTAGAGGCTTACAAGATCTTTGCTAAAGAAGCTTCTGCTAGAGGTCTTACACAGGCTGCTATCGGTGCTGCTACACAGATTAAAGCTTTTGAGGCTGATAGGGAAAAGACTGAACAGCAAAGAATTAAAACATCTTATGAAATTGGTAAGATTGCAGCACAGACACAAGAAGCATTACGTAAGGCACAGCAAGCCACTGCTGCTAAATTACCTTCTTTAGTCCAATATCAAGAAGCTAGAGATGCTATTGATTATGCTTTACAAACAGAACAAGATCCTCAAGTTCGAACAAGGCTTGAGGCAAGGAAGAAAGAACTTGATAACTATATTAACAAAGAAAGCACAAGAGAGCCTAAAGATAAAACACCTCCTTCAGTAGGTCAAGACAGAGAAGCATTAGCTCAAGATATGTTTGGTACGGATTTTTACAGTTTAACACAGGAACAAAAAAGAGCTGTTAATAAAAAAGCTGATGAACGTGCTGAAAGACTTAAACCGTCTCTAAGTGTTACGTTACCTAAGAACTTAAAATCTATTGGTGATGTTAGAGAACAGTTTACTACTTCCGTAAAACCATACATCACAGCAGCTAATGCAGCAGAACAATCAGAAGCAATGATTGATCAAGCCTCTAAAGGAAACTTCCAGGGTTGGAGAGCAGCTATTACACAGTTAGCTAAATCTGTCGGTGATAGTCAAATTAGTAGAGCTGAGATTGAGGCCTATGGTATTGATCCTAGCCTGGTTGGTTCTATCGTTGATCGGACAAGTATTTTCTTATCGGGAACTCCTTCACAAGACACAATCAATAGTGCTAAGAAAATTGCAAGTTTAGTGAAAAAGGTTAATCAAGATAGAGCAAAACAAGAGCAAGGTACGTTTCTTGAGTTGGCAACGCAGGCTGAAGGGTACAACCCAAAAACAACACCTAGATTCTTTGAACTTCCTTTTGCACCTACTACGGAAGGGGTACGGGAAGGCACTACCTCATCAGGAACTAAATATAAACTTACAATTAAGTAAGGAATAGTAATGCCTACTTACACGTATACGATTAAAGGTCGTCCTGTAGAAACACAGTCACCTCTTTCTGATAAAGAGATTGATGAAATTGCAGCAACTATTCCTGACAGTGAGCCTAAGAAATCCATGACGCAACAAGCGTCAGAAGTATTTAGACGAAGAAATCAAAGAGAACAAAGTGATGTATCTACGTTAGATTACCTAGGTAATGTTGTCAAAGAATCAGCAGCTCGTTTCCCTGCCCAGATTTTACGTGCTATGGGCGGTATGGAACCAGCTCCAGAAGAACTACGTAGGGGTATTGAATCTCAGATAGCACAGCCTGTAGAGCAAGCTGGTAGAACTACTTTAGGCGCACAACAGATACAAGCTCCTTCACGCACAGCTCGTGTGATTGGTGCTGGTATTGAGTCTACAATGGACCCTTTGAGTATAGCAGGAGGTTCTAGTATTGTTGGTCGTTTATTTGGTGGGTTTATACCAGGAATGACAGCAGAGGTTGGTTCACAATCTTTAGAAAAGTATGGCCCTGTTCCTCAAGCACTAGGTGCTTTAACTGGCGGTATTACTGGTGGATTAGCACAGTCTCAGATTGGTGGTAGGATCGCTAAGGCTGGTTATGAAAGAGGTATGCCAATAGTAAAACGGACTTGGCAAAAAGTAACAGGAACACGTCCAGAGGAAGAAATACAGCGTGAGGCTAGTGGTGCTGTAGAAAACATCCTACGTGCTGCTGCTGACGCTGATCCTAACATTGCCGCTAACATCCAGAGAGCTGATGAGATAGCTCGTACTACTGGTGTACAACTACCAGCAACGGCTATCCTAAACAGTAACCCTGTGTTGGTTGATCAAGTTAGGAGCTTAGCTGCTAGAGATCCTGTATTCCGTAGTCAATACGGTCAACAGTTTGAACAAGCTCAACAGGCTTTAGAGGGAAGAGCTACAAGATTGTTCGGACAACCAGCAACAGCCAATACAATCATTCAACAAACTGTTAAGGATATACCTTTAGATAAGGCACAACAACGCAGGTTAGATGCGCTAAATAAACAGATTGCTAAAGAGTCTAGCTTTAATGTCGCTGATCAACAGCAGTTAGGTTCTCGTTTAGCCACACTTGTTGCTACCAAAGAAGATGAAGCTAAGAAGGCTGTAGCTCCTCTATATCAACGTGCTTTTGATTACGCAGAGCAAAACAACGTAGGTCTTCCTGCTGCTGGTGTAGCAGATATATTTCAGTTTGCTACTGATCAACGATCTGCTGATGTGTTCAAGACATTTCCTTCTATCTGGAATAAGATCAACACACAGTTTAAACCTACGTTATCAGAACCAAGTGCGTTGTTAAATGAACGTGGTCGTCCTTTAGTTCCTGGAGGAGAACAAGTTTTTAAAGCAGCTAGTATTGAAGATCTTGATTCATTAAAACGTGAGATCAACAGACAGTTACGAACAACAAGAGATGAAGCATCTGTAAGGCTTTTAAGTGAATTAAAGTCTAAAGTTAATGGTGTGATTAACACACTTCCAGAAGGGTTTGTTACTCAGTACAAAGCTGCTGATGCAGCTTATCTTGATCAAGTAGGATTACCATTTAATACAGAAGCTATCAAGCAAGTAGATAGAGCTAAGTTTGATGAATCTGTTTTACCTGTACTAACTAAGAATAAGTCAGCTTTATCTCAGTTCTTAGATGTAACTGGTAATGAAGGCTCAGACTTAGCTATGAAGGCTTTCTTGTTAGACTTTGACAAGACGGCAGTGAAGAATGGTGTCATTGATGTTAATGCTGCTAGAAAGTGGTTAAAAGCAAACAATTCTGAATTGTCTTTGTTAGGCGATAAAGCAGATACCATTAGAAATGCCGTTGATAATGTAAATACTCTTAACGCAGAAAAGGTAAGAATCAACAATGCCTTCACAGAAGCTAAAAAGAATAAGCTACTCCAACTAGAAGGTAAGACTGCACAAGAGATCGTAAGTGGTCTATACAGCAAACCAGCTAATGTAGATCAGTTCTTACGTACCTATGGTAGTAACGTAGATACATTGAATGCTGTACGATCATTCATGTTAGATGATGTGTTGTCCGCTACTGATCCTATTGCAGCATTGACGGACAGGACTAGGAAGGCTACATACGATAAAGTCTTTGGTCCTACTTACATCAAGAACGTAGAGAGTTTGGCAGAGGCTTCTAAACGTTTAGCGGACAATCCTGCTAACGTTAAGTTTAATGTTGAGGAAGTTCCTAAGACAGGGTTTGAAAGGGTTACAGGAACAAGCCCTGAGTCTGCTCTTTCGCAGGTACGAAACCCAGTAGCATCTACAGCCTATGCTGTATCATCTCTGTTGTCTAAGTTCTGGGCTAAACAGACAGCAGAAGCTACTGATGCTCAGCTTAAGGCTTTATTGCTTAATCCTCAAGAAGTTAAGAAACTATCACAGGCTTTCACACCAAAGGCTGATGGATCTTTAGATTTAACTAAGGTTAATTCAGCACTGAAGTCAGCACAGAAGTTCGGTGTTAACTTACTAGAGATGGCAATCAATGATGCTGCAATGGGTGCTGTAAGAGCTACACCAGCTATCCAGGCTAACATGCCAGAGGAGATGCAGTAATGTTTGAACTCATTGGTGCTCTGATCGGTGGTGTCTTTCGTCTTGCTCCTGAAGTCTTAAAGATCTTAGATAGGAAGTTTGAAAGAGAGCATGAACTAAAGAAGTTAGACGTTGAAGTCTCTATTGCTAAGATGCAAGCAGAGTTTGCTCTACAGCAAGGACATCAGCGTCTACAAGAGCATGAATTAGATGCTATCGGTGAAGCATTCAAACAACAAGCAGAGTCTGATGGTAAGGCTTGGAAGTGGGTAGCATCGCTGTCAGCACTAGTTAGGCCAGCAGTGACTTATTGGTTTGTTTTCTTTTACTCATCAGTAAAGATTGCAGGACTTTACTTAGCTTTCTTACAAGACGGTAGTTGGACTTCTGTACTCGTTACAGGCTGGACTGATTTCGATGAGGGAATGCTTGCTATGATACTTACGTTCTGGTTTATCGGGAGGGTTTGGGAGTCATCGAAAAAATGATAGACAAAGCAAAGAAAGCAGAACAAGATAGAAAGTATAGGGAAAAGAATAAGGAAGCGTTGAAAGAACGTAAAAAACTTTACTACTTAGCTAACAGAGAAAAGATACGTGAAAAAGGTAGGTTGGACTACGAAAAAAATAAAGATGCTTACAAAGAAAGAGCTAAAAAATGGAAAGATCAGAATGTTGCGTTACATAACGCTAGGTGTATGGATAGACATGTTAAGAAATTAAAAGCAAGGCCTTCCTGGTTAACTATGATTCAATTAGTACAAATTCAAGAGTTCTACGAAATAGCTAAAGCACGTTCTTATCAGACTGGTATTGTTCATCATGTAGATCATATTGTCCCACTACAAGGTAAGAACGTATCTGGTTTACATGTTCCTTGGAATCTACAAATTTTAACCGCGTCTGAGAATTGTAGCAAAAGTAACAATGTCTATTAAAGAAGTAATCGCCATTGCTGAACCACTAATCAAGAGATTCGAAGGCTGGAGAAGTAAACCCTATCTATGCAGTGCTAACGTCCCCACCATAGGTTGGGGATCAACCATGTATGAGAATGGTGATAGGGTTACCTTAGATGATCCTGAGATCTCAAAAGAAAGAGGACAGGAATTGTTTGAACTTGATGCAGAGAGATTCCTACTTCAAGTCTACAAAGCCTGTCCAGTGTTGACGAAACACCAAAATAAAGCTGCTGCAATACTTAGCTGGACTTATAACTTAGGACCAGCTAGGCTCCGATCATCCACGATGCGAACAAGGATAAACCAAGAACGATGGGAGGAAGCTGTTCAAGAACTAAAGCGTTGGAATCTTGCAGCAGGTAAAGTAACCAAAGGCCTTGTTCTTCGTCGTGAAGCAGAGGCGACATTATTCCTCCTTGGCCCATCCAACAACAAAGCTAAAGATAGCGATGTTAACGAAGACAAAGAACCCTTCGAGAAGAACCTCAGAGCTGTCCTCGTCAGTTACGACAAAATCATCAGAGTAGCAAATCCCTAACATAAACCCTGGTAGAAAAGACCAACCATAGATATTCGGCATAGTTTTCCTTAGTGACCTTTATAGACCCCTTTGTAGGGGTCTTTTTTTTTATCTAGATTTCACACACTCCGGCTACACAGGCAAGCTGCTGTGCACCTTCAACGTTATCATCATTCTCTTTGAGCATATCCCAGTTGATGTTTACTGGCATCTTAGCTAACAAGGCTTCATAGTCTTCCTTGCTGCATGTCTCATAAGGTGCTTGTCGATAAGTGCCCCCATCCATTGGCAGGAATGATACACCAGTACAGATGTCAAAGTTGTCATACACCCAAGCCCCTACAGTAGGCCAATCATTCTCATTGACTGAAATAGTTACTGAAGGTTTATGTTCGCACCAGTGAAGCTGATAGATACGCCATAGGTTAAGGTGAGATATAGCATCAACATCATCCCTGGTGATAGCGCCTTCAGGAGCCTTCATAGGAAACGAGAACACGGTAGTGCTATCTGGTCTCATCACACAAGGTTCACTGGGAATACCTTGTTCGATCATAAACGCCGTGAGAGGATCTTTTTTATCTGATCGTACACGCCTAATGTAATACTGGGCATGTTGAGGATGAATGCCAGAAGCAGTGCCACAAAGCTGAGACACAGTACCAGAAGGCTTGACGCAAGTGATAGCAGCAGAGACAGGGATATTAAGAGCATTTGCTGTAACTTCGTTAGCAATGATTGCTTCATTTTTCAACATCTCCAATCTTGCTGGTAACGCTTTATCATCAGGATCATTCAGTAGTTTATGATCATAGATACCTGTCAGCGATACACCCAATAGACGCTCTTCAGCGGTGTTCTTTTCCCAGATCTTACGTAGGTATGGGAAGGTAGTCATTGTGCTCTGCCAAGTACCTAGAATCGATGCTACACGTACTTTGTACATCAAGTCTTGAAGAGTGTCCGTATCACGAACAATGACCTCTGTGAGGTTACAGAACTGGTAAGGACGAAGGATAATCTCTGAGCAAGGATTCGTACCGAAGTCATGGTTAGGATCTCTACGGCCATTAACAGCTGCTTGCTTCTTCGATGCATCTCTGTTAAAGATACCACGTTCACCTGAATGGCTCTCATAGATCGAACACCATTCACGCATAAACTGCCCTACTGAAGGCTTTACATCATACACAGCAGAGTTGTTAGCAAGGCTACGCTGTCCTTGTTGTTCCCACCATGCTCCTGCTTTAGCGTGTGCCATACGATCATCACTGAGATCGCTTAAAGAGATCATTGCAGA
>Ga0208005_1000773_pt1 | contig 11174 bp, 9 predicted proteins | sample DEB19_08_DNA_3_FD_184530 | JGI IMG/M metagenome (GOLD analysis project Ga0208005, IMG submission 184530) | Aqueous microbial communities from the Delaware River and Bay under freshwater to marine salinity gradient to study organic matter... | ecosystem: Environmental > Aquatic > Marine > Coastal ... | reverse complement strand
CTTTGCTAAATAACGACGCTTATGAACTTTTTGAATGAAGTAACGAAGCATGCGCTCGGTGGTATCAAAGTCTGCAATAACACCATCCTTTAGTGGACGAATTGCCACAATATTTCCTGGAGTACGACCAATCATCTTCTTTGCTTCAAGACCAACTGCAAGAATTCCGCCGGTATCTTGATTTACCGCCACCACAGAAGGCTCGTTGAGCACAATGCCACGACCGCGTACATAAACAAGAGTATTCGCGGTACCTAGGTCTACCGCCATATCACGGCCGATAAATGAAAGCCTTGCGTTTGGATTGCTCATTTACTTCCCTCCGAAGAAGATCGAAATTTCACGTTCTGCAGATTCAACTGAATCTGATCCGTGAACAATGTTCTGTACAACTTTTGTTGCTTGTTGACGAGCTAAGTCACCACGAATAGTTCCTGGCGCTGCCACAGTTGGATCTGTAACACCAGCCAAAGAACGGAAACCTTCAATAACTCTTTCACCTTCAGCAATAAGCGCAACGATTGGTCCGCTCATCATGAACTCAAGTAATGGTTCGTAAAAAGGTTTGCCTTCGTGCTCTGCGTAATGACGTTCAAGAATTGCACGATCTGCTTGCAGCATACGTAACGCCGTTACTTCATAACCTTTGCGTTCGATACGTGCAATTACTTCTCCGACTAAACCACGGCGTACGCCATCGGGCTTAACCAAAACGAGGGTGCGTTCTTTGCTCACCCGCTTATTCTATTGGGCGTCGCGCTTAGCGACTAATTCAGCCCGGATGGCCTCACCCTTACGGCCAAAATAGATTGCGCAGCCCCAAAGCACAATGAAAATCAATGCGATTATCGCAAAAGCTGGGACTACCAATGAATAACCCGCCATGGCCACCTGTAGCAGAGAAGCAATGATCCAACCTGAACGTCTCTTGAGTAAACCTGCTGAGAGAAAAAGCAAAAGCGAAATTGTCGAACCAATAATCAATTCAGAAGTTGAAGCTTCTTTCATCGCAAGTAATAGCGCAAAACCAACGCAAATTGATTCCATCACTAAAACCGAAGCACCTAAAATTCTCATTTATTTTCCTTTAGCTCTTTCAAAATTGCGCGAGCTTCCCCAACTGTTATAACTGAACCCGTAATTAACACACCAACAGTTTCGTCTTCCAACGGATGGCTGCCGTCAGCAATTGCTTTTGTAATTGCAACTTTTAAATCTGGTTCGACAAAAATCCGATCACCATCTATAAAAGCACGCGCGACTTTTGCCAACTGATCAGCTGGAAGTGCTCGTGGAGATGAGCTTTGAGTAACGATAACTCCATCGATTACATCTTTAATTTCGTTAAAAATTCCAGCGGCATCTTTGTCCGCAAAGACGCCAACTACGGCGATTACGCGACCAAAGGTGAATTCTTCTTGAAGTGTGTTGGCAAGAGTTCTTGCACCATGCGGATTATGCGCAGCATCCAAAATTACGGTCGGATCTCTGCGAACAATCTCAAAGCGACCAGGTGAAGTCGCCGCCGCAAACCCTGCTTTAACAGCCTCCAGATCTAAATGTTGATCGCCAAAGAATGCTTCAGCTGCCACTAAAGCCGCCGCAGCATTTGCTGCTTGATGTTTGCCATGTAGCGGTAAGAAGATGTCTGAATAAACATCTTTAGTACCTCGAATAGTAAGTAGTTGGCCACCTACCGCCATTTGGCGAGACATTACTTCATATTCGATGCCTTCGCGCGCTACATCTACTCCTAGTTCCGCAGCTCTAGCTAAAAGGATTTTCGCTACCTCTGGTTCTTGATTGGTAAGGACCGCAAAAGCACCTTCTTTTAGAATACCCGCTTTAGTTTGTGCAATTTCTTCAATGGTATTTCCGAGATATTCCATATGGTCCATGCCGATAGGCGTAATTACAGTTACGGTCGGCTTAATAATATTTGTGGCATCCCATTGACCACCCATTCCAACTTCAAAAATACCAACATCTACCGGGTGTTCTGAGAATGCAGCCATTGCCAATCCAGTTACTGCTTCAAAGAATGATATTGGATTAGGTAATTTTGAATCGACAAAATCAAAGTAAGCCGCAATGTCGTTGTAATTAAAAATTAATTCTTCAGCACCAATCATCTCTCCATTGATACATATGCGTTCACGAAAATCTTCTAAGTGCGGACTGGTGAAACGACCTGTGCGCAATCCGTGCGCAAATAGCAATGAATCAATAAATCTTGTTGTCGAAGTCTTGCCATTGGTTCCGCCAATGTGAATTGTCGGATAAGAAAGTTGCGGTGAACCTAGTGCGTCACACAAAAGTGAAATTCGATCTAACGAAGGTTGGATTCTGGTCTCTGGCCAACGTGCCAGCAACGCATTTTCAATTGCAGCTAAACGTTCGCGATTTTCTGCACTGATCATTTTGGTATCACGCTGGTAAAGAAGCTAATTGCGCTTTAATGCGTTCGATATCTTGGTCGCACTTGGTTAAGCGTTCGCGAATCTCTGCAACAACATTCTCTGGCGCTTTAGCCATGAAGCCTTCATTCCCAAGTTTGGCAGTAGCGGTTGCTCGGTCTTTCTCTGCTGTAGCTAAATCTTTAGTCAAACGAGCGCGTTCTGCGGCCACATCAATTGAACCGGTTAAATCAAATTCGGCGCGAATCTCACCAATTTCTAATTTAGCTGATGGAGTGAAATCTCCTGATTCTAATTTCAGCAAGAACTCTGCTCCCGCTGCATATGGAGCAAGGTCAGATGGAACAACTAAGCGACCTGGGATTTTCTGGCTGGTTTTGATTCCTTGATCATTTCGGAATCTACGAACTTCTGTGATTACTTCTTGAAGTTGAGCGACAATCTTTTGAGATGGCTTATCAATAGAAGATTTGTCAGCAGCTGGCCATTCAGCAATAACCAATGATTCTTGGCCAGTTAAAGTGGTCCAAAGTTCTTCGGTAATGAAAGGCATTATTGGGTGCATTAAGCGAAGTAGCTGATCTAGAACATGGCCAAGTACCCGCTTGGTTGCTGCAGCATCACCTTTTTGGAATGCATCTTTAGATAGTTCTAGGTACCAATCGCATAAGTCATCCCAAGCAAAGTGGTAAATCAATTCCGATGCTTTTGCAAATTCGAAAGTTTCTAGTAACTGATCTGCTTCGGCAATAGTTTCGTTTAGGCGGCTAAGGATCCACTTATCGATTGCATTTAATGTAGAAAACTCTGGAAGTGGGCCTTCGACGGTCGCGCCATTCATTAATGCAAATCGAGTTGCATTCCAAAGTTTGGTTGCAAAATTTCGAGCTCCGCCAATCCATTCCTCTGCTAGCGCTTGATCTGCACCAGGGTTAGAACCGCGCGCAAGTGAGAACCTGAGAGCATCAGAACCATATTTATCCATGAACTCAAGTGGATCAACTACGTTGCCCTTGGATTTAGACATTTTCTTGCCAAATTTATCTCTTACCAAACCATGTAAAACAATGGTGTCGAATGGTTGTTTTCCATCCATTGCAAACAATCCAAAAATCATCATGCGCGCAACCCAGAAGAACAAGATGTCATAACCAGTTACCAAAACTGAATTTGGATAAAACTTCTTTAGGTCATCAGTGTTATCTGGCCAACCTAATGTTGAAAATGGCCAAAGCGCTGAAGAGAACCAAGTATCAAGAACATCTTCATCTTGAACCCAACCTGTTGGCGCAGTTTCATCTGGACCAACAACTTTTACTTGACCATCTGGGCCATACCAAACTGGAATTCGATGTCCCCACCAAAGTTGTCTGGAAATACACCAATCATGCATTCCATCAACCCACTCAAAGTAGCGAGGTTCCATTTCAGTTGGTGAAATCTTTACTTTGCCATTTCGAACTGCATCGCCAGCTGCCTTTGCAAGTGGCGCAACTTTCACAAACCATTGCAAAGATAAGCGTGGTTCAACAATTGTTTGGCAACGCGAACAGTGGCCGACGCTATGCGAGTATGGGCGCTTCTCCCAACCAAGCAGTCCATCTTTGCGAAGTTCTTCTACTACCGCGCGTCGTGCATCAAAGCGGTCCATTCCATCAAACTTGGTATTGGTGCCTTCCATGATGCCGTGTTCGTTCATGATGATGATCATCGGTACACCATGGCGCATACCCATTTCAAAGTCATTCGGATCATGTGCTGCAGTTACTTTAACTGCGCCGGTACCAAATTCAGGGTCTACTATTTCATCGGCAATGATTGGAATCATTCGATCTACATAAGGAAGACGAACAGTCTTACCAATCATATGCTTGTAGCGATCATCATTTGGGTTTACGGCCACCGCTCCATCGCCAAGCATGGTCTCTGGACGAGTTGTTGCAATCCAAATCTGATTCTCATCATCATCGCGGCCATAACGAATTTGTACAAATTCGCCATCAATATCGTGATGATCGACTTCAATATCCGAAAGCGCTGTTAAGCAACGAGTACACCAGTTGATGATTCGCTCGGCACGATAAATAAGTTCGGCGTCATAAAGGCGCTTGAAAATTGTTTGAACTGCACGAGATAAATTCGCATCCATTGTGAAAGCTTCACGTGTCCAGTCAACGGAATCTCCAAGGCGTTTCATCTGTCCAAGAATTGCGCCACCGGATTCGGCTTTCCATTCCCAAACTTTTTTAACAAACTCTTCGCGGCCAAAGTCGTGACGTGATTTTCCTTGTGCAGCTAATTGACGTTCAACCACATTCTGAGTTGCGATACCTGCGTGATCCATTCCTGGTAACCAAAGAGTTTCGAAACCCTTCATGCGCTTCATGCGAACCAAAGTATCTTGCAAGGTGTGATCAAGCGCGTGACCAATGTGTAGAGAGCCAGTGACATTTGGTGGCGGAATCACAATTGCGAATGCAGGTTTTTCCGATTTTGAATCAGCGGTGAAATAACCAGCATCGAGCCACTTCTTATAAAGCGGGCCTTCGATGTCAGCAGGAACAAAGCCTGTTGGCAATTCACGCGTCATAGCGCCGTAGTCTAGATTAAAAAGTTAGGCGCTTTTCTCTTCAGAACGCTTAGCGCGTTTCGAATCCCCGCTTCGAGTAACGATCTTTGGCTGCGCATCTGAATTAATACATTCAGCCGTAACAATGACTTTCTCTACATCCTCGCGGCCAGGAATGTCATACATCACGCCAAGCAATACGTGTTCCATGATTGCGCGAAGTCCACGTGCGCCGGTGCCGCGCTTTAGAGCCAACTCAGCAATTGCATCTAATGCCTCTGCATCAAATTCAAGTTGAACATCATCTAATTCAAATAGCTTCTGATATTGGCGAACTAGAGCGTTCTTAGGCTCAGTAAGGATCTGAATTAAAGCTGTCTTATCTAAGTTAGAAACCGAAGTAATAACTGGAAGACGTCCAATAAATTCTGGAATCAATCCAAACTTCAATAGATCCTCTGGCATTACGTCAGCGAAAACATCTGATGCTTCGCGATCTTCAGCAGTACGAAGTGGTGCGTTGAAACCTACTCCAGATTTACCTGCTCTGCCTTCAACAATTTTTTCTAGACCAGCAAATGCGCCACCAACAATAAATAGAACATTGGTGGTATCGATTTGAATAAATTCTTGATGCGGATGCTTGCGGCCACCTTGTGGTGGTACCGAAGCTACAGTTCCTTCGAGAATCTTTAGTAGTGCTTGTTGTACGCCTTCACCTGACACATCGCGAGTGATTGATGGGTTTTCGGCTTTGCGCGCAACTTTATCGATTTCATCAATGTAGATAATTCCAGTTTCAGCCTTTTTAACATCATAATCTGCCGCTTGTAAAAGTTTAAGCAAGATATTTTCGACATCTTCGCCTACGTAACCTGCTTCGGTAAGTGCTGTTGCATCGGCAATTGCAAATGGCACATTTAACATACGCGCAAGAGATTGAGCTAATAAAGTCTTACCGCAACCTGTTGGACCCAACAGCAAAATATTTGATTTTGCTAATTCGACTGCCCCATCGCGTTTGTTATCGCCTGATTGAACTCGCTTGTAGTGGTTATAAACCGCAACCGCTAGAGATTTCTTTGCGCGCTGTTGACCAATCACGTAGTTATCTAAGAATTCATAGATTTCGTGTGGTTTTGGTAGCTCTTCAAAACCCGCTGCGGCTGCTTCTGAGAGTTCTTCAACAATGATCTCATTGCAAAGCTCGATACATTCATCGCAGATATAAACGCCAGGACCCGCAATCAATTTCTTGACTTGCTTCTGGGTTTTGCCACAGAACGAACATTTCAATAGTTCATTGGCTTCGCCGATTCGGGTCATTCTGGTCTCCTTGAGGGGAAAGTTATATGCGAAATTTTATTGCTTATGCTCTCTTTGCGTATTGATAATTGAGCTTAATCTTGTTCGCTCTTAGCAGAACGAGTAGGAGTCTTCATCTCTTTAACGCCTGGCACTCGATAAACAATTACATTAACAAGAATGTGAAAAGCTGCCGCAAAAATTAAGAAATTTCGTTCGCCAACCCAGCTTGTTACGGGACCAACCAGAGCTAAACCAAGCGGAATCATTCCTGCAGAACCTGCATGATCTAAAGCGAACACTCGGCCTAACTTCTCTTTTGGAACCTCTCGCTGCAAAGCGATTGGCCAATAGGCATCCCATGGCCCAACAGAGATTCCGGCAATTAAATAAACAATTACGATAAATGTTGGTGAAAACGGAAATGCTAAGGCTAATGGCATCAATGCAAATGCAGACCAAACTGTAAGCGATACCAGTCCTGGATACTTTGGCTTTAGTTTTAGAGCCCAAAGGGAAGATACTGTCGCGCCAATTGCAAAGGTCGCCATAGACGCTGCTAACACAGAATTTGTTTCAAATTCACGCTTTGTGATTATGGGTAGCAAAATAGTTTCCGCTGAGTAGACAACCATTAATTGAAAAGTTGCCATCAAAATCATGGCGCCAACCCAAGGCATCTCTTTTACTACCTGCAATCCCTCTTTGAATTCGTGTATAAAAGGTTCGCGATCTTCGATTCGTGCAACTCGTTCTTCCTTAATTCCGTATAAGAGCATTGCGCCGAATAAAAATGTTGTTGCGGTTAGAGCAAAAGTTAATCTAGCTCCTACTAAGGCAACTACTACGCCACCAATTGCAGGTCCGATGATTTGCCCCAAACGACTTGTAATTCCTCTGATTACATTTGCCTGTTGCAATACATGTTCTGGAACGATTACATTCATAATTGCAGCAGAAGCTGGCGCACCAAACGCATCTCCAATGCCAACCAAGAAGACAATGAGCGCCATCCAAACTCTAGGAATATCAGGTGCGGATACAAAAACTAAAATAATTAACAACAATGCGCGACCAACATCTGCGCCAATCATCACGTATTTTCGTTTTATTCGATCTGCCCATACGCCACCAACTAGAGTCAGAGCCGTACCGCTTAAAATTCTTGCTGCGAGAATTAAGCCTAAAGAGGTGGCATCTCCTCCAGCATCAATGATGACAATCGCCAGCGCCATGGGAAAAGCGCCAGATCCAAGAGTTACGAGTAAGTTAGAAAACCAGATGCGCCGAAAATTCCTATAGGAAAATAGCGCACCTGGTTCGAAGTAAGACTTTAGATTAATGATTCCTACGCAGTTGGCTTTGCTTTGCGTGATGTTAGAACTTGGTCGATAAGTCCATACTCAACTGCTTCTTGAGAAGTAAGGATCTTGTCGCGTTCGATATCTGCAGAGATTTGCTCTTTGGTCTTAGTTGAGTGTTTCTCAAGCATGATTTCTAACAATTCGCGCATACGCAAAATCTCTTTTGCTTGCAGTTCGATATCTGATGCTTGTCCGCCACCTTCTGAATATGGCTGGTGAATCAAGATACGTGAATTAGGTAGCGCCATGCGCTTGCCCTTAGTTCCGCCAGCCAACAAAATCGCTGCTGCTGAAGCCGCCTGACCTAAACAAATTGTCATGATGTCTGGACGTACAAACTGCATGGTGTCGTAAATAGCTGTAAGCGCTGTAAATGAACCACCAGGTGAGTTGATGTACATCATGATGTCACGATCTGGATCCATTGATTCAAGGGTCAAAAGCTGTGCCATCACATCGTTTGCCACAGTGTCATCAATTGCTTGACCTAAGAAAATAATGCGCTCTTCAAATAACTTTGTGTATGGATCTAAACGCTTGAAACCATATGAAGTTTTCTCTTCAATAGTTGGTAGAACGTAACGATTATTAATTTCGAAATTCTCTAACATTACTTCTTTCCAATCTGTGAAGCGGTCTTCACAACGTGATCGACGAAGCCATATTCCTTAGCTTCTTCAGCTGTAAACCAACGATCGCGATCTGAATCTGCAGTAATAGTTTCTGCCTTTTGGCCGGTGTGGAATGCAATCAAGTCGGCCATCTTCTTCTTTGTAAATCCAATTTGTTCAGCTTGAATACGAATATCGGTTGCAGTTCCGCCGATACCACCAGATGGCTGGTGCATCATGATGCGTGCATGTGGCAATGCATAACGCTTGCCTGGCGCACCCGCACAAAGTAGGAATTGACCCATTGATGCAGAAAGTCCCATTGCAACTGTTGCAACATCATTAGGAACAAATTGCATGGTGTCATAAATCGCCATACCTGCTGAGATTGAACCACCAGGTGAATTGATGTAGAGGTAAATATCTTTATCTGGATCTTCGGCAGATAGTAGAAGTAGCTGCGCTGCAATTGCGTTCGCCATTGAATCTTCTACGACTGAACCAAGGAAAATGATTCGTTCGCGAAGCAAGCGGTTGTAAACCTCTGAATCAAGACCTGCATTCATGGCATTGCCGCCACGCAAGATGGTCTCCGAAGCCGGTGTCGGAATAAAGTCCACAAGGAACTCCTCTACTTAAAGTTTGAGTACTTTTTCAATACAAAGACCCTAACGCGTTGGCGTGAAAAATGCTTCCCAATTAGGGCAATTAATGCCAGAAAAGGTGAATGTTCGCCGAGGGCGGAATTAATTTAAGAAGAGCTGCGGAAGGAATCCCCTCATGGGGAACCGATCACTTATTCAGCGGATTCGTCGGTTTGGACATCGGCCATGCGCTTTGGGGCCAATGCTTCTAAGTCGACTTTCTTGCCTGATTCTGTAACCACTGAGATGCGGTTCAAGATATTGGCAAGCGCCTTTGCGCGAGCAACTTCTGCGACCATCTGATTGATGTTGCCGGTTTGTGCCAAACGATTAGCAAAATCTTGTGGCGCCATTCCGTAGCGAGATGCTGAACGCATTAAGTATTCAGTCAATTCCATCTCTGAGACATCAACTGCTTCGGTCTTTACAACTTCATCGAGTAAAAAATCTTGTTTGAACATCTGGCGGGTATCGCGTTCTACCTCTGCGCGATGCTCTGCATCTTCTAAGCGACCTTCGCGCTCTAAGTGTGCGTGAATTTCTTCTTCAACAAGTTTTTCTGGAACTGGAATTTCGAGTTCATTTACTAATTTATCTACGAGCTTATCGCGTGCCTGTGCGCCTTGTTCCATAGCCTTTACGCGCTCTAAGCGGACATTTAGATCTGCTTTAAGTTCATCTAAAGTATCAAATTCAGAAGCTAGCTTTGCAAATGCATCATCAAGAGCAGGTAGTTCGCGCTCCTTAACAGATTTAACGGTTACGGTTACTGAACCTTGTTCTCCTTCTTGCATGCCAAGAAGCGAGGTATCAAATATCTTTGAATCTCCAGCGCTTAGACCAACAACAGCTTCATCAAGGCCATCAACCATGCTGTTTGAACCAACTTCGTAAGAAATATCGTTAGCGGTTCCGCCTTCGACCTCTTCTCCGTTTACCTTTGCAACTAAATCAATGTTGATGAAGTCGCCAGTTTTTACTGCACGCTCAACAACATGAAGTGTTCCGAAGCGAGCGCGAAGCGCATCTACTTGCTCATTAACTTCCTCAGTTGTGACAGTTACATCATCAACAGTAATTTCAATCTTTGAAAAATCTGGAAGTTTAATTTCTGGACGAACATCAACTTCGATGGTGAAAGAAAGCTTTTCGTTATCTACGAACTCTTTGATATCAACTTCAGGTCGACCGATTACTGAAATTTTATGTTCGCGAGCTGCTTGGGTGTAGAAATCTGGAAGCGCTGCATTGATCGCTTCATCAATTACTGCGCCGCGACCTACGCGCTGATCAATCATCGCAGCCGGAACCTTGCCCTTGCGAAAACCTGGAATGTTTACCTGAGCTGCTACTTTCTTGTATGCATCAGCAACATGTGATGACATCTCATTGAATTCAACAGAGATATCAAAACGAACTCGGGTTGGCGAAAGGTTTTCTACTGAGCTTTTCACAAAGCGCTCCTTGCGATTATCAAATACTTGAAAGGAAGTGGTCGGGACGGAGAGACTCGAACTCTCGATCTTCTGCTCCCAAAGCAGACGCGCTAGCCACTACGCTACGCCCCGGTTCTTGCGAGGCAGAAGTCTATGGCAAGAATTGGAAGTTCATAACCAAACCAATTACTCTTAGCCTGTTCGCAAGAATATGCGGGTGTAGCTCAATGGTAGAGTTCTAGCCTTCCAAGCTAGCTGTGCCGGTTCAATCCCGGTCACCCGCTCCAATTCTTATTTAATTCGCACTCCCAACTTGTGAGGCAATAAAACTTCCGCTCAAACTGACGGTTCCCAATCCAATACTTTGGTGGGTAACAGTGGCTACGAGATTAAATCCTGATCCGGCACTAGTGCCATCAATCAAAATATCGGCTTGAAAATTCACTTCCTTGCCAGCCGAACCGTTACGTGAGGACTTTATGTTTGCCATTGAATATCCATATGAAACGGTAGGTGATGCACCATTCGCGCTAATTTCTAATTGAAATGGTAAATCATCTGAAGAATTTGCATAAATACCGACGATTACTAAACGAACAACATAATTTGAATTTGCCGCAAAACTTCCGAATGCGGAAGATATTGCTGTACTTCCTGCACTCGAACCTAATGGACTTGCGAAATTAATATTTCCAAAAAAAGCTCGACTTATTCCTGCAGCGCCAGTTGCACCGGTTGCACCTGCAACACCTTGAGGACCTTGTGGACCTGTTGCACCGGTTTCACCTTTGGCGCCGGTAGCACCTGTTGCACCAGCTGGTCCGGTTT
>Ga0208005_1000769_pt1 | contig 11201 bp, 22 predicted proteins | sample DEB19_08_DNA_3_FD_184530 | JGI IMG/M metagenome (GOLD analysis project Ga0208005, IMG submission 184530) | Aqueous microbial communities from the Delaware River and Bay under freshwater to marine salinity gradient to study organic matter... | ecosystem: Environmental > Aquatic > Marine > Coastal... | reverse complement strand
ACCAGACAATTCATATTGGACATGGGATTTATCCAAGGCAAGAGAAGTAACTAAGGAGTATATGGAAGAAGTTAGATATCAAAGCATTGACGGTTTCGTTGCTGATGTATCCAGAGGAGGACATCATTGGGCAGTAACACATTGGAAAGATTTGGGTAGTCCATTTGTGAAATTAGAAGAACAGAAAAAAATTCCTGTTCCTGCTGATTTTAAAACAGTCATGGAACAAGGAGTGTAAGATGAACCGTCACGACCTAGACATCATATACGTAACTTCATTCTATGATATTCCATTAAAAGGTCTTTGTCGGTATGAAGGTAAAATCCAGAAGTTTGAAACAGATTATGATACAGAAGAATCCACTATCATTTTCCTGACACCTATGCAAAGGTTTCGTGCGTTATGGTCAAAGTGGTTATTTGAGATTTGCGTAGGAAAACACCAGTCATATGAGAACGGTAAACGGGCTCATTACTTTTATTGGCGTAAACCTAAGTTCTTGCATGTACTCCTTTACAAACTATACTTTGGAATTAAAAAATGAAAATTTTATTTGTATCCCACTCACCAACACAAACGGTGATTACTGTATGTTTGGAACGAAAAGACTTAGGCATTACTGATTATGACTATGAAACTCATTTGTATAATGATAATGGATATACTGAGATGTGGTCGGTGTCTAAAGACCATGAGCAAGCCACATACATGCACAAACAACTATGTGAGAAGTGTTATATAAAGGTGAACATGTGACCCAACTAGAACTACAATATTTCTGGCCACTTACCGAGCAGATTCCACTAGACTTGGATTATAGTGAATGCTCAAAGGTGTACACAGTTCCATTATCAGGAATTGGTGGAAGTGTTGGAATATATGGTGTTGGTGGTACTGGTGCAAATTGGGCAGTATCGACTACGCTGAATATTGAACCAAATAGAATGACGGTCAGTCTCGATAAACCTGTACCGTGGTATCGTAAAATATTATTTAATTTACTTGGAATAAGAGTGGTGGAAAAATGAGTCCAGAACTACAGAAAGAACTAGTTGAGAAATATCCTAAACTGTTTTCGAATGAGCAGTTTTGGGGTTTTGAATGCGGTGACGGATGGTACGATTTGCTTGACTATCTGTGCGGATCACTTGTAAAATATACGTATGGTGATGAGGAGATATACGTTGACCAAGTAAAAGAAAAGTTTGGTCGATTGCGTTTCTACTTGTCGAAGGAAGATGATGTTATGCATGGCATGATATCGATGGCCGAATACATGTCAGGTCAAATCTGCGAAGTATGTGGTAATCGTGGTAAGACACGTAGTGGTTCATGGTTGGTAACACTCTGCGATAAACACCATGATGAACGAACAAAGGAGATATAATGAGTCTATTTGCTATTTTGATTTTGATATTTCTATTTGCCGGTGAACCTGATGCGTGGGATAATCTCCATGACTATGCTATGCACGTTACGGCTACACCCGTTAATCAAGTAACTGTTGTGAACAAGGACTGCAAATGAAAAAATTGATTATATTGTCAGTTGTACTTTTAGCGGCATGTAGCAAAGATGATAAACCATTTATTGATGAACGTGTAGCAGATCAATGCTTACGTAGGGAACTGTTCAATGAATGTATGAAATCGTTACCCGCTGGTCCACTAGCAACGAAGTATAATGATTGGGATGAGGTTGTGGCTGAATGTGGCAGTCAAGCATATTATATGTCCCACCGAAAAGAAAGTACAATACCACCAGGATGTAGATGATGAAACCATTATATAAAAGCACCAAAGTAGTTTATGATGCACACCTTAAAGAGTATGCGGTGTATTATCGCAACTGGTTTTTCTGGGATTATGATTGTTCGTATAGGTTTGATGAAAATCCGAAATACCCAATTCACTATTGCACCAGGGAAGAAGCCGAGAAAAAAGCAATCCGGCGAGCATCGGACATGTTAAAGTCTACATTGATATGGAAACAATCTAATTTTACGTTTACAGAATGAAAAAATCAGACTTTCCCGAATTCGATAAAGCATACGAAACTGTGCTATTGCCAGATAATCCTGATATTTTAGATGTACTGGCAGTTAAAAGTAGTTTCACCATATTCCTACATGACTTATGGAGAGGTACTGGACGCAGATTTGCATATGCTATCATACGAGAGTGTATAAAATCGTGCCCACATGAAGAAAGTAGGAACCACATTAGAAAACATTTTGGGATAAAAGATGAATCAAGCAGTCAATAAAACCTTAGATTGGACTAACCGAGGTCAAGCATACTATTACTATAATAAAGAAACAGGTAAAATTATAGGTAAAGTTTCTAATCTACCAATTCAAGATATCTATATTGCTTTAGTTTACACAGGTCAATATACTTTTACGATTGATGATGAACGTCACCTTGGTCAGTATGTCAATTTAGAACATGCAAAAGGTGCAGTTACACATTTCTGGGATATTCAGAACCGTACATTATTGGAAAACTAATTATGGCTTACCGAAGAAGCTCGAAAAAGACTGGGAATAATACAAAAACTACTACCACATCTACTAGTGGGAAGGGTACTAGACTAACACATTCTACAAAAAGTGGAAGTGGAGGAATAAAACGTACATATTCTTGGTCTTGGAACAAAGGTGGTGGAATGCGTAGGACCGTTACAGATAACATTAACGGTTTGATTACTAGGCGTACACTACCTGGAGCTCCTAAAAGTAGAAAATCTTCGGGAACAAGGAGTAGACGTAGGAAAGGTGGTTCTGGTGATTTGTTTCTTCTTAAGCTAATATGGTTACTAATCACCTTACCGTTCATAATTCTTTTCAAATGCAGACGAATAATATGGTGGTTTATCAAATTACCTTTTGTTATTTGCTTTGGAATACTTAAATTAATTTTTAGACGATGATTTATTTCTATACTTTCACCGGTGTCTTTTTTTCTTTGCCATATATACTTAAATTATGCTTCTACTTAATCTAGCGCTCTTTGGATTCCTTACAGTTTGGGCTTGGAATACCGCTGAAAAGGCATTTTATGACGGACGTCCTGTTTGGGGATGGTTCTCTTTGATTGTCTCTGCGATTAATGGAGCATCCTTTGCTTTTGAACTATGGGTGAATCTATGACACTAGGCGAAATTATACTTTTTTTTATTATTTTTGGGATTGTCGGAATTATTTTATTTAAATTTTGTATCAAATACCTTGATGAAGAACTAGACAAACTGTAAAAAATGAAAGACCTACTAAAATTCCTTCCTCAGATCCTTGGATTCATTCCAGATTTGATGAAAAACCTCAAGGGTATCGTTATACTCTTTTTTGTGTTGGGTTTTATAGGAGGACTTGGGTATCTTGGATACATTTTTGTGATGAACTACAAGGATCCTTACAAATGTGTGAATAATCAACTCTACAAACAGGTGTCAATGGACTCCGATGTGTATCTTTTTGTGGGTGATTACTGTGTTGATGGAAAATCGGAGTAATTTTTTTTATTTTTAAGGAAAAAACATGGATTCAGATTTAAAAATGACTTTTGGAGTAATAATCGGTGCGTTTGCATTTCTCCTATCACTAATTATTTCATCAACCTACGGTGAAAAACTTAAAAACGAGTGCAAATTGAGTGGAATCGGTAAAGGTTATTCCGCAGTAGAAATACAGGCAATTTGTGACCACAAATAAAGTGTTGTAAAAATACAACACGCTTGACATAAAGGTCGTTTTTAGATATAATATGAAACTTGACATTGCATCTAAATATTTTATTATGAAAACGACAACTAAACCACGCAACCTAGTTGCCAAAGATTTAACATCGGGAAAATACAATTGCCGTCGTCACCGTACGGGCAAGGACTATATTCGCTCGATGGAAAAAAACAAAACTTTTAAGGAAATGCGACAATATGCAATCTAATGCTCCGCAGGAGTATGATGGCTTTTATTTTCTACCTCATTACGATGGTGAGGACGAAGGTCTAAGGTTTGATTTTTTTCGATTTAGTGACGAGTACGCAAATGGCATCAAAAAGGATCATTCAGAGATGGGTGATATGTACCACATTGTTTTTATAAAACAAGATGATGAGGGCGATCCTGTTTTGGACGAGAATTTCGATGCCATCTTTGTTGACCCAGTGGAATATGTGAATAATTTGTTGGGTGCTGACCTTTTCGGTTGTGTTATAAGAAAAACCGACAAATCCGAAGGATGGTTAGAAAAATACTTGACAAGAATCAGAGAATCGAGTAAACTGAGAAACATTAAGAGTGACATTCAATCTATTGCGGATAATTAATTATGACTAATTTTGATACTGATGAAAGCAAAAAACTAATTCGGAAAAAATTGACCGAAGGACCACTTCAAATTGTCTTTATTAAAAAAGACGGTTCGGAGCGCACAATGAATTGTACCCTACATGAGGATTATCTTCCTGTAGTCCAAAAAGAGTTGAATGAGGATTCTATAACAAAGGTTAAATCACAGGATGCACTTGCTGTGTATGATATCGATGTTCAAGGATGGCGATCATTCCGTTGGGATTCTATCACGGCAGTTAATTGGGGAGCATAATATGAATCACAAGCAATTTGACTTAGAGCAAGGTATTTTGAATTGTTGGAATATTTGCGAGGATATGAAAATCATCGCTGAGAATGTTTTAGAAGCAAAAACTGTTGACCGTGATAAACTAGCTAATATATTGATTGGTATGGCTGACTTGTATCAATTGAAGTTTGAGAAAACATTTAGTGATTTTGAGGAAACAATCAGATATTACTATGAACAACGAAAAGATAATAAATTAACGGAAAATATTGAAGATCGCCACGATTTTTAATAAAAAGTTTTATAAATAAAAGCATGGAAAAGAAACTCACTATAATTTGCAAGCATAGTCAACCGATGACGAATTGGTCAGAGGGGTATTCAGCTCGCAATTTTGACGGGGGTTTTGTATAGACAATTAGTGTACTGTTAAAGTGTCTATACAAAACCCGAATCTAACCAGTTCGGGTTTTTTGTTTTTGGAAGCTGATGCAGCGGGGATGGTCCTGCGACTGGCCTTGAAAACCAGGTTCTGCCAAAAGCGGATGGGGTTCGACTCCTCCGGCTTCCGCCAGTTAATGGAAATATGGCTGAGAGGCTTAAGGCAGCGGTTTGCTAAACCGTCGATCATGTTAAAATGGTCCGTTGGTTCGAATCCAACTATTTCCGCCAATGGTACGGTGGCTGAGTGGCCCAAAGCAGCAGTCTGCAAAACTGTACAACCGTCGGTTCAAATCCGACCCGTACCTCCATTATCAAAATGGAAATTTGTTGTAAAAATGTTAATGTTGTATTTGTACAACACCTGTTGACATTAAGCGGGCAAGGGCGTATAATAGACTTTATTGAGTTGATGAACAAAGAAAAAAACGGAAATAAACGATCCGTCTCTGAAAAGAGTTTAGCAAGGGTTTGATGCGGTAATGACTTCGGCATCATGTAATAGTCAGTTCCTTGTTAGTTTTCGAATTTTAGTTTTATGCACCGTTCGTCTATCGGTTAGGACACCGCCCTTTCACGGCGGGAAGAGGAGTTCGATTCTCCTACGGTGTACCATATTGAAGTACATTCTGTAGTGTATGCCGTTCGCATATACCTTGGGTGAAAGCGGTAAGATAAGATGAAGTCGTCATGAAGGCTGAATCTCGTATCCGTAAGTAGTTTGGGACAAGGTGGAGCAAGGTGCAAGTCCTTGCCAGAGTGTGCTTCAATATGGTAGTAGAATTTTTATAGGAGACCTGTCATGGATAGTGACAAGAGTGGCAAGATGAAGGAGCTATAGTCAAACGGTTAAGACAGCGGACTTTTAATCCGTCAGGTCTGGGTTCGAATCCCAGTGGCTCCACCATATAAAAACACACTTCGAATATACGGTGTATAGTCCGTCCCAAAGACTTATCTAGGGTAGTGTGTTTCTATATGGTACAAGTCGTATCATTAATTGTGTTATTATGGAAAATTCCAGTTCTCGCTGGATAGTGCTCCTCAAAATGGCTTGATGTCCGGATACTTCAAGTCTATAAGGTGTGGCTGACGAAAACCCTATGACGATAGGATAATAAGAGCAGTCCTACAAAATGCAAACCCTAGGCGGTGAATCCTAGGTATAACATGATAACACAATTAATGGTATCAGTTGGGGATTGGTGAAATGGTATCACACCGGATTTTGATTCCGAGGTCGTAAGTTCGATCCTTACATCCCCTGCCAGAATAACTTGAGCTGTGGCAAGTATAGTCCACGGACAGGAGTGTAACCTGATAGGCATAGAAAATAAATGCCTAACGTGAATGAGCCATCTTTTGACCGTGGACTTTAGGCAGGAAACACATAAGAAAACGGCAGGCGTTAAACGAGATTACAATCGCCTAGGTAATCAAGAATAAAGGTTCCAAAGTGTTCATGGACGCACGTATGCCTGTCACGCATAAAGAAGGGGATCGTTACCCCTTGGGACCGCCAAAGTTTTATTCCGAGACGGCCACAAGGTGGGGCAGCGGACTGTTAATCCGTTCATCAGATAGGTTCGATTCCTATTCTCGGAGCCAGTTTTAATGAGTTGGATGCTCTAATGGTAGGGCAGCGGACTGTAACTCCGTGGCTTCGGCAAGTAGGTTCGATCCCTACCCAACTCACCAATGGTGTCTATAGTGTAGTGGAAGCATTGCTCTCTGTGAAAGAGTAGGTACGGGGTCGGTACCCGTTAGACACCCCAAGTATTATCGGTCTTTAGTAAAATGGACATTACGGGTGGCTACGGACCACCAAGTGGGAGTTCGATTCTCTCAGGACCGGCCATATTGAAATACATTGCTTCGCTAATGGACGAACTCTGAGCGTGACAGCGTTTTGTAGTGTGTTTCAATATGGTAATGTAGCAAGGTTTGGGTTTGGTGAAGAAATTCGCTGTGCGCTGAAATAACCTATAATGCGAAACCTGTAAAGGTATCCTTGTGAAAAGCAAAAGTTGGCGTAGCGACCAACTACCATATTGAAATGCATTTAACCCGTTCGAAAGGGTGTCTTGGTAGACAGGCGATAGTCGCTGAAAAAGGTTCAATTCCTAAGTGTATTTCAATATGGTAATGTAGCATAACGGTAGTGCGCCTCCTTCATACGGAGCCAAGTGTAAGTTCGATTCTTACCATTACCACCAATGCCGGTTTAGCTCAGTTGGCTAGAGCATTCGCCTTGTAAGCGAGAGGTCGTCAGTTCGAATCCGACAACCGGCACCAAGTATTATCTGAGTGTAATGTCAGCCAGGTCAGACGGCCCGCCTTGGAAGTGGGAGGTCGCAAGTTCGAATCTTGCCACTCAGACCAGTTTTAGATTTATGGGGGTGTGGTGCTAATGGGAACACATGTGCTTTGCAAGCATGAGTTGAGAGTTCGATTCTCTCCACCTCCACCAATGCCGATTTAGCTCAGTGGTAGAGCACCGTCTTGATAAGGCGGGGGTCCTTGGATCGTTCCCAAGAATCGGTACCAGTTTTATTGCGGGTTAGGGAAGTGGTCATCCTGTTAGGCTCATAACCTGAAGATCGTTGGTTCGAATCCAGCACCCGCTACCAATAAAGGTGAACTATGAAAAAAGTTATTGACATTGACGAAGTAAAAGAGTATATTAGCCATTGTGGTCCAGATACTAAGATTTATCTTGGTGCTGACTCTGAACGATTTCAGATTGGTAAAGAATGGTTCGCCGATTATATACTAGTTGTCGTTATACATATTGATGGACGCCATGGTTGTAAAATCTTTGGCTCTGTTGAGCGTGAACGAGACTATGAGGTAAAGAAAGATAAACCACGTATGCGTTTAATGAACGAGGTTTATAAAGTTGCTGACTTGTATTTGAAACTAGCAGATATACTTGAGGATTTTGAAGTCGAGGTTCATCTTGATATCAATCCAAGTGAGATGCATGGTTCAAGTTGCGTTATTAATGAAGCGATTGGTTACATCCGTGGTATGTGCAATGTTATACCACTTGTTAAACCAAAAGCATTCGCAGCGAGTTATGCAGCAGATAGATATAAAAGTTTTGCAGCTTAATGCGGGAATAGCTCAGTTGGTAGAGCGTGTGCTTGCCAAGCATAAGGTCGAGAGTTCGAGTCTCTTTTTCCGCTCCATTTTTTCTCGGTGTGATGTAATGGCAGCATAGCGGTCTCCAAAACCGTTCGTTGCGGTTCGAGTCCGTACACCGAGGCCATTTTATAAAGAAGTACAGTTTTAATTTAATGCGGGATTAGTTTAATGGTAAAACTAGAGATTTCCAATCTTTCGTCATCAGTTCGATTCTGATATCCCGCTCCAGTTTATGAAAATAATTGAAAATGCATTACCTGTCCTAGTACAATCACATATTAGTGATACGTTACTTGGAGATAGTTTTCCTTGGTTTCATCTAAAAGATTTAACTGGTGGTTATCGACAGGAAACACAAAATAGACCGGCATTTACTCATCATTTTGTTTTGAACGGAAAAACAAATAGTGATTACATTGGTTTATTGAATCCTATTATCGATGCAGTTCAAAATCGTACAGGAAAATCATTTTCAAAGATTTTAAAAGCAAGATCATTTTTACAAGTACCTTTATCTAACAAGATATTGGGAAAAGAAAAATTAGATACCTTCCATGTTGATTTGGAAGAAAAACATTTTGTTATTTTATACTACGTATTAGATTCTGATGGTAAAACTATTCTAACAGATAGACTTTATAAAGAAGGTGATTCTGTTATGATGGATCCAGATGAAAAATACGAGATAGTTAAAAGAGTTAATCCTAAGCAGGGAAGAATTCTTTTCTTTGAAGGAAACAGATTTCATACTGCTATGCAACCTAAACTGAATACTAGGTGCATAATCAATATCGATGTAATTTAGTTTTATGCACCGTTAGCTCAGCGGTAGAGCAGCGCCCTTACAAGGCGAAGGTCTGCGGTTCGATCCCGTGACGGTGTACCATGCTGCTTTAGCTGATGTGGTCATAGCGGCGGTCTGAAGAGCCGTTGAACGTGGTTCGATTCCACGAGGCAGCACCAATAATAATGCCCCTTTGACGGAACTGGTATACGTGTGTCGCTTAGAACGATAATTTTGAGGGTTCGAATCCCTTGGGGGGCACCAAGTTTTGCGCTGGATTGATATTACGAGTTGGATTTGAAGCCAAACGTAGACAGGTTTGATTCCTGTTAGGTGCACCAAGTAGCTCTCCCTTGCATACGGAGTATAATGTGATAAGTTGTATGCACTAAGCGGGAGTGGTGGAACGGCAGACACATCTGGTTTAAGCCCAGACGCTTCGGCGTGAGAGTTCGAATCTCTCCTTCCGCACCATGGGCCTTAAGCATAAGTGGTATAGGCAACCGACTCATAATCGGTAGACAGTTGGTTCGAATCCAACAAGGCCCACCAATCTGGCGTTAGTTCAATGGATAGAACAGTAGCCTTCTAAGCTATAAATGCAGGTTCGATTCCTGCACGCCGGACCAAATATAATATGGAACAACTATGAATAATACCGTGACAGAGTTTCAAATTCTCGAATCTTTTGATCCAGATAAAAATAAGATATGGAGAGTGGAACTTGAATATCGTCAAGTTGTTATAGAGAATGGTGTGTATATGTACACATCACCATGGAAAAAAGTTCATAGAGCTAGAGTCAATATGACTGAAAGAATAAATTAATATCCTTTTGCATTTGCTCTTGCTGGTTTAATTCTAACTTGTGAATCATCTTTCAAACCACTAATAGCATGTTCAATCCTTCTAGCTAAACTTTCACTTGTAGTTACTAGTATTAAACTATTGTCTGATTTAGTTCTAACGTAATAATGTTTTTCATTATCGAATTCTTCAACGTATAACATTTGCCTTAACCTTTATACCCTGGGATTTCACAATCTATCCCTTTTAGATTATTATATTTTTCGTACAACCAATTACCTTTAGGAAGTAAACATCGACCTAACTCTGGTGAGTGTTCTATACGTATTTGAACGACTGCCCAAATTAACCAAATAATATAAAGTGTAAATGTTAAAGTTAGACCATACTTCCATGCCTCACACTTTATTTTTTCAATTCTTCTTCTTTTCTTTGATGCAGCTTCTCTTTCCTTCTTCATTCTAATGCTGATGGCAATACTTTGTTCCTCTTGAATCTTTACCATCATCTTTTCGACTTTAGTATACAGATCCCCCAATTCAGGAGGACTTTGATAAACCATAATCTCACGAAGTTCTGCTTGCATTGCTTGAAGTTTAGATTCCATCAAAACTCTTTGCAGAGCACGTTTACCTACACTATGCGGTCCTTCGTAAACGTCATAAGCATGTTTTTCTTCTTCTTGGAAGATGGCCATACACGTTGCCATGTTCTCAAAGTAGGCACCTAGGTTTTCGCCAATAACTGTATAGATATCATCGGGTTGTTTCTTGCTTAATTCGATTACCCGATTTTTTTCTTGGATGTACTGATTGTGTTCAGCAACGGTAGGAGGACGGTCTTTGTGAGCGGCATGAAACTGGGACTCAAGGTCACCTAGTATTCCTTTTACGTCACTTGCCGCAGACGCAATTTCTTTGTAAAGCTTACATCCTTGCTTGACGGCGGCAACTGCACCATTCGCCAACGCAAAGAGGGTAATCGGATCCATTGATTTTTACCGCTATTCCGTTGTGGATAAACAACATTATGAAACATAACGGTAAAGATACACTTGACACACCTGACTATTTATGATACTATGGAACATAATGTAAATTTAGGAAAAGTTATGAATAAAGCCCGTGTTACTATACAAGAACCAGAAGTTAAAGGTATTAGTCTAGACCAGACTACTTTGTCGGCAACTTTGAACTGGTACAATCAAAATAAGGACTCTAAGGATTCCCAAAAGTATGCGTCCGACTATCTGAAGAAAAAGCATAAGATTAGTGCCGATTCGGTATTGAAGTATCGAGGTACTACCTTTGGATTTGTCTGCCGTATTTTGACAAATGGTGGAATTCTATCAGACAAGGATCAATCGTGGTTTGATTCTGAACTGGAGAGTTTAAAATCTGACCTAAAGAAAGTAAAAGAAGAAGTTCCTGCTGAAAAA
>Ga0208005_1000764_pt1 | contig 11256 bp, 19 predicted proteins | sample DEB19_08_DNA_3_FD_184530 | JGI IMG/M metagenome (GOLD analysis project Ga0208005, IMG submission 184530) | Aqueous microbial communities from the Delaware River and Bay under freshwater to marine salinity gradient to study organic matter... | ecosystem: Environmental > Aquatic > Marine > Coastal... | reverse complement strand
CGCGGCAAGCTGCGCAACGGCGGGATCGGCACCTACGCGCGCAAACCGCTCACACTCCACTATGACTTGCGCAGCATCGCAGCGCGCTGGCATCACTGAGCGATGAGCGGACCCATGAGCGGCCAGCAGGTCAACCTGTCCACCAAGGGCCTCTACCTGCCCTCGTGGGCGATCGGGCTGGTGATGGCCGCCGTGGTATTCGTCGTGTCGCTGGGCGTCGAGTCGCGCCTGCGCCTCGGGGTGCATGAGGCTCGCATCGACGAGCTGCGCGCGCAGGTCGAGCGCAACCAGGCGGCGAGCGAGGCCACCATCCGCGAGCTGCGAGACGGGCTGCAGCGCGTGCAGGTCCACGTGGCGGCGATCTGCGCAGCGACGGGGGCGCGCTGCCCGTGAGCGTCGTACGCGCCTGGGACGGCCGCCCGCTGTGGGCGCGCGCGAAGTGGACGGTGACGGTGCTCGGCGTGGCCGTGCTCGCTGCGTTGTTCGCCATCAACCGCTCGACCGGGGGCTCGCCGGACACCGACCGCGACATCGTCCTCGCGCTTGGGGTGCTGCTCGGGGCGTATCTCGGCGCCGAGGGCGTTACCGACGCGCGCACCCGGCCAGTGCTGGCCAGGACTGCCCAGCAGCGGTCAGGAGAGCCCACGTGACCCCGGACATCGCAGGCATCATCCGCCGACGCGCAGCCCTCGCGCTCGCCGGCGTGGCAATCGCCTGGCTCGCGTACGAGCTGCGGCGGTCCGGGCGCGAGCTCGAGGCAGCGCAGCGCCGGACGGTGCGCGTGGTCGACCAGGTGCGTGGCCGTGCCGACCTCGAGGCTCAGCAGGGCGAGCGGTCCGCGGAGCGGACGGCGGCCCGAGCACGCCGACGTGAGACCGCGACCCGAGCGGCCCCCGCGGACCTTGCACACGCCCAGGAGTCCGAGGCGCGCGGTGACGACTGGGAGCAGCGTCTCGACGACGCGCTCGAGCGAGGTCGACGTGCCGGCGCTCGCTGACGTCGTGCTGACCAGCACGATCACCGCGGCCGACGCCTGGCGCGACTCTGCGGCGCGCTGGGAGCGACGCGCCGAGACCTGCCTCGGGCACCTCGAGGCGCAGGTCGATCGCGCGCGCGGCTGCGACGCGGTGGTGGCCGCGCAGGCCGAGGTCACCGCGCCGACCGTCATCCGCTCCCCGAGCTGGGCGGCGGCCGGTGCGCTCGGCGGGGCCGGGCTGGGGATCGCAGGCACCGCGCTCGCCGTCTGCCCGGACGATCGCTGCGGTCAGGTCGGGATCGTCGTCGGATTAGTGAGTGCTCTCGCCGGGTTGGCTGTTGCTGTTTTGTGGTGAGACACACAAACACGCGGTGTGACGATTAGTTATTGACGCCGGTCCGGGTGTTGGCCTAGTGTTCACCCATCGACGGCGCCGACGCCGACGCGATGGAGGACGACATGACCACGACGACCAGCTACATCAACCCGAACATCACCCAGGCCGCGGTCGACCGCGTGTGGCGCATCGCCAGCGCGTACTGCCGCGCGCGGGTGTCGGTGGGGCTGCTGCCCGAGATCGACGACGCGCGGGCGCTCGCCGGCGACGACCTGGCGGTGGTCGACGCCTACCGCGCGGCGATCTACGAGTGGTGCCAGCAGCACGCCGAGGTGGTCGGATGATCTACCCGGGGGAGCGGACGTCCCTGCCCTGGGGCGAGCTCGCGGGGCCGGCCGAGGCCCTGCTGTGGTTCCGCGGGGCGCACCCGGCGTCGCGCATCCTGCGGCTGCCGCTCGGTCGGCGGATGGCGTGCTACGCCGCGTGCCAGGCACGACTGGAGGTCGCGTCGGGCGGTCGCGGGACGACCACGCTGGCGACCGCGCTGTACGGCTGGCCCGACGCGCGCGACATCGAGCGGATGGGCGAGCTTGAGGAAGAGGAGGTGGCGGTGATGGCGACGCGGTTCGGGCTGGAGCGCGAGACGCTGATCGAGGCGACTCGCATCAGCCTCGAGGACGAGATCGTCGGGAGCCGGCCGTGAGGTGGCGTGACCCGATCTATCTCGCCGACGAGCTGCCGGAGGACCGGCGCTTGCGACACGCCCGGTGGGCGCTGGCGCTCGTGGTGGCGGTCGGGCTGGCCCTCGGGGCGGTCGAGCTGCCCGAGGCGGCGGTGGTTTTGGTGGTGGCCGCGGCGGTGATGACGTGGGCGAGGTGATGGAAATCCAGACGCACCCGCGCGACCCGTGGCGGTGGCATCGGGCCGAGCAGGAGGGCTGCGAGGCCCTGCTCGCCGCGGCGCTCGACAGCCTCGGGCTGACGCTCGACACGTCGACGCGCGCGGCGATCCTGGCAGACGTCGGGCTCGCCGCGGGGCGGGTCATGGACGCGACGGTGGACGCCTACCAGCACGGCCTCGCCGGGGACGTGACCCGCGCGCGGCGCGAGCTGCGGCTGCTGCGCGACCCGGCGAACGCTCGAGTTCGGCTTGTGCGGTCGCTGGACATCTACCGCGACGAGCTCGGGGCCGCGGAGTGGGATCGGGTGGTGCGGCGCCTGGCGCTCGAGCTGCTCGACGTCCACCGGGCGACCCAGCAGGTCGTCGTGCAGCGCCTGCAGGAAGGCACGCGAGTCGAGCGGAGGGTGGTCACCGCTGTCGGCAGAGCGTAGAGTGGCTGCCCTGGTCGCGCGGCTCCGGGAGTGGTGGCCCGACGCGCGACCGATCATCCGGCGGCTGGACGGCTGCCGGTGGTGCACGGAGGACTGCCCGGGCGAGTACTGCTCGCCGGGCTGCGAGCTCGCACATGACCTGTGGTCGCGTGCGATGCGGAGGGACGACTGATGCGGATCATCACGACCAGCGAGCAGCGGTGCTACCTGCGCTGCCGAGAGGAGCACCGGCTGCGGTACGTCGACCGGTGGCGACCGCGCGAGCAGCCGGCGACCGCGCTGGCGCTTGGAACCGCGGTGCACGCCGGCCTCGAAGTGTGGTGGCGGACGGGCGGGCACGGCATCCACGCGGCGACCGAGGACCTGCGGTCGGCCGCCGGACGAGGCGGGCTCGACGCCTACGAGACCGCGCGCGCCGAGGTCATGCTCGGGGCCTACCACGGCCGCTGGCAGCATGAGCAAGCGCACCTGACGACCACCGCGGTCGAGTGCGTGTTCTCGACGACCCTCGGCGGCAGGACGTGGGCGCTCGGAGGCAAGTACGACGCCCTGGCGTACAGCGGCGACCACCGCGAGCAGGTGGTCGTCGAGCACAAGACCACCAGCGAGGACATCGGCCCCGGCTCGGCGTACTGGCGCCGGCTCAGCATCGACCCGCAGATGCGCAACTACTGCCTCGCCAGCGGCTACCGACTGGTGCTGTGGGACGTGATCCGCAAGCCGGCGCTGCGACCCGAGCGGGCGACCCCGCCCGAGCGCCTGCGGCGTCGACTCGACGGGCAGCTGTACGCCGGGCAGCGCGAGCACGACGAGCCGATCGCCGAGTGGCGGCAGCGGCTCGTCGACTGGTACGTCGCCGAGGGCGACCTCGCGCTGCAGCGCCGGTGGATCCACGTGCTTGATCACGAGCTCGCCGACGCGCGCGCGGAGCTTGAGGTGGTGGCCGACGAGGTCGTGCAGGTCGAGCCGGGTACCGTCCAGCCACGCAACACGGAGGCGTGTACGCGGTACGGGCGCCCGTGCGACTACCAGCCGGTGTGCTACGGCGAGGCGAGCCTCACGGACGGGGCGTACCACCAGGTGCCGGACGCGCACGAGGAGCTGACGGATGGCCAGGGCGGATGACGAGGAGCGCGCGCAGTGGGTCACGGCCTACGCGCGCCTGGGGAGTCACATTCAGGTGGGCTGCGTGTTCGGCAGGGACGCCGACACGGTCAAGCGTCACCTGATTGAAGCAGGCGTGTTTGTCGCGAAGGATAAGGCCAGCATCCAGCGAGAGCGGCGTCGGACGATCGCGTCCGAGGTCGGCGTGGACGTGGTGCGCAAGAGCGCACGAAAGAAGCGCGGCTGACGTGGCCGCGGATGGACGGAGGACGACGACGATGAGGTACAGCAAAAACAACCTGCAGGCGCTCGGCGAGTGCCTGGGACTCTGCGAGTCGCGCGGTGTGGACCCGCGCATCATCGCGCGGCTGCTGCTGGACGTGGTGGCCTACGACAGCGAGGTGACGGTGCCGGTCGGGTACCTGGCGCTGCCTGAGCCGCCGGCCGAGGACGACGACCACGGCAAGCCGAGCGAGCCGTGGGTGTACGCGGACCTGCCGCCGGAGCCGGCCGAGGACGACGACGAGCCCCGCGAGCGCGACGAGCGCGGGCGCAAGGTCATCACCCGCGACCACGGATGGCGAGACAAGACCCTCGCCACCGTGCGCGCGGCGGGGACCAGCGGGGCCACCGTCGAGGCTCTGGCGGCGCAGCTGCAGGTCAGCGGGGGCGCGCTCCAGATGCGCCTGGCGCGGCTGCGGCGCGACGGCCTGGTCGAGCGCATCAACCGCTCGTGGCGCACGGTCGAGGTGGCCTCGTGAGCCTGCTCGGACAGGTCAAGCGGGGGCGCATCGCGGCGCCCATCAAGGCGCTGGTGTACGGCGTCGAGGGTGTGGGCAAGTCCACCCTCGGGGCCGGGCTGCCCGAGCCGTTGTTCGTGTGCGCGGAGTCCGGCACCGAGCAGCTTGACGTCGCCCGACTGCCGGAGCCGCGCGCGTGGTCGGAGGTCCTCGGGGCGCTCGACGAGCTCGCCGCGGGCGGCCACGGGTTCCAGTCGGTGGTGGTCGACACCGTGGACTGGCTCGAACCGCTGCTGTGGGACCACCTGTGCGGCAAGCACAAGTGGTCGTCGATCGAGGCACCGGGCTACGGCAAGGGCTACGTCGAGGCGCTGAGCGAGTGGCGGCAGCTGCTGCGGCGGCTCGACCAGGTGCGCGCCGCGGGGCTGCACGTGCTGCTGCTCGCGCACGCCACGGTGCGGCGCGTGTCGCCGCCGGACCTCGAGGCGTACGACCGGTACAGCCTCAAGGTGAACGAGAAGGCTGCGGCGCTCGTGCGCGAGTGGGCCGACGCGGTGCTGTTCGCACAGTACGAGGTCAGCACGGCCAAGGGGCGCACGGACCGGGTGGCCAAGGCGTACAGCACCGGGGAGCGGGTGCTGCGCACGGTGTACAGCGCCTCGTGGGACGCCAAGAACCGCTGGGGCCTGCCCGAGACCGTCCCGCTCGACGCCCAGGTGCTGCTGCGGGCCGCGGCCGGGGCCGGCGCCGCGGCGCAGCCCGGCGAGCTCGCCCGCGAGCTGGTCGAGGAGCTTGAGGCCGTGGACGACAAGGCGTGGGCCGACAAGCTGCGCGGCTGGGTGCTCCAGCAGCGCGACCGCGACGCGGCGACGGCCAAGGCGCTCGCGCGGGTGCGGGACAAGCTGCAAGAGGAGGATCACCGGTGATGGTGCCCGAGGGTGTGTACCGCGCGCGCGGCTTGAGGGCCGCGTGTGGCGTCAACAAGAACGGCAAGGACTACGTGCGCGTGGCGTTCGGTCTCCGCGGCGGCGAGCACGACGGACAGGAGGTAAGCGACCTCTGGTACCTCGCGACCGACCAGTCCGCGCGGATCACGCTGACCAAGCTGCAGACGTGCGGGGCGCGGCTGGCCAACGGGGACGCGACCGACCTCGATGGGTTCGGCGACCTCGAGGTGGACCTCGTGATCAAGCACGACGAGCACGGCGGGAAGACCGTGCTGCGCATCGCGTACGTCAATGGCCCCGGCGAGGTCGGCGGCGGGGGCGAGCCGACGCTGACGGCGGGTGAGGCCAAGGCGTACGCGGCGCGGTGGCGTCACGTCGTCCAGACGCTGCCGCCGAGCAAGCGCAAGCGGGACGACGACGTGCCGTTCTGAGGTGTGATCGATGGAACTCCGCGACTACCAGGTCAAGGCGATCGCAGACTGTCGAGCCGCGTACCTCCGTGGGTTTCGTTCGGTGCTGTTGGTGGTCCCCACGGGGGCGGGCAAGACGGTGATCGGGTCGCAGGTGGTCGCGGGGGCCGTGGCTCGGGGACGGCGCGTGCTGTGGCTTGCCGGCCGGCGTGAGCTGGTCGACCAGGCTGCCGCGCGCCTCCCCGGGCACGTCGGTGTCATCATGGCGGGGCGCGAGCTCGACCCCGCGGCGCCGGTGCAGGTGGCGTCCATCGACACGTTGGTGGGGCGCGAGCTCGCCCCGGTGGACCTCGTGGTCTACGACGAGGCGCATCACGCGGTGGCAGCCACGTCGAGGCGCGTGCTTGAGGCGCACCCAGGGGCGTGGGTGCTCGGGCTGACAGCCACGCCGGCCCGGGGTGACGGGGCCGCGCTCGGGGACGTGTTCGACGCGATCGTGCTCGGGCCGAGCGTGCGGCAGCTGCAGGCGCTCGGGCACCTGGTGCCGTGCGAGGTGATCGCGCCGGCGCGCACGTACCGCTCGCTGTCCGAGGACCCGGTGCGGGCCTGGCAGCGGCTCGGCGAGGGTCGCCCGGGGTTCGCGTTCCACGCGACGGTGGACGCCAGCCGCGCGTTCGTCGAGCAGCTGCACGCCGAGGGCGTGACCGCGGCGCACGTGGACTCCGAGACGCCGGCGACCATCCGGGCCGCGGCCGTCGAGGCGTTCCGCGCGCGCGAGGTCGAGTGCTTGTCGAGCGTCCACGTGTTTACCGAGGGCGTCGACGTGCCCGCGGCGTCGGTGTGTCTGCTGGCCCGCGGGTGTGGCAACGCTGCGACTTACCTGCAGATGGTGGGGCGGGTGTTGCGTCCGTACCCCGGCAAGCACATCGCGCGGATCATCGACCTGCGAGGCATGGTCCACCAGCACGGCCTGCCCGACGACGACCGCGAGTGGTCGCTGGAGGGCAAGCAGGGCCAGGCGCGCGCGACGGACCGGCAGCCAATCAAGCAGTGCGCGGAGTGCGGGTACACGTGGCGCGCCGCGGGGCCTGGCGAGGCGTGCGCGTACTGCGGCTACCGCGAGCAGGTGGTCGAGCAGGGCGTCGAGCAACGTGCGATGGCGCAGGTGACCAAGGTGCGACGCGAGGGGCCGAAGTACCCTCATGCGTCCGAGCATCACCAGCGGCTGTCGTACCAGTCGCTGCGCGAGCTCGCGCGACAGCGGGGCTACAAGCCGGGGTGGGTGCGCTACAGGATGCGCGCGCTCTACGGAGGTGAGTGGTGAGAGTGTCGAGATACGAGACGATCGTCGAGGCAGCCAAGCCGATGCTCGGTGTGCTGTCGGACAATGCTGTCTGCGACGCGCTGGCGCTGCAGGGCTATCAGGTCGACATGGCGATGGTGGCCGCGTGGCGCCGGCAGCTCGGCATCCCGGCGGCGAGGCAGCACCGGCGGTCCGTCGAGCGCGAGTGGACGGACGATCAAGACAAGCAGTTCCGCCGGGCCTGGCGCGACAACCAGGCCGGGGTGCCCCAGCGGGACCTCGCGCGGCGGCTGCGGATGAGCGAGTCGCGGCTGCAGGTGGTGTTCGCGCGGCTGCGCGCGGAGGAGGAAGCACGATGAGCTGTCTGCTACACGGTGACCCGCGGGCCGAGCGGGTGCGTCACCTGCTCGGCGTGCGGAGCGACATGCAGGTGGCCGCGGCGCTGGCCGAGCACAACCTGGTGGTCGACCACGGGACCGTCCGCAAGTGGCGGACGGAGCTCGGCATCCCGGCGTCGGGCAAGCGCAACACGAAAGCCGAGGTGTCGGAGGAAGAGGCCGCGCGGTGGATGCGCGACCAAGACGCAGGCTGGACGCCCGTGGACATCGCGGCGCGCACCCGGTGGTCGGTGCAGACGGTGCGGCGGACGTTGCGCGAGGCGCGCGCGCGCGCGCAGGCTGGGGCCGATGCGGGAGGCACAGCTACAGGATGAGATCCGGCTCGCGCTCGGGCAGCTCGAGGGCGTGGTCGTCTGGCGCAACAACGTCGGCGTGGGGCGAGTGGGCGTCCACGGGACGCCGGTGCGCTACGGCCTCGCGGTCGGCAGCGCGGACCTGGTCGGGCTGGTGCAGATGCCGGACGGGTGCGGGCGGTTTTTTGCGCTTGAGGTGAAGACCGTGCGCGGGGTGGTGAGTGAGGAGCAAGCGCGCTGGCTGCGGCTGGTGCGCGGACTCGGCGGCTACGCTGTGGTGGTGCGGTCCGTCGAGGATGCAATCGCTGCCGTCGAGGCAGCACGGAGGACAGGTGACGACAGGACAGATCAACAGCAGGGGGCACGGCGCCGCGAGGCAGACGTGGGCGACACCGTGGCACCTGATCGACGCGATCAACCGCGTGGGATTGCGGGATCGGACGATCAACCTCGACGTGTGCGCTGAGGCATGGAGCGCCAAGGCCCCGCGATGGTACGGCCCGGGGTCGACGCTCGCGCGGGACGGATTGTTCGCGGACTGGTCGGCGCACGGCACGGTGGCCTGGTGCAACCCGCCGTACGCCAACATCGGCCCGTGGGTCAACAAGGCGGTCGGGCAATCGGAGTACGGCATCGTGGTGCGGCTGCTCATCCCGCCGCGGTGCGACCGCGACTGGTACCACCTGCTCGTCGAGCTCAGCGGCGACGGCCGGGCGCACCGGACGGTGCTCGAGCGCCGTGTGGCGTTCGTGCCCCCGGATGGCGTGCGCTCGAGCTCGGCCCCGGGGCCGGTCGAGCTGTGGACGATCGGACCGTATGCCGACCTGCCGACGCTGTTGCGATGGCACGCGATCACCCGGCCGAGGGAGGTGGCGCCGTGACCGCACTCCGAGACGCGGCGCTGTACTACGCGCGGCAGGGCTGGGCGGTGTTCCCGCTGCGACCGCGCGCGAAGGAGCCCTTGGTCGGCGGGGCGTACAAGGCGGCCACCGCGGAGCTCGAGCAGGTCGAGGCGTGGTGGACGCAGTGGCCCGACGCGAACATCGCCCTCGCGACGGGCGCGCGGTCGGGTGTGTGGGTGCTGGACGTGGATGGCCCCGAGGGCGAGGCGTCGCTTGACCAGCTCGAGGCCGAGCACGGGACGCTGCCGGCGACGTGGCGAGCGACCACGGGCAAGGGCCACCACCTGTACTGGCAGTGTCGCGTCGGTCACGACCCCGGGCGGCGCATCGGCGTGCGGCCGGGGCTCGATTTCATCGGTGGGGCCGGGTACCTCGTGCTGCCGCCATCGATCCACCCGAACGGTCGGGAGTACGTGTGGGCCGAAGCCGACGTGCCGATCGCCGCGGCGCCGGAGTGGTTGCGGGCGCTGGAGAAGCCCCGGGTCGAGCGCCCGAGGGTCGGGCCGGCGTCCTGGCCTCGGGCGCACGTCGAGGCGCCTCAGGAGGGCGTGCGGTCGCCCGATCACTACCTCGCCGGGGTGGTGCGCCGGGCGGTGCACGACGTCACCCACGCGGGGCGCGGGCAGCGCAACGTCGAGCTCTACCGCGCGGCGGTGTGGGTGGCGAGCGTGGCCGCGGGGCTCCAGCGCAGCCTCGCCGGGCCGATGGCCGAGCTCTACCGCGCGGCGCAGACTGCGGGGCTCGACGACATCGAGATCGAGCGGACGCTGGACAGCGCCGCGGCCCGGGGCCGAGCGCGCCCGGCGACCAGGGAGGGGACCCGATGACCGCGTGGGAGATCGACGAGGACGATTACCCCGAGCCCGAGGACGAGCCGGTCAGCGTGGCCGCCGCGGCCCGCGAACTGGTGCGCGAGGGCAAGGTGCGCGAGCCCCCGCCGCCGTGGATGGACGGGTGCCCGACGACTGCCCGGGGCACCGTGGCGCCCACCCCGGCCGGGCTGGCGCACGTGCTCGAGCACCACCCGGAGATCGGCCGGGCGGTGCGGTACGACGTCCGGCACGACCGCTACCTGACCTCGCGCGCGCTGCCGTGGGCGCCGGTCGGGGCGCCGGTCACCGATGCGTGGGAGCACGAGGCGCGCGTGTGGGGCGAGCTCCAGCTCGGCACCCGGTGGGGCGTCGAGGCGATGCACGGGGGCGTGCGGGCGTACGCGGCTCGGCACCCGTACGACCAGGTGCAGGACTACCTGCGAGGCCTCGCGTGGGACGGCGTCCACCGGCTGGACGACCTGCTCGTGCGCCTCGCCGGCGCCGCGGACTGCACCGTGGTCCGAGCCATGACGCGCGCGTGGATGATCAGCGCGGTGCGGCGTGCACTCACACCCGGGGTCAAAGCCGACCACGTGCTCGTGCTCGAGGGGCCGCAGGGCTGCGGCAAGACCACCATCCTGACGCTGCTCGCCGAGGCCGCGGGCAGCGGGTCGTACGCTGCGCTTCAGCAGGACCTCGGCAACAAGGACTCGCTGTCGTTTCTGCGCGGACCGTGGATCGTCGAGCTGGGCGAGCTCTCGGCGCTCATCCGTTCGGACATGTCGGCGGCCAAGCAGTACCTGTCCGCGCAGTCCGACAGGTACCGTCCGGCGTACGGGCGCAACGAACTCGACGTCCCACGGCGGTGTGTGTTCGCCGGGTCGCTCAACCCCAAGGGTGAGGGGTGGATTGCCGACGCGACGGGTGGTCGGCGCTTCTGGCCGGTGCTCGTCGGGCGCGTCGACCGCGACCAGGTCCTTGAGGAGCGCGACCAGCTATGGGCTGAGGCCGTGGCCGCCGAGGCGACGGGCGAGCCGCACTGGCTGCGTGGGTACGCTGAGACCGAGGCGCACGCCGAGCAGGCCCTGCGGCTCGAGCAGGACGCCTGGATGCACACGGTCGCCGACCACGTGCAGACGCTGCGCACGATCACGTGGGATGACCTGTGGCGGTGCGTGGGTGTCGAGCTCGACAAGCGGGCGAGGCGCGACCAGACGCGGCTGGCCGGCATCATGACCATGCTCGGTTGGCGGGCGCATCGGGACCGCCACGGGCGAGGCTGGGTGCGCGGGCCGTGACGCTGATGACGCTGCGTGACGCTGCGTGCAGAATCAGCGTCACGCCGATTCCTGAGCAACCACGCACGGTTAGGTATGCCCGTGACGCTCAACCCCCGAAAACGCAAAAAAAGAGGAGAACGGCATGAGGGGGTGGCTGCCGGTGGCCGCGCGCGCCCAAATGTTGAAACGAGCGTCATCAGCGTCACGGCGGCGAAAAGCCGAGTGGTTGCCACGGGTTAGGCGTGTCGCTGGCGTGCGTCACGCAGCGTCACGTGCGTCACGCCCACCGAGGGCAAACCCGTTGTGCGGTGCAGCAAAAGAGCGCCCGATCGGCTTTTGCTGCGGTGCAGCAAGTGAAACGGATCGATCATCCGTGCAAGGTCGAGCGGGAGGGTTTGAGGGAAAGGGCGACATTTGGGCTGG
>Ga0208005_1000763_pt1 | contig 11260 bp, 2 predicted proteins | sample DEB19_08_DNA_3_FD_184530 | JGI IMG/M metagenome (GOLD analysis project Ga0208005, IMG submission 184530) | Aqueous microbial communities from the Delaware River and Bay under freshwater to marine salinity gradient to study organic matter... | ecosystem: Environmental > Aquatic > Marine > Coastal ... | reverse complement strand
CGACGTCACACCCAATGTGTGACGTCAATTGAATTGAATTGAATAGTTAATCAGATTAGATATCTACCTAAAAAGGACGCTCAAACACATGGTGGCTCGTATGTGCGGTCTTTAGTATCTTCGAGAGGGTTGCCAAACAAAGAGATCGTATAGTTAGTCACAATTGGACATAGTCCGTCTTAGACCCGAAGTCTGAAAGCGTCTGAGGCTGCAGGCGTCACAGATGGGGTGAGCGGGGTCAGGGATTATCGACGCTCATGGGATAGGGGGCCTTTTTCGCTTCTTCTTCGGCGGGAGATGACGCTGACTAGTGTCAGTCGCGCCTGCGGCCACTGCTATGGATGCTGCCGAGCGCTTGCGACTCCTGTGCGCCGAGTCGTTGCCTGAAGGGATCCTATCTGTAGACGTGACACGGCGCTTGATTCGAGTCCCGCCTAAAACGAGTTTTGAATTTTCGCGTTGGCGGCGTCGCCTCAGGCGTTCGCGGAAGCAAGCACGTTTGGCCTTTGAGACCGTGGCCTTCTTGGCACTGACAGTCTTTTCAGCCGATTTGGTAGCATGTCCTGCGGAGTGAGCAGTCGAGTGCGCGTCTGCGATGCCTTGTGTGAGCCAGCGATTGAGTCGCGTGGGCCCTGAATCCAAGTCGAGGCGATCCCGCCAGGCGATGTGGGCGAGCCGTCGACGTACTTGTCGATCGTCTACTATGTGCTGGCTGTACGAGGACGCGTGCAGGCGAATGCCCTGGGCCAGCAGTGCGATGGAGAGTATCATGAAGACTCCGCAGTCGTCGCCATTCTCTTGTCGTGGGCTCTCCTCGGAGCGGTCGACCGTCGTCCACTGTTGCGCCCAAATCTGGAAGGTCATCGTCTCCCCCTGTTGGCGCCGTCGGTATTCAGCATACAGATACTGCATCATCGTTGTGAGGTACAGCGAGTTGGACGGATCCTGGCGCATCGAGTCGTACAGGTCAATGGTCTTAGTTGGGAAGTGTACCCGAAGGAACAGCCAATGGTTGTTGTTCTTGTTGATCGGAACATATAGATCCTCGAGGTTGTCCATCCCGCCGGGTATCCGACCGCTCCACCGCTTGACCTCGTCGTATTCGAATCGTAGCCCGTCTTCGGTGGGGAGTAAGCACCTGGTGAAGAAGTTCGAGTTGTAACAATGAATCCGTTCGTTGAGTGGGTGGATGATCCTCCTCGTGGCGTAGTTGACTACCTCGTCATTGAGCCACGTTGAGGGCCGCAGGGTGAGAAAGCTGCTGACCTGCATCTGGAATCCGTCTCGGTTGATAAACTGTCGATCGATGATCGTTCCGTCTGGCCGCGTTGGGAGTTTCGCTCGGAGGGCCTCGCTTACGAGGTCGCGATCGATTCTGGGAATGACAGCGGTGAACGGGGTCAGCAGCTTAAGCTTATCTCGTTTCTCCGCAGACGTTGTGGGGCTGGGCACCTGCACCCGTCGCAAGCGGGGCCGTCGTGAGGAAGAGTGTTTGGGTGGGGCAGCCGTCGCTGCACGTTGAAGCGGGACAGATGCTGCCACCGACTCAGGCGCTGGTTCTGGTTTCACCCTCTTGGCAGGCGGTAGCGCGACGGTTGATGATGGCGTGACTGCTGTGCCTTGAGTCTTCGGAGGTACCGAGGTTGCCGTGCCTCCAGTCGCCGAGTCCTCTCCTACAGCGGCGTCCGCCGTCGGGGCAACCCATGTGGATGGCAGGTGGCTGTAGCTGTCATCTCGTTGGATGTCAAGCCAACTGGCCGTCTTTCCGCCCGAGAGTTTCATGGCTCGTTCGCCTGCCGTACGAGCAGCGAGAGTCGCATTTAGCCAGTATTGAACTTTCTCTGTTGTACGGCAGAAGAGATCCGCTGGGTCGATTTCGAGGAGACAACATGACTCTGGCGGTAAGGAATTGAGTCCCATGTTCAGTTGTCGTTCGACTTCTTTCATGAGATCTTCTCTGGCTTTGAGTGCAATCGTTCCCTGTGACGCGTGATGTTTCGTTAGGTTCCTGTAGATCCATTGCGAGTGGGATATTTCGAGGAGCTTGCTAATGAAACCTCGCATCCAATCATCAATCGTGAGCATTGTGTCGCAGCCGATGAGGAAAAATTCCTGTAAGCGCCTCAGGCGGACTGATACCTTGCCCTCGAGGAGGTGCTTCCAACCGATCGCATCCTGAGAGTGGGCGGCTCGTCGCATTGCTTGAGAAAGACGCCGATGATACCTGTCCGCCTGCTCGATATCTATCAGCTTGACATATCCTTGCCGTAGGATGTAGAGCGGTATCCAGTGGGCGATTTCTGGGTGTGTGTGTTGGTCACACATCCACTCGCGAAGTGAGTCCACTGAGTCCCGCAGTAACTGGCGCCGACCACTGTCTCGGCAACGGCATAGATGGTAGGTGTCCTCCATACGACCACAGTTAGGACAACTGCTGTCGGCCGACTTGTCTCGGCGCTGCAGCATTTCGCCCGTGCCGCAGTAGCCAGATCCCTGTTTCCCTAACCAGAGTTGGTACATTTTCGGCTTCCTTTGAATCGTATCGCCCAGGTCTGGCCAGGAGACCTCTTCGAAGTCGTCTTCGGACATGATGTCCTCGTCGGCATAGAACTGTTTGGCTCGTGCTCTCCCAACATGGAAACGTATCGCACGTGCAAGGTCAGTGGTTTGCTTAACGCCTGATACGAAGACTCGTGCGGATTCCAGGGGTAACGTCTGCCTCTTATCAATGCCGCCGTGCTGATTGTCGAAGATTGCCTCGATGACCGCAGCCTTGGCCAGATCATCGCACTCGCAGTTGAGCTGTGCTGCTAGGCTCAGTCTATCACGTCGCCTATGGTCGTCTTGGTGTGCCTTGACGTGGCGGTGTTGATGGGATGATCTCATCCGTGCTTGGACCCGTCGGAGTACTCTTTGGATATCACTGTTCTTGGATCCAGCTGAGACACGCTTATGTTGCTTCGAGAAAGTGTAAATTGCACCTTTGTTGTCGCAGTAGATCGTGTTGCCCTCGCCCGCCGATTGGTAGAATTGCTCCACCGCATGTAGTAGCAGGTGTATCGCGAGCATCCCCAGTAGTTCGCCGCGGTAACTGCTGGCATCCTCGGAGCGTTCTACGAGGGAGCCCTGGAGCTTATTCCTTGTCGCTGTGCAGTAAAGGACGTATCCGGCCCCTGAGAGGTCCTTGGCCTTCTTGCGGTCATAGGATCCGTCGGTCACGCAGACCAGCGTCCCATTCGCGAGCGCGTGTGCAATCCATGTCGGGTCTTCTGGCAAGGTCAGCCCGCTCCACATCCACTCGCCGCCCCACGATTCGAGCAGTTCGTAGAGCGTTCCTGGTGGTGGTGTGAGGTGTGGGCTGTATAATGCTGTCCCGATGCCACGGGTCTGGAGGGACCCATCGTCTAACACATCGACAGTTACTGGGCACCCGCGTGGTGGCCGTGATTCTTCACGTCTAATCAGTCGGAATGGCCGCCCTGCTCCTGCCTCCGTGTCCAGACGCTCATAGATCTCAACTTGGTCGTCCAGGTGGCATTCTACCCTGGCTTCCTCGTGGTCAAAGAAGTACCGCCAGATTCGGGTCGACTCGGCCACCCAGCTGCGGAGGGGTTGGATTAGACGTCGTGAGCCGCCTAGCGTGAGGTGGCCAAGCGCTTTCTTCCATACCGTCCAGTCGTCCACAGTGGGGAATTCCTTGCCAAATGTGAGTCTGGACCGATGCCGACCTAGTCTGCTTTCTTCCGAGGCGAACCAGTCCTCGTAGTAATGCTGTTCTAGTTGGGTCCCCGTCGCATTGGCAAGATCTGAGATGAAGAAGGCTTCCGTGTACTTTCGGACCCGATTGATTGCCAAGAGATCTTTGCCGCGGAAGCCTGCGTCGACCGCCGCCTGCATTATCGTGCTGTCCCGCTCGCGTGGCGGCTTGAGTGGCGCATACTCAAGTTCCAAATCGATGCCCATAGTATCGATCTTTTCCCACAACGCTTTCACCCACGACTCAGTCGCCAAGTGCTGCCACGTGTCGTAGTCGTAGTTGAAGGGGCAGTCCTGGACTCCAAGCTCCATCTGCAGGTGCTCCATCGATGCGAGAAGCGTGATCCCAAGCGACGAGTCCGTGCCGTAGTGTTGAAGGAACGAGTTCAGGGTTGCAATTGTGGTTTCTGTGGTGAGATCGAAAAGGCCCATGCCGCAGAACGCCGCAGGAAGGTACCTCCATTCCTTCGTGATGGACCGCACGACGCCGAGGCTGCTGATGAGGTAGTAGTCTGACGATCCCAATCCTTCCCGTAGTTGAGCCATCGGCGCCGACGACGCTCCAAGGCCATACCGCAGCCCTGCCCAGAGCTGATGCGTGTAGCTTGTCCAGACAGATCGTGTAGGCAGCGCTCCGTTCTTGATCTTTTGAGTCCAGTCCTCGATCCGTTCCTTCATTTGCTGCATGTGGCGATCACACTTGCCGTCTGGACGGGCGTACAAACCGAGCATTTCAACCGCTTCCGAGGACTTGAGGCGCTCGATTGTCGCCGCCTCCGCCCTGGCTTGTGGGACAGTGAAGCGGTCCTCTGGGGGCGGGTCCAGGTCCTCCAGTTCGTCGCCCTCTTTGGGGGGCACTTGGTCGGCATATATCCAGCCGCCCTTTCCATCTGGAACCTGGTCGTGGAGCGTGTAACTGCACTTGCTTGGTTGGAAGTCGCCCCCAGTCGTGATTAACGACATGCCCCATCTGTTGACCGACTGTTGTCCCTTGTGCGTTGTGGATGTAGCGTCGTCATCTGGTGAGAGTCCTGCCCACATGTTGTTGTCGTCAACATAACACACTCCGACTTGTTTGATACTCCTTTTCGAGATTGGCGACTCTATGAGAACGCCATGCCCGAGGCGGTGTTGGGCCCGTATCATGATTGTGCTGATTTGTTGCCACGTTGGCGGGGCGGCGCCATTGCCTTGGCACAGGCCTTGCTTCTTGTCATGCTTGCCACCACTGAAGGAGGTTGACTCGCCAAAACCTGTTCGTAGATAGTACTCCATGCACTGTATCGGCTGCAGCATACCCATGACTGAGCTCTGGCGGACCTTGTAGGCTCTGAGTATCAGGGCGGCCATTGCATGAGCTACGCGATCATAGCACTGTGAGGCATCCACCGAAGCCACCAGAAGAGGCCGTCGAAGTTGCCGAGCAATGTCGTACATTAGCACCTGGTGTAGGATGGCATCCTCTGAGGTCTTGCCCTTGGCGCTGTAGATCTCTTCTGGGACGAGGTCGTGTGCCCGTGCTAAGTCGAGCATCCTCTTGCCGAATATGAGTTTGTTGTGGAAGTTGAAATCAGCCTCCATGAGGAGAATTGCTCGTAACTTGGTAACTAATGCAACCCCTGCAATCTTCTCTAGCATCACTGAGAGCCCTCGTGCCCACCGATCGGGCGCCGACCCTGTCTGACTTATAATGGAAATCTTCTTGGCCAAGACCTTCGAGAGAAAGTCCGAGTAGGCTGTGGACTTGTAGTGGCCGAAGTGAAGCCCCGAGTAGGAAGACGCAATCCGCTCCTTGACTCTTCTCCAGTAGTGCTGGTAGTCTTCCTGGGTGACAGTGAGTTCGACCTCGCCGTCGCCGAGCTTCTTCCAAATCCTCGATATCTCCTCCAGAATCACGAGCGTGGGTCCGTCCGTGCCAGGAGGTGGGACGAACGTTCCCTCCAGGATTTGCTCCGCTGCCTCCGTGTCAGCGCAGTACCCTAGCAGGTCGTATAATGGGCCATGACATATAGGGGCCCCATCGGCTCGAGCAAATCGCTTCATGATCTCCTCGTGGATACCATCCTCGATCTCTTCCTTCTTGAGCATCTTGGCCACTGAACCGTCTGGCTGAGGGACGTCGATCTCTGTGCACGCACTGACTCCGTTCGGCTTAGTGCACATCTTGATTCCCGCCCAAGATTTCGCCCGAGCTTCCTGCTTTATGATATCCTGGATCCGCTTCGCATCTTCATCGTTCGCCTTCGCTATGGCATCACTGAGCTTGTCCGACAAGTACTGCTTCCGAAGCCAGGGTGACTCAGCCAGGAGACGTTTGCAGTGCTCGCGGCACTCGCGGTACAAGTCGCCTAGCTCTTGCCGCGTCAGATCGAGGGGGTTCTCTATCTTGCATCGACGTGCGAATCGTTTTAAGTTGCCGACGTTAATCTTGCTGCTATGGCCCCGCAGTTTGAGGCGTATGAGCTGTTTGTAGGCATGGCACTTGTCAAGCCAGCCTTTAATGACTGGGCTGAACTCATAGTGTCCTGCTCGTAGCTTGCGACACTTCTTCTCGGCGTGGAGCATGAGTTCTGTCACAAGGACGTCAAGCGCCTCCAGGGCTTTGGCTACCTCCTCTGTGACAGGATAGGTTGCTCTGGATTCGAGTACGAGGAGCTTCTCGTAGATCCCATGTTTGCGGAAGCTGTTTTCAAGACGATTGATATACTCCTGGCGAATCTTTTTGACCTTTGAGTTGAGACGGCGTGCTGGTGGGGGCACAATCTTTTTGAGATGCTTGCCTAGGATGGATTCCATGGTGAAGTCGGCTGCTACGGGGCGGTGGTCACCCATGTTGGCGTCGAAGGGGAGGTAGCTTGCGCTGATCAGCTCTAAGTCAGAGGAGTACCAGATTCCATCTATCGCGTCCTTTCCGCGGAAGTGAGTGTTAGGCCCTGGTCCTGGCATAACGCTGTGGACCGCTTCTTGCATCATGAGGTCTTCTCCTTGAAGGGCCTTGCACAGGCATCCGTCAAGGACAGGCTCGTTCGCGTCCATCATCAAAACCACCCTGTGGCCCGCTGCCCTCCAGCGCCGTAGTGTCGCAAGCAGATCATCGCGAAACATCGTCTTCGGGTTTGTTCGCAGTCCATTGAGTTGGATAAAACGCTCTTGTTGCTTGTACACTGTGCCGTCGCCCATTGCTGAATTGCCGCATGGTGCATACGCTGTTATGACGTACGTGCAGTGTCCGGGTTCTCCCTCGAGCTTGTACCAAGAATATCGCCCTAACCCTGTGGCATCCACTCCAGAGTCTACGACAAAACCTGCTAGCTGATCACGTATGATGGTGGATGTGCCCCCTCTCTGATGACGTCCCTGGTTTTCTAGCTCTGTCTTGTTGTAGGATGCCACTGATCGAATCCTTTCTGGTCCATGCCGAAGGAGAGATGCTAATGTCTGAGATGACTTGAACTTGCTCCAGTTGATGCACACCTCCTGCAACCCCATTGTGTCAATCCCATACTGCTCGAAGATGTACTTCAGTCTCTCCGCCTTGTAGTTGTAGTTGAGCCAGAAGGACATGCTGTTGATGTTGTGCCCAAAGAAGCGTATCGCGTTATCAGGCTTTTCTTGCACGCGCAGATTGCCATAGATAGGTACTTTAGTCTGCGCTACTGATTCTCGAAAAGCTTTCGTGTCCTTCTCCCGAGTCTTTGCTTCCTCCTCCTCCTCCTGGATCGCCTCCAGCTCTTCCAGTTCCTTTTCTGTGATATCATCTGTGTTATTCCTTCGTTTCCCAATTAAGTCCATCGATTCCTCATAAGAGAGTTTACTATTGCTTTTAGACACAGAGAATCCTGCCTTAGCTACTTCTATCTCGTCGCTAACATCTAATCCTAAGGCAGCATTAGATTTGGCCTGAGCGTCTCGAAAGACATTTGCTCTGGTGGCCGAGGACTTGCGCCCTCGCTTTTGTTTGCTCTGTTTACTCGAGGTAGAGCGACCCTTTCCAGCCTTCCTGTTGCTCGTTTTTGCGTAGGCCGAGCTCCTCGCTGCGCTGTTGCCACGTGATGGTTTGTGGCTCGCCCCGGTCCGCGTGGCGCGGGGTTGGGGCTGCCGTAAGGCCATCACTCATCGTCTGCCCCAGTCCTATCGACTGGCGGCTCACCTCCCCCGTGGCCCTTGGACTGAGGGTCCGAAGAGCCACCTGCCGTCGTGCCCGGAGGCACGTGGTTCGACGTGGGACTCGAACCATTGGCAGCTGAGTCTCGCTGGCTGGCCGTGTGGCCACCCTGGCGAGCTCCAGAGGAGGTGGTGTTGCTGGACGTGCGGAGGCCCCTGATACCTCTGCGTAGTCCAGTCTGGGCGCGATTCTCGAAGAATTGCTGCGTGTTCATGGAGGAGACGTCGACGGCGTCGTCGTGGGCGAACATAGCCCCAGCCCTGTCTTCGGCCTGTTGGATGCCCCTGTCGTCGATGTCGAGGGTGGACATGTCGATCCACTCGGCGGCGGCCTCGCGTAGTTCTTCCAGCTCTTCGTCCCCTTGGTCGAGCACGTCGAGGCCAGTCCCCACGCCCAGGGATACTGCGCCCTCCGCAGGGTCCCAGGAGGAGCAGTTCAGGGCGAGGCGTACGTGGGTGTCGTGGAAGGCGACCTGGAGGAAGTTGGCGACGCCGTCCTCAGTCGCATTATGGTCGAGGGCCAGGTGATACATGATCCAGGAGGCTGGGTGCGCGGCGATCTTGGTGACCTTCTCCTCGCGCAGCTTGTCGCCAGGGAAGAGGGCGTCCCAGTCGTTGCTGGAGTCTTGGCCAACGGAGTTGAATAGCGGCTTTTCGCCCCCGCCTTGGATCGTGATGGTGAGGCTGAGGAGGATGTCCATGAGGGACATGGTAATTGAGCTCGTCCTGATAGGGACGTGCTCCTGCGTCTCCTCATCAAACTGCCAGCCCTCCGCCGTCTCGATGGTGACCTTCGTGGTCATGTCCAGGATGCCTCCCAGCTGGACTTGAGACAGGCTGCTGTTGCCTGCTGCGCTGCCGTCCAGGATGGACTTGTACTTGTCCCTGCTCTTCCTGTTGGCGTCCTCCGCGGGGGCAAACATGGCGAAGGCCAGGAGCCCCATTCCCTTCTTGCGCATGATCCTCTTGAGGTGCCCGCTCGCGATGAGCTTTTCTAGCTCGTCCTTCTGGTTCGTGTTGTACTCGACGTTGAACACCTTCCTGTTCTCGGTGGGCATCTTGGACCTGCCCCCTCCCCGCTTGCGGGAGTTGTCGTAACTGTTGGGAGCAAAGTTCCAGCTGATGAAGATGTCGAAGGGCTTCTGTGCGATACCTACCCCGCGCTGCAGGTTGTTCATGTCCAGGCGCGGGTCGTTGTAGTAGGCCTTCTTGGCCTCTTCCAGACACTCTGGGAACACCTCCCTGACGTACTCAAGCTCGATATCACGTGGAACGTGGGGAAGGATGAGATCCGCGCTTGAGTGGACGACCTGAAGGCGCTTCACTTCGACCTCCACGCCTTCAATGGCCCAATCCAGCAACATGTCCCCCATGGACTCGGCAAAGGGCTTCTTGGTGCCCACGCGAACGACCGCCCTGAATTGCCTGCCGTTGTCGCCCCCGATGTTCTTGGTGAAGTCCTCTTGTGGGTTGAGGAAGGAGATGAACTTTTTGATGCCGCTGTACTTCTTGGGCAGCTGGGATCCCCTCTGGAGCACCTGGGAGTGGTCCGTTGACTTGAGAGGGAGGAAGATGATGCCTCCCCTCTCGCCGAGACAGTCCGAGAAACCCTCGATGATCATGTCCAACACCTGGGCCGTCCTGTTGCGGATCTTGTCCCCGGTGCTCATGTTGCCGCCCTTTCCGACCCTGAAGGTCAAGAAAAGGAGAAGCTTGTTCTCGAACAGGAGGATGTCCAATGCTGGGGACTTCCTGGAGGTGACCGTGGTGTAGGTCTCAGCCTCGTCGGCCATGTCCACATCCTTGTCTCCCTCGTTGTCCTCGCCCTCCCCAGAGACTGGGGCCGTCTTCTTGGTGGCCTTCCCCTCCGTGCTCTTGGCGTGCATTGCGTTTCGCAAGACCTGGAAAGCGTTCCGGCGTCCGCCTCCAGTCTTGGGGGTGGACGCCGCGCCGCCGGCTTGGCCTCCCGTGTTGGGGACGTCGCCTGGGGTGGGGGATTCCTCGCTGGTCTTCTCCGTGTCCATGGAGGTGTCCTTCGTCCTGGCCGGGCGCTGGTGCTCGGGTGAGACCCGGTTGGGAACCTCGCCCTCGTTGGGTTCTTCACGTTCGCGCTTTTTCCCTGCCTCTGTCTCCTCCGCGGCCTTGGCGGCCTGCTCTTCCGCTGCCTTCGCAGCCGCTGCCTCCGGAGCTGCGGCTGTCTGGTGCATAGTCGGATCTCCGCCGCCACCGCCGTCGTCGTTTCCTGTCATCTTGTCGTCGAAATGGAGGCTGCCGCCGTCTTGGGGCCCGAGGATTGGCTTTTTTACGAACTGCTGGAATCCTCGGATAGGACTCCGGCTGTTCAGTCCGTTCATTGGCTCCCAGATTGTGGCATTGGAGCATTGGTCTGGGGAAGGACCTCGTGGTTTCGTCATGGTGTGTGTGGTCTGCAGTGAGCGGCTCCAGTTCGAGCTTCGGCACGTCGTCATCTCGGAGGGTTGAGGCGTGCTCCAGAGTATTGGCATTTGGGTGGCGGCCTTTCCTTGGTCTGTGCGTTCAAATTCATTTGACCGCCAACACGTTCTGGCACCTTTGGGGGGAATTAATACATTCTGTCCGTTTGGCCAAGGGGGTTTCTGGAAATCGGAAGTTTGAAACCACGCTGCGTTGGAACCTCCTATAAGTGGCTCTGCTTTAAATGTGAGTGACGAGAAAGGGGTCCCGGGCGCCAGGAGGTTCCTGCTATACCGCCAAAGGGAGGCCGACCCTTTCGCATGTTGGCGAGGCACATGGATGTTTCTTTTCTTCAGAGTGTGCTCCCGGGGGGGACTCCGACCGGCGGAATCTGTAGCTGTGGAGAAAGGTATCTCACACTCCTCGCCGGATCTCCTTCCTCTAAATTTCAACTTCTCACCACCCCCTATTCGCTGGGCGCAGCACTCCGTTATTCCATCACACGCAGTGCACTGTTGCTGCCATTGCGCCTCCTGTGGGCTGCCTGGGGTCGAGCATCGTGATGTTGAGGGTAGCGGGGCGGACGCGGACGAGACGGCTGTATGAACGGCCCATCGAGCGTCTTCATGCGGAAGCGTCTCGTCAGTATCCCAGGCCTCCTGAGTTGCTCGACCTGGGCAGGGCTGTTCGCGATTGGGCGAGGGCCCAGACGCACACGTGGGAGTCCCTCGTGGGTGCCAACGCCATCCCAACCATTGCACTTGCTGTAAGGCAGCTATTGGTGTGGCCTGAGGAGGTGGTCGAGGATTATTATGAGGTCGAGGACCTGCTGGTGGATCTGTGCGGCGGAGGACCTGAAGAGCACCCTGGAGTACTTCGAGAGCTGATTCGCGTTGCAAATGGTCCA
>Ga0208005_1000762_pt1 | contig 11267 bp, 15 predicted proteins | sample DEB19_08_DNA_3_FD_184530 | JGI IMG/M metagenome (GOLD analysis project Ga0208005, IMG submission 184530) | Aqueous microbial communities from the Delaware River and Bay under freshwater to marine salinity gradient to study organic matter... | ecosystem: Environmental > Aquatic > Marine > Coastal... | reverse complement strand
TACTCCCATCCTGACCACACTTGCCGCCGCCCCGCCTGAGCGACGCTGCGGCACCTGCTGCCATTGGGCGGCGGAGGTCTGGGCATGACCGACCTGCCCCCCCCCAAACGCCGCAGCCGCAGCGATGCGCGCGGACCCGCCGGCCTGGGTTGCGATGGTCGGGATGGGCGGCGCATGACCACCTGCAAGCCATGGCGCTGGCCGCACATCCTATGGGGCGGGCGCGCGATCATGACTTTCCCCGACGTCACCCGGGATATTACCCACTATGGTTTCGTGTGGGGGCCGTGGTTTCTTGGGATTTGTGTCGCAGACAAAGCACAGAGCCGGGGCAACGATCCACGGGGGCAGGCATGACCGACCTGCCCCCCCCCAAACGCCCCGGCCCGCGCCCGAAAGACGAGCGCATGACGCCCACGCAGCGCGCCCGCCGGATCGCGATCCTGCTGCGCCTGTGGCCACGTCAGATGCCCGTCCGCACGATCCTGATAGTCCTCGACCGCGACGGCTTCCACTGGTCGGACGAAGCATGCCGGCGCGCCATGAAGAAGTTCAACGTCTACCGCCCGCCGCCTCTGATCCAAACCACAGGCGGCAATCAGGACTCGACGATCTGGGAGATCAAGGCGGCGAGCACCGAGTTTGGCAGCCGCGCGCGATCGGTCCCTGTCCGTGTGGCGTCGCGATCGGAGGCGCCCGCGCAGCCATGGCGGTCGATCATGACCCGCGTCCCCGATCCTCGGCTTACCCACGCGGCGGAACAGGCCCGCGTGGGGCGGCTGGGCAAGGTGGCGGGGCCATGACTGAGTTTGCACTGGCTATCGTGGCCGCCGTCTCCGTTCTGCTCGCTCTCATGTGCGTGTTGGTGTTCATCACGACAGGTGACGGATTGGCGCTTTTCGGATCGTTGGCCTGCCCTTGGGTGCATGTGGCGACATTTCTGAAATACGATAACCCTCTATGGGAGGACGATGAATGAGTAACGACACATGCGGAAGCCACATGAGCAACAGCCTACTGCCGCAGATTCCGATGCTGATTGGGATGGCAATCTTGGAGGCGAAATGACCAATGAACCAACATCCGTCCTGCCGCCTGATCCAGAGAAACCCGGGCTGCATTACATTGTCGGCGGCGATCAAAAAACCGAAGCTGGATTCTGGGATGGCGATGTGTGGTGGGTAGAGGACAGAATGCTCACCCAGGAGTGGGCCGCCGCCGATGGCTTCTCCTACCTCTGCCCCATCCCGCCGCCGGACCAGTTGCAGGCGATGCGGGAGATCGTGGCGATGTTCGCGCTGGCACTCGGGATGCACGAGATCGTGGATGGCCCCGTGTCAGACGAGACCGTGATCTGGACTGGCTACGAAAGCCACATCACCGCTGGCCTGATCCGGCGCGCGATGGGGGAGGGAGAAAACAAATGACAAACAAACTTGAGGTTGAATCTATCATAGATAGCCTTGCGCACTTGATCGCTGGGTCAGACGAAAGAAAGGATACGCTTCACTCAAAGCCAAAATTGCAGAATTTCAACGGATTTGAAGTAATCGACGCGCGCTTACCAAACGAAGACGACTTTATTTTGGTATCTGATAGCCCATCCGACCTCGCCATTTGGCCAATGGACGCAAGGTGTGGATTTTTCAAAGATGACGGCTGGCTGTTCAAGAGAATAAAAACACTCCACCCATCAGACTGGCGAGGCAAGCTAAGGGTGGCCCTCCCAAAGATGTTTGAAGTTTCTGAAATGTATGTCAGCTCCAACGGAAAGGCGTTCAGCAGCGTCGCGCCATATGGAATTGCGAATAAGTCCGTCGTTGATGTGTTCGCGCATAATCATCCGTGGTGCGGACGACGCGTGCATCCAGGAAATGTCTATTCCAATTCTATCAGACAAGACGATGGGACTATGCGGATGCCAACCATGGATATTACCATAGGCCAAGGCATAGAACTTCGCCGAGAATATCGCTGGTCAGTTCTAATCGGAGAGGACCCAACAATTAGGGCTCGGTTTACTACCGACCCAATCGGCATTCGTGGCATTTTCAGGTTGCGCGACATTCCTCCTGGTCGCGCGCGCCGCGCTGCACTGCGCCATTGGGTTTCGGAGCATTGGAGGAAATCACGAAACCCATCAAGAGAGGATCATATGTTTGTCCGAGAGTATTTGCGCGGAGCCATAGACTTTAATTGGAATGGGCTGCAATGCTCTATAGAGCCGTCCCGTGACGACATCCGGCGCGCGAAGGGACCCAGTTAGCGATGGCGGCCAGATCAGCCGTCGCGGGCATCACCTATATGGCGCCGACTGGCACCCCGCACGTAATGCAACGCAGGCCACGCCATGACACCCATGGCAGCCTTGGCCACCCACCCGGACAGCGCGCCCGCCGCCAGATCATCCGGCGTCCACACCCCCCCGAACGCCAGCGGATAGAATACGACGCTGTCACATGCCTGCGCGGCCGCGATCGCCATGACAGCGCGCGCGGCTGACGGCCCGCACCGATCCAGCGCAAGGATCAGCACTAATTGCGACACGCCGAAACCGATGAACGACGCCGCTACTATCCGTGCGCTCAGCGCGAACCAGCCGGGAAGCGCCCCCATCTGGTCGATCACGAATGCGGCGCCGAACACGGTTGCCAGCCCCCAGAGGATATTGGGGATTGCGGCGACAGCCTCAGCGCGTCCGAATATCCGATATTTGAGAACGATGCCGATCTGTACCGCGCCGAAAAACAGCGCGCCGGCATTGACACGTAGCGGCCCGGCAGTCAGGCCCGCCATCCCTAGCAACGGGATTGCGACCATGAGCACGGCATTCGATGCGGCCAAAGTCGGCAACCCTCGTAACGCCGCCAGCGTGGTCGCCGCGATCAGAATGGCGGCGAGTAGGACAATCATGACTTGATGACTGCGGCAATCTTCGTGGTGAAAAATTGCAACCCATCACGGCCCATTGCGCCAATGCCGCCAGCCGCCATGCTGCCCCATGATGGGTGCCCGGTCTGAACCATGACCTCGTCAGCCATGTATCCCAGGAACGCCCCGATGCACGCGATCAAAATGGTTGCCACCCAGCTTAACTTGCTTTTTTCACTCAGCACGTCAGCGAACAACTTGACCAGCCCGCCGCCTGCGCCCAATCCAACCGCGATCATTTTCGCGACGATATCTGGCTCTGGGTTATCCATGCGAGCCTCCGAAGGGTCATTTAACGATTGTTTCACGATATTGCTCCGGTCGTGTTTAGACGCGGGGAGGGGACAGGCCGAAATAATTAGACCCGGCCCGGTGTGGCATGGGTTACACGCGGGGTGGCCCGCGCGGGCTTAGGCTTGCGTGTCGTCAAGGGGGAGCAATCCTCTTGTCGGGTGTAAGGGCCATCCCCGGGTGGCGCCGGGGATGGTTATGGCTTAGACTGGGGTATGTCACCCACCGTTGAATTCTCTGTTGTGGTCGCGACCGGAGCGGTTGCGTTCTGGATCATGTCCGGTGATCCGAACCCCAAGGTTCCGGCGCTCTTTTCCTTGATTTGTGGGATCGGGTCGTTGTGGATCATGGCGACTTTCCGGGCATGGTGGGCTTCGCATTTCCGGCCAAAAGGGCAGCAACCAAACTGCGATTGATGCGGGGAGCGCTGTCCGCAAGTCCGCCAAGGCCGGGGACACCTTCGATCAAATAGCGTGCAATCAGCGGCGACTGATAAGCCATGTGCGCCAATCGCGGGCCGGCAAAGGTCGCGCCGGCCGCCGCTACGGCAGGAAGGACCCCGCCTCCCGCGACAAGGGCACCAAGCCCGGTGCCCCCCGCCGATCCGGTCAAAAGCCCCTGGTAGAACTGCCTTCCGGCAGTCCCGCTATCTGGCGGCGTGCGCAAAACCGATTGCCCCGCCCTGGCCAACGTGTTCTGGTCGCCTTGACCGAACGCATAGTTCTGCCCCGTCGACTGGTTCACCGCCTCACGCAACCGTAGCGGCGACACATTCCCCTCAGCAGCCCCGGCGCCAGCGCCACCAGCGGCGCGCGCGGTGACCATCAAGTTCGCGTAGTGGCGTCTGGCTTCCTGCCATGCGGCCTGATCCTCCGGGCCGATGCTGGCATCCATTCCCTCCCGCAACGCCGTTCGCAAATCACCCATGGCAGCGCGCAAATCGCCGTTGGACGTGCTGCGGATAGTCCGGCCGATCGCGCTGTCCATCGTGCGATAGGACGCGCCCGGGATAACGGCGGCGTGACTGGTGCCAGGAACCGTGGGAAGTGCCATGCCGCGTAGTTGCTCCAGCCGAGCCCGAACTGGACCGGCAACCTCTCCAGGCACAAAACGCAAACTGTCCTCGATCTGCGCCAGCCTGCCCTCCAACGCTGGCGTCACCACCAGCACGTTGCGGTTGGCTATCTCGTTGATCGTTCCCCCGATCCGCGCCCGAGCCGCATTCAGCACTTCCGGCGACGCCACGCGGGCATCCGTTCCGGAATACGCCAGGGACGCCGCGTTGAACGCAGCATCGCGCTCCGCCCTAAGGGCCTGTCGCGCGGCCGAAGATCCCGGCAGCACATCGAAGGCCCCTTCAAGGTAGCCCAGCGCCTTGCTTCCAGTCCGCTCCGCTGGCGTCAAGGGGACACGAGCATCGGTCAGCGCGTCAATCAGCGCCTGCCGCTCTGGTGTGTTGGCCGGGCGAACCGGCCTCAACGCACGTCCGGCCGCGCCCATGACAAGCGGGGTTGCCACCGACGCCGCCAACCCAGCCAACGGGCTATCCGTCGCCTGCCCCACCGCCCCCCCCACCGCGCCCGCCGTCGCTTGCGTGACGGGTTGCGACGCCAACGCCTGGGCAACGGCATTGGTCATGGTCCCGGCCCTTGTCGCGCCCGCCACGGCGGTTGCCGGGATCAGCACTGACGCCGCGTCACCCGCACCCTTCCCCGCGCCATACAGAAGGTTCTCCATCGTGCCTTCTGGCGTTGGCGGCTTGCCGGTTAGCCATTGCATGCCCGACCGGATGGCATCGGTGTAGACGCCGGGGCGGGATGACGGGAGACCAGCGGCACGCAATCCGGCGCCAACCATATCCGGCAACGCGCCAAGCGTGGTCGCCACAGATTCGTTGAACCCGGCGGCAGGCATGGCGATCCCGCGCGCGATCTGTTGGCCGGTCGATCGCCCCCCGGCTGCCGCAAGAAGTTCCGCATCCGACAGGCTGCGAATGTCCCGCTTGCGACCCGCCAGCTTGAGCAATTCATCGTCTGAAAGTTGCGAGAGGTCCGCCATTTATTTCAACCCTCGCCGCTTGAGTTCCGCCTCAACGTCTGCCGGGTCGTAAGGCGTCTCAGCGTTAGGCGATGCCGACGCGGAACTACCAGCCGCCCCTCCTTCGGGCTTTTTCACCCCCCCAAATTGTTCGCGGGCCGCGTCCAGTCGTGTCTGGATCAGACGCTTGATGACGCCGATTTGCTTTTCCACCGTCGTTTGCGACGCCATCGCCCCGCCGAAAGTGGCCGGGTCAGCCATGGTGCGCCGAATGATGTCCAGGTCAGGACCGTTCAACACACCAAGATTGAACAGGGCTTCGCCCTTGGCCATCAGCGCAGCAGCGTTGAATGTCGTGTTCAACTCGGTCGGGAACACGAGCGACGCGGCCCGCTCTCCTACGCCAGCGTTCTTCCGGGTCTTGATGAATTCGTCGAGTGACGAAATGATGGACGTGGCTTCTGTCTCGGCCGCCTTGAGTTTGCTGCGGTCGGCGGGCGTGCTGGTCGGCGCCTGCGTCCCGGGGATCGGCGCCGGCATGCCGGGCGCGCCGGGTGCTGCAGCCGGCGCCGGCTGCCCGCCACCGTTAGGCGGTGCCATTCCGTCCGGTGGCGGAAAGTTCGGCGGAACCGCGCCCGGCACCCGGCCAAGCATCGTGCGCTGGCCTGTTGGATCGGTCGGATCGGGAATGGGCATGACCCGACCAGCCGACACATGCTCATAAGCCAGCGCGTATTGCGCACGCTCCGCCTCGGTGGCGGTCCCGTTCTGGATTTTCGGCCCAATGGCGAGAAGCGTGTTGGCCGCCTGCTGGTCCATACCCGTGCCAGCGAACGCGCCCGTTTCTCCGGGCTGTTTGGGTGCGTTGCCCAACCGCCGGCCCGGCCCTTGCGGGGTTAGCTCATAGATCCCGACGCTTTTGCCGTCCGGGTCCTGCATCTGCACCGTCTGCATCTGCCGGTTCGCCCGAACATCCTGCCGCGCCTGTTCCGCGAGTTGCCGTTGCTCAATCACCCCCTGCCGTGCCAGCGCCCGCTGTTCCGCCTGCTGTCCCATCTGGAATGCCATCTGCGCCTGAGCGCGGATTTGCGGGTTCGGTGACTGCATCCACTGCATGGCCACCATCTGAAGGCGCTTCGCCTGATCCAGTTCGGCTTGAAGGTCTCGGTTGGTGATGTCTGGGGCGGCTGTGGGTGCGGGTGCGCCCTGGCCACCCATCCGCGCCTCCGCGTTCGCCAGATAGGCCCGCGTGCTTTCTGGGATACCTTGCCGCCAGTTCTCCCCGTACTGCGCCACCGCCGCCGCCACGCGCCCAGGGCCGGCATTGTAGGCGGCCAGGGCCTTGGCGCGATCGCCGCCGAACTGCTGCAACATCTGGTTCAGGTAGGCTTCTCCCACCTGCATTCCAACTTGCGGGTTCGCAGCCAACTCCCCATGCGGGATGTTCGTGCCCTGCGCCCGGTTCACGTCGGCCAGTGCGGCGGGATGCACCTGCATGGGGCCGGCCGCCCGACCGCCATCACCCATGATCCCCGGGGCCATCGATCCCCGGCTTTCGAGTTGGTGAACAATTCCGCTCAACGGGGATGGAGAGGCAGATGGAACATTGGCCGCCACCGGTGGTTCCACCTTTCCGCCCCCCGGTTGTCCGGACAACGCCGCCGCCATCATGGAACTGAACGCCGTCCGTTCGGCCTCGGATTTCTCGCTGGCCTTGGTGATGTCCTCATCGGTGCGGTTCATCAACATCGCCGCCAACAGTGCCTGCGCCACCTTGTTCACGCCCTGGGAGTGGGCCTTGATCGGCTCCGATCCCATCGCGTTCCCGGCCAGCATGGTCGCGAACTGCTGCTTGCGCAGGGCCTGCGCCAAGAGCGGGTTTTGCGCGTAGAGCGAAGTCGTGCCGTCCCCAATCATGTCGGCGCCCCTCCCGGCGGGCTGTTCCAAGGTCGACCGGCGAACAGGTTCTCGAATCCGTAATGCATTTCCGGGAACTGGACGCCGTTCCTGTTCATGCCCTTGTTCATCAGCATGCCGGCCATGAGGGACTTGCCCAGTTGCGCCACGCCCCCGGCATGCCCGCCGGACTTGTCGTCCGGCTTCAACAACATCTGGAGCATGAACATGCGCTTCATGGCCTCGGGATCGGCGCCAGCGCCGCCAGCGTTGCCACCCATTCCGCCCATCAGGCCGGCCATCATCATCGGGTCAATCATCAGAGGCAGCCTTCCACATGGCGAAGTTCCTCACGCAAAGCGTCGCGGATTTCCGTGATGCGCCTCTGCAACTCGGGCGCGATCTCCGGCACGTCCCGGCGAACGTATTCCATAAACCCGCCCGTTTCGGGAAGATGCGCGGTGCAGAACCGGCAATCCAGCGAGGTTTTTGTGAACCTGTAATGCGCCGGGATTTCGTGCCCGTTGACCGTCAGGAACGCGAACACTTCCTCCGCTGTCCAGTGTTCGATCGGGTGCCAGAACTCGACGCCACCCACAACATCACCGCTTCGGACCGGGGACTTCTTTGCGTCCGCCGTCCGGGTGCCCCGAATGACCAGCGTTGTGCCGGAGGATCGGACATAGTCCGACGTCGGCGTCCACATATTCGCGTTGCAACATGCGAGGTAAGACTGGAACAACTGCTTATCGTGCCCGTCGATCGTCCGCCCGATCCGCGTCCGCGTCAGGGGCACAACGTCGACCGGCCAGCCTTCACGTGCGATCTGCGCCGGCTGGTCCGATCGCAACTCGACGAAGCGCGGCACCATGGCGCGAACCCGATCCATCAGGGCGATCGTCGCGGGGAAGGCGTCGCCCGTGTTCATCCACACGACGTCGATCCGGTCCCAATGGTCGCGCAGCAGATACAGGCACGCGAGGCTATCCTTGCCCCCCGAGAATGACAGCATGATCTTCTGGTGGCGGGACAGCGGTTCCATCAGAAATACATCCCCGCTGCCATAACGCCCGTGCTGGCCAGTCCATACAGGCCGCCCATGTTCGCTGCCGCCGCTTGCTGTTGCGCGTTGTAGGCCTGAAGTTGCCCGCCGTAGCTGCCCATGGTCGCGTTGATCAGGTCTGTTGGCGCCACCTGCGTTGTCGGGATCGCCTGCGACTGTGGCGTCTGGACCATGTTTCCGGTCAGCAGCGCGGCGGTCTCGTTCAAGGGCTGATTGCGGGTCGCGATAGCCTGATTGAACCCCTGATTGGCGAGGTTCGCGCCCTGCCCCGCGAGACCGATGATGTTCTGCCCGGTTTGAAACGGCATCTGATAGTTGGCCATGTTCTGGCCTTGGATCGTGCCGGCGACGTTGCCGAGGTTCCCGGCCATGCCCTGCACCTGCGACAGTTCCCCCATTGGGATCCCGCGCAACGCCCCGGTCTGCTGGATCGATTGGCCAGCCAGGTTCTCCGCATTGAGGATCGTCTGCATCCGGGCATCGTTTCGGCCCTGATTGAACGTCCGATAGGCGTTCTCCCACCCCTTCGATCCCTCGGCATGGCCCGACGCCAGCAGCCGGGCGCGCATGCTCTCCTCATCCTGCGCGAATTGCGGATTGAGCCGGGAGTTGGCCGCGTCGATCGCCTGTTGCCGAACGGCGTTGTAGTCCGTGTTGATCGGCTGCCCGGCCAGTCCTGCCGCCTTCTGGGCAGCGTCCAGGCTCATGTCGCCAGCGGCGGTGCGATAGCCCCCCGTGGTGTCCTGGAACCCAGGGAGGTTGTTCAACGCCCCGATGCGATCCTGCGCCATCTGGCCGAGGGCATCAGTCCGGGACGCGTAGGGCTGCCCCTGGAATGGCGTGGATAGGGCGCCGGAGAGCTTGTCGAGTTGGTTCGCCGCCGCCTCGCCATACTTGCCCTGGCCGTATTCCTGGTAGGTTTGCAGGATTTTCTGCGCCGGAGACAGTTCCGTCGTCATGTTGTAGCTGTCGCGATAAGGCGACTGCTCCATGAAGTATTTCCGATCCCCGGCTTCGTCCCACGTGTCCAGCGTGCCGGCCTTGGTGCGGAAATCCTTTGCCGCCGCAAGCTGCTGGTCCACCCACGCCTGGTTCTGTGGGTTCGGCTGCCATGTGATGTTGCCATACGGCGTGTATTGGTTGACGCGGTTCATCGCGCCTTGCACGCGGGCGGTTTCGGCATTGGCTGCCGACTGCGCCTGCGCCGTTTTCACGGGATCGGGAGGGGTGGGTGCCGATCCGCCGCCCTTGCCGCCGCCTGCCATTACGCCGCTTCCTTCATCACCACGCGCGGCCTCTGCGACCGCTGCCACTCGTCCGCCATCAGCGAATACACCATGCCATGCCTCCCCTTGCCAAACTGGTGGCGCAGGATCGCTTCGCGCGTGAACCGCACTCCATTGCCCAGCGGAACCGTCGCAAGGCGCAGGGATGAACCATTGTCGCTCGCGATGCACGCCATGAGTTTGTTCACACCAAGTTGATCGAACGGGTAGGACAGCATGGCCCGGATATTCCCCCTCGTTGCCCATTTCGGCGTCGTGGCACCGAGCGTGAAGCACAAGGTCCCATGCGTCTTGTCCCACGAATGATAGACGATGCCGGCATAGAATTTCGACCGATCCGAACTGGCGATGCCGATCGTGGTGGACGGGCCGAATTCCACCGCGTCGCCTTTCATCAGCTTCGTCACAGCGCTGCGAACAAAGTCATCCTGGCCGGTGATGATTTGGCTCATAACCTACCCCCCGCCTCATAGATCAGCCTTGTATTGTAGACCTTGATGGTCCCAACTCCTTCCCACGAGAAGAACACGGAAAACGCGCGGCCGAATGAGGTGTAAGCGATTTCCGGAATTCGCTGCGAATTACTGGAAAGCTCCCCCCATTTGGCGTATTCGACGGAGATCGCGTTCGCCGCTGGGACGGAACCATAGTTGGACGACACGCCAACAGAAATGTCAGGGTAGCCTGTCAAGTCATCTGCGTCCACGATGTCAAGCACCGGCGAGATCGAAATGGACCGACAGATCGCCAATCCGCCTGTCGGCGCCTGGAAAGATGACTGGTAGAAAAAGGCTATGGGTTCGTCGTTGTTGTCGCCATCTCCGAACCCCGTCAACGCCCGATAGATTTTCCCGTTAGCCGCTGCGAAATACGGTTCCCCGGCGCGGATGCCCCATGTTGTCGCCGTCATTCCGGTGAACTCGCACCACGCTCCTTTGCGCAGATTTGCCGCCTGCTGCCTTACCGCCCCACCCGGATCGCCTTGGGGTGAGTTGATGATCATCATGGCGCGATTATCAACCACGATCCCGCACCACCCGGGTTCTTCGCGATACGTGCTTGTTAGGAATTTCGCCGCCCCAGAAATATTCCTGGACAGTCCAGATTCCGACGCCGCCGACCGCCCTAACGCGAGATAGTCAGAAATGGGCCGGTAGCCATCAGACCCAAGCAGGATCAGATCGGGACCAGTCCGGACCAAACAATTCGGCCCGGAAACCGGCAATCCAACATCAAAGACACCAGCCAGAACCCACAAGGTTGAAACACTTGGGTCGATCCCGTTGAACACCAGAAGTTGCCCGCGCGTCGTCACGACAACGAGCATGTCATCCATGCCGCCGGTCCCGTTGTCGCGGGTCCACGTCGCAAGCGCGGTGATCGCCCCCCCCTTCGTGGCGTATGACGAAAGATCAAGTTCAGTCAACGCACCTTGGAAAGCGCCCGCCGCCGCATACCAAAGTGACAGCGTGTTGCGCTCCACGAAGAATACACGCTGTAGATACACGCACACGCGGGATAGGTTTGTGTCCGTAACACCTGTCACTACAATCGGCGTAATCGTAGCCCCGTCGTAAACCCACGGGACATCCGACCCGCTGTCATTCGCGGCAATGACGTAATGGCCGGACGAGTTGGAGAACTGCACCCAGGACCATTCTGATGAACTATAGCCGGTCGCCAACGTGGCAGGCGTCGACGTTGTCACGTCATAGACCGCGCCGCTTTCGTGCGCCGAAATCAGATCTTCCGCTGTGGGGGAT
>Ga0208005_1000759_pt1 | contig 11291 bp, 6 predicted proteins | sample DEB19_08_DNA_3_FD_184530 | JGI IMG/M metagenome (GOLD analysis project Ga0208005, IMG submission 184530) | Aqueous microbial communities from the Delaware River and Bay under freshwater to marine salinity gradient to study organic matter... | ecosystem: Environmental > Aquatic > Marine > Coastal ... | reverse complement strand
AGGGATTCGAGGTCTTCAAGCCGTTCCACAACGAGCAGAACGAACTCGCGCACGCGGCCGACGGCAACGCGGCCGCAGCGATATCGAAGACTCCTGGGCTCGCCCTGAGGATCGCGGGCGTCCTGCACGTCGCGCGGTCGCTGTCGAGCTTCGGCGCCGACGGCGCTGTCGGCTCTGACGGGATCCCGAGCATGATCGACGCCGAGGCCACGGCGCACGCGGTCAAGCTCGCTCGGTGGCTGAACGCCGAGCGCCTGCGGGTCTACGTGCGGCTCGCCGCGGATGAAGCCGAGGCCGCGGCCGAGCGCCTGGCCGAGTCGATCCCGTGGTCGGACTTCCCGCACGGGATCACCGCGAACGAGCTCCACAAGCGGAACAAGTCGCGGTTCGGGTCGGCCGACGCCGCCGAGAACGCCCTGCGGGATGCCGCGCGGCGCGGACTGATCGCCGAGCGGTACGGCGCTCGGGCAGACCAACAAGTCGGCGGGCGCCAGACCCTGATCTTCCTGCCGCTCGGCGCTTGCGCAAGCGAAACCCCCGCGCAAGCCGACAGATAGTGTGGTTTCGGGGTATCGTCACAAGCTCAATCGGGAGCATCCATGCAGAACAGGAAGCAGAAGAGAACCCGCAGCAATGGGTCGGGATCGCTTGCGCAGGATCCGACGTCTGGCGTCTGGATCGCGTTCTTCGCCGACGCCGACGGCAGGCGCCGCAAGCGGTCGACCAGGACGAAGACCAGGAGGGACGCCGAGCTTCTGTTGGCCACCTGGACGAAGGAGATCCGCGACATTCGCGCGGGTCTCGTCGACCGCGATGCCGTCCGCAGGAAGTCCGAGCGATCGCGGAAGCTGCGCGACCACGTGCGCGAGTACTTCGCGGCTTTCTGCTCGAAGGGTCGGACGAAGCAGTCGCGGCAGGTCAAGACCTGGGCGCTTCGCGAGCTTCTGCGGCACTCGGTCGCACTGCTCGGGCGCGAGCCGATGCTGTCCGACCTGTCTCCCGATCTCGTCCGACGGATCATGCGTCGGAAGTCCGAGTCGGGACGTTCGCCGCGAACCGTCAACTTCCTGCGACAGAACATCGTCGCCCTGGCCGCATGGATCACCCAGGAGGGACGCGCGAACCTGTCCGATCTCGGGAAGCGGGTCGACCGCTGCGACGAGCTGCTTGACGAGCGGCGCCCGCGCAGGGCGCTCACCCAGGACGAACTCGCCCGGCTGTTCCAGGTCGCCGAAGGCCGCGGCCGCAGACTCTGGTACTCGCTCGCGTACTGGGCGGGTCTCAGGCGCGGCGAGCTCACCGACCTGCGGTGGTCGGACGTGGATCTCTCGCGCGGCGTGATCCGAGTGCGGAACTCGAAGGCCAGGAGGATCGACGAGATTCCGCTGCGGTCGGATCTTGCGGCCGAACTCGCGGCCGCGCGGCCTCTGTTGTTGCCGACCGCCACCGAAGCCCGCGTCTTTCCCGTGGCCGTCGGGCGCCGCACGCGCCGCCGTGACTTCGAGCGGGCGGGAATCCCCGAGATCGACGCCGACGGGCGCTACGCCGACCTGCACGCCCTGCGCGCGACCCTCTGCACCGAGCTTGCCCGACAGCTTGTTCCCCCGACGATCGCCCAGAGGATGCTCAGGCACTCGAACCTACAGACAACGCTCAGGCACTACACGCGGCTCGGTCTCACCGACGTCGCGGCCGCGGTCGAGTCGATGCGATCGGTCGGCCAGGTCGCCACGTTGTCGGCGACGGGAACGGACTCCGAGATCGGTAGCAGTAGCGGTAGCAGTAGCGGTAGCAGTAGGCGCACAAACGGGCGTGAATCGGCGCGAACGTGCAGGAAAGGCGCGACCGCAGTTTCGGCGGGCGTCTCGCTGCAAGTCGATACGCGGCAGGAAGATCCGCGAAGCGGCGTGAATCGGCACGTGCGACTGCTACACTCCCCGTCGCCTCGGGCGCTTAGCTCAGCTGACGAAGACCCCTTCGCATAAGTCGCGGGATCGTCGCCGTTTCAAGCGTCGCGCTTTCCATCGGTAGCAGTAGCGGTAGCAGTAGCGCGCACTCGTCGCGTCGCGCGGCTTCTCGCCGTGCGCATATTTTGGACTCTAGCTGGCGGCGCCACTAGGTACCCATGCCCGAAAAAATGCAACCCCCATAGGGGGTGGGGGGAGGGGGCTAAAAACCGCGTTTTGGACGCCCCGTGGTACCCGTCCGCAACTCGGAAAAATTCACACGCGGCATCGCGCCGCTTCCTGCGCGAACCCGCCCCCTTCCCGCGTCGCTTCAAGTGTCGGCGAAGACCAGAGCGCCCGACCGCTTGCAGAAGCAGACGCACCTGCCAGTTCCCGCCGACGATCGCCCGCGGTGAGCTCCACGCCCGCTACGATCGCGGCACGCGCAAAGGGCTAGGCTCGCTACCGAAGAGCGGACTCCCGACCGCCTGCCCTGCGCGATCTTTCATCGGGACGCCCCAGGGAAGGGCGCCATGCCAACGAAGAAGCAGAGGACGCCGCGCGCGAAGTCGGCGTCGACGGCCGCAGTCGCCCGCCCGCATATCGACCCGCGCGCGCACGTGCAGGACGAGCTCGACAAGCTTCACGCCGAGCTTGCGGAAATGGATCTCGAAGGTCGGCGCGAGTCGCTGCAACGCGCCCGTATCTGGGCGAGCTTGTTGAATCGCCTGGACGCGATGATCGACGTCGCGGATCACCTGCACGAACTCGGCCGCGCGTTCGGCCAGGGGACGCCCGCGGGCGCTATCGCGCCAGGCTCGAGCCCACTCTGCCTGGTTGCGGACGAGAACGCCGGGCTGTCGGTATTCCTGCTTGAACGGGATCTCAGGCTCGCGAAGAACAGACTTCCGCTGCTTGAAGTGCTGATCTACTCGCGCACAATGGCCGACGCGATCGAAGACGTGATCGGGCGCATCCGTGGAGAAGTTGTCGACGAGAGCCACACCGCCGCCGAGTCGATCGCGGCCGCGAGGCTCGCCGTGACGGAGCTCTACAAGCATGACTACAGGAAGGCGCTGCACGGCATCGACGGCGACGGCTCAAACCTCAGGTCTCCGACCGCCAAGCCGAAAGCCGTTCTTCGGATCCTGCTCGCTGCGCGCGAGCGCCTGTCGGCCGCTGAAGTTGCCCAGAGGATCACGCACTCCTACGGCGAGTACAAAAGAGCCGACGCCGAGTGGGTTCGCAAGGCCGTGCAAGAGTTGCGGACGCTCGGCTTCGTGATCGACAACGACAACGGATACTTGCTCACCGAAGCGGATCGCTCGCGCGCCGAATCGCTCGGGATCACCGCGTAATCCGACGCGGGCGATCGGTAGGCCACGCAGACTGCACGCAGACTGCACGCCCGCGGCATGGCGGTCGCGGCGCCGAGTCGGTCAAGTGCGGCGCATGAAACCACGCCGACTGCGCCGAGGCGCAACCCGTTCCAAACCCGCACGCACTCCAGACCGCAAGCCGCTCTACACGGCGCGCGAACTCGCCGAGCTGATCGGCGTCTCGCCCTGGACGATCTACTCGTGGGCGCGGAAGAAGACGATCCCGTCTCTCCGCGCGACCGATCGCGTCCTCAGGTTCGACGCCGACGCCGTGATCGCGGCGCTCGAAGGGGGCGCGCGGTGAAAGAGGATGATCCCTTCGCCGCGGATCCAAGCCCGCCGCCGACGTCGCAGGGCGCCCGCAAGCGCGAGCCTGATCCGTTCGCCGACGATCGCAAGCCGATCCAGGGCGACGCATCGCCACCGCTGCGCGTCCTCCTGGTCGACGCCGATGCCGCACGCGCCTCGCTCGGAATCTCGCGCACCACGCTCGACCTGCTCGTCCGAAGCGGCGAGCTGCGTTGCAGGCGCATCCGCGGCCGCGTCCTCTTCTCTGTCGACGTCCTGGAGCGTTTCGCCCGCGGAGAGGACGGGAAAGAGTGAGATCCATGAAACTCAAGACTCCTGGAGCGCGCGCGATGCTTGAAGGGGAGGTCGCCGCCGGAATCTGCGCGCAGCGCGATCGGTTCGGGCTCGAGCCCGACGAGTGCGAGACGCCGATGCTGAAGAAGCTCGTCGCGGCGATCACGAAGGTCGGCGCCGAGGACTTTGAGAAGCTTCCGCTCGACCACACCTTCAAGGGCTCGGGGCTCAGCGCCGAAGACCAGGAACTGCTCGACATTCAGAGATTCCAGGACGCCTTCGCGAGCCGCGAGAAGGTCGCAGCGCTCGTAGCTCAGTTGCGGGAGCTTGCGCATAAGGAACGCAAGCTCACCGACGCGGGCGTGGCCGTCGCCGACGGCGACGTCGAGCGCCTGGAACGGATCGCCCGACGCCCGAGCCCGAGCCCGAGCCCGAGCGCGCCGCCAAACCCGAATACCCCGAAACCCTCGAATGCCGCTGCATGGAAGGGGTTTCCGCTCGACTGCCTGCCGCGGTCGCTGTCGGCCTACGTCGCCGACTGCGCGGCGCTCCAGGGCGCCGATCCTGCGGCGATTGCCCTGCCGCTGCTCGCATCCCTCGCAGGTCTGATCGGGTCTCGGTACACGGTGAGCCCCGCGGAACAGCGAGATGATTGGAACGAAATGCTCGCACTCTGGACGTGCGTGATCCTGCCGAGCGGATCGGGGAAGACCCCCGCGCAGAAGCACGCGACGGGCTTCCTGACGAGACTCCAAGCCGATCTGTTCAAGGCCGCGGCTGAGGAGAACAAGTCAAGAGCCCAAGCCGACGAGAGGGTCGAGCCCAAGCGGATCGTGGTCTCGGACGTCACCGTCGAAGGTATCTGCAAGCTGCTCGGCGCGAACCCGAACGGGCTGACCTGCATCGTCGACGAACTCGCTTCGATGATGGGCTCGCTCGGGAGATACGGCCAGGGAAGCGGCCGCGTCCAGGCCGATCGCGGACAATGGCTCTCGCTCTACAACGGCGAGCCGATCACGCTCGACAGGAAGAACAGCGAGACGATCTACGCGCAGCGCGCGGTCGCGAGCATCGTCGGGAACACTCAGCCGGGAATCGCGCGCAGGCTGTTCGACCAGGGCGCCCAGGAGAGCGGGATGCTCGCGCGGTTCTGCGTCGCGTGGCCACCCTCGAAGCCGACCAAGATCACGAACCGCAAGCCCGACGCCGCGGGGCGAGCCGACGCCGAGGCGCTGTTCAGGAGGATCCACGCCCTGCCGAGCATCGCCGACGAGCCGAAGCGTCTCTGTTTGTCGCCTGAGGGATTCGAGGTCTTCAAGCCGTTCCACAACGAGCAGAACGAACTCGCGCACGCGGCCGACGGCAACGCGGCCGCAGCGATATCGAAGACTCCTGGGCTCGCCCTGAGGATCGCGGGCGTCCTGCACGTCGCGCGGTCGCTGTCGAGCTTCGGCGCCGACGGCGCTGTCGGCTCTGACGGGATCCCGAGCATGATCGACGCCGAGGCCACGGCGCACGCGGTCAAGCTCGCTCGGTGGCTGAACGCCGAGCGCCTGCGGGTCTACGTGCGGCTCGCCGCGGATGAAGCCGAGGCCGCGGCCGAGCGCCTGGCCGAGTCGATCCCGTGGTCGGACTTCCCGCACGGGATCACCGCGAACGAGCTCCACAAGCGGAACAAGTCGCGGTTCGGGTCGGCCGACGCCGCCGAGAACGCCCTGCGGGATGCCGCGCGGCGCGGACTGATCGCCGAGCGGTACGGCGCTCGGGCAGACCAACAAGTCGGCGGGCGCCAGACCCTGATCTTCCTGCCGCTCGGCGCTTGCGCAAGCGAAACCCCCGCGCAAGCCGACAGATAGTGTGGTTTCGGGGTATCGTCACAAGCTCAATCGGGAGCATCCATGCAGAACAGGAAGCAGAAGAGAACCCGCAGCAATGGGTCGGGATCGCTTGCGCAGGATCCGACGTCTGGCGTCTGGATCGCGTTCTTCGCCGACGCCGACGGCAGGCGCCGCAAGCGGTCGACCAGGACGAAGACCAGGAGGGACGCCGAGCTTCTGTTGGCCACCTGGACGAAGGAGATCCGCGACATTCGCGCGGGTCTCGTCGACCGCGATGCCGTCCGCAGGAAGTCCGAGCGATCGCGGAAGCTGCGCGACCACGTGCGCGAGTACTTCGCGGCTTTCTGCTCGAAGGGTCGGACGAAGCAGTCGCGGCAGGTCAAGACCTGGGCGCTTCGCGAGCTTCTGCGGCACTCGGTCGCACTGCTCGGGCGCGAGCCGATGCTGTCCGACCTGTCTCCCGATCTCGTCCGACGGATCATGCGTCGGAAGTCCGAGTCGGGACGTTCGCCGCGAACCGTCAACTTCCTGCGACAGAACATCGTCGCCCTGGCCGCATGGATCACCCAGGAGGGACGCGCGAACCTGTCCGATCTCGGGAAGCGGGTCGACCGCTGCGACGAGCTGCTTGACGAGCGGCGCCCGCGCAGGGCGCTCACCCAGGACGAACTCGCCCGGCTGTTCCAGGTCGCCGAAGGCCGCGGCCGCAGACTCTGGTACTCGCTCGCGTACTGGGCGGGTCTCAGGCGCGGCGAGCTCACCGACCTGCGGTGGTCGGACGTGGATCTCTCGCGCGGCGTGATCCGAGTGCGGAACTCGAAGGCCAGGAGGATCGACGAGATTCCGCTGCGGTCGGATCTTGCGGCCGAACTCGCGGCCGCGCGGCCTCTGTTGTTGCCGACCGCCACCGAAGCCCGCGTCTTTCCCGTGGCCGTCGGGCGCCGCACGCGCCGCCGTGACTTCGAGCGGGCGGGAATCCCCGAGATCGACGCCGACGGGCGCTACGCCGACCTGCACGCCCTGCGCGCGACCCTCTGCACCGAGCTTGCCCGACAGCTTGTTCCCCCGACGATCGCCCAGAGGATGCTCAGGCACTCGAACCTACAGACAACGCTCAGGCACTACACGCGGCTCGGTCTCACCGACGTCGCGGCCGCGGTCGAGTCGATGCGATCGGTCGGCCAGGTCGCCACGTTGTCGGCGACGGGAACGGACTCCGAGATCGGTAGCAGTAGCGGTAGCAGTAGCGGTAGCAGTAGGCGCACAAACGGGCGTGAATCGGCGCGAACGTGCAGGAAAGGCGCGACCGCAGTTTCGGCGGGCGTCTCGCTGCAAGTCGATACGCGGCAGGAAGATCCGCGAAGCGGCGTGAATCGGCACGTGCGACTGCTACACTCCCCGTCGCCTCGGGCGCTTAGCTCAGCTGACGAAGACCCCTTCGCATAAGTCGCGGGATCGTCGCCGTTTCAAGCGTCGCGCTTTCCATCGGTAGCAGTAGCGGTAGCAGTAGCGCGCACTCGTCGCGTCGCGCGGCTTCTCGCCGTGCGCATATTTTGGACTCTAGCTGGCGGCGCCACTAGGTACCCATGCCCGAAAAAATGCAACCCCCATAGGGGGTGGGGGGAGGGGGCTAAAAACCGCGTTTTGGACGCCCCGTGGTACCCGTCCGCAACTCGGAAAAATTCACACGCGGCATCGCGCCGCTTCCTGCGCGAACCCGCCCCCTTCCCGCGTCGCTTCAAGTGTCGGCGAAGACCAGAGCGCCCGACCGCTTGCAGAAGCAGACGCACCTGCCAGTTCCCGCCGACGATCGCCCGCGGTGAGCTCCACGCCCGCTACGATCGCGGCACGCGCAAAGGGCTAGGCTCGCTACCGAAGAGCGGACTCCCGACCGCCTGCCCTGCGCGATCTTTCATCGGGACGCCCCAGGGAAGGGCGCCATGCCAACGAAGAAGCAGAGGACGCCGCGCGCGAAGTCGGCGTCGACGGCCGCAGTCGCCCGCCCGCATATCGACCCGCGCGCGCACGTGCAGGACGAGCTCGACAAGCTTCACGCCGAGCTTGCGGAAATGGATCTCGAAGGTCGGCGCGAGTCGCTGCAACGCGCCCGTATCTGGGCGAGCTTGTTGAATCGCCTGGACGCGATGATCGACGTCGCGGATCACCTGCACGAACTCGGCCGCGCGTTCGGCCAGGGGACGCCCGCGGGCGCTATCGCGCCAGGCTCGAGCCCACTCTGCCTGGTTGCGGACGAGAACGCCGGGCTGTCGGTATTCCTGCTTGAACGGGATCTCAGGCTCGCGAAGAACAGACTTCCGCTGCTTGAAGTGCTGATCTACTCGCGCACAATGGCCGACGCGATCGAAGACGTGATCGGGCGCATCCGTGGAGAAGTTGTCGACGAGAGCCACACCGCCGCCGAGTCGATCGCGGCCGCGAGGCTCGCCGTGACGGAGCTCTACAAGCATGACTACAGGAAGGCGCTGCACGGCATCGACGGCGACGGCTCAAACCTCAGGTCTCCGACCGCCAAGCCGAAAGCCGTTCTTCGGATCCTGCTCGCTGCGCGCGAGCGCCTGTCGGCCGCTGAAGTTGCCCAGAGGATCACGCACTCCTACGGCGAGTACAAAAGAGCCGACGCCGAGTGGGTTCGCAAGGCCGTGCAAGAGTTGCGGACGCTCGGCTTCGTGATCGACAACGACAACGGATACTTGCTCACCGAAGCGGATCGCTCGCGCGCCGAATCGCTCGGGATCACCGCGTAATCCGACGCGGGCGATCGGTAGGCCACGCAGACTGCACGCAGACTGCACGCCCGCGGCATGGCGGTCGCGGCGCCGAGTCGGTCAAGTGCGGCGCATGAAACCACGCCGACTGCGCCGAGGCGCAAACCGTTCCAAACCGCCACGCACCCCCGACAGGAAGCCACTCTACACGGCACGCGAACTCGCCGAGCTGATCGGCGTCTCGCCCTGGACGATCTACTCCTGGGCGCGGAAGAAGACAATCCCGTCGCTGCGCGCGACCGATCGCGTCCTCAGGTTCGACGCCGACGCCGTGATCGCGGCGCTCGAAGGGGGCGCACGGTGAAAGAGGATGATCCCTTCGCCGCGGATCCAAGCCCGCCGCCGACTTCGCAGGCCGCCCGCAAGCGCGAGCCTGATCCGTTCGCCGACGATCGCAAGCCGACACAAAGCGACGCAGCGCCGCCGATGCGCATCCTCTTGGTCGCCGCCGAGACCGCGCAGCGCTCGCTCGGGATCTCGCGCACCACGCTCGACCTGCTCGTCCGCAGCGGCGAGCTTCGGTGCAGGCGCATCCGCGGGCGCGTGCTGTTCGCGGTCGACGAACTTGAGCGGTTCGCCCGCGGAGAGGACGGGAAAGAGTGAGATCCATCAAACTCAGGACTTCTGAATCGCGCGCGATGCTTGAAGAACAGGTCGCCGCCGGAATCTGCGCGCAGCGCGATCGGTTCAGGCTCGAGCCCGACGAGTGCGAGACGCCGATGCTGAAGAAGTTGGTCGCGGCGATCACGAAGGTCGGCGCCGAGGACTTCGCGAAGCTTCCGCTCGACCACACCTTCAAGGTCTCGGGGCTCAGCGCCGAAGACCAGAGACTGCTCGACATGCAGAGGCTCCAGGACGCCTTCGCGAGCCGCGAGCAGGTCGCAGCGCTCGTAGCTCAGTTGCGGGAGCTTGCGCATAAGGAACGCAAGCTCACCGACGCGAGCGTGGCCGTCGCCGACGGCGATACCGAGCGCCTGGAACGGATCGCCCGACGCCCGAGCCCGAGCGCGCCGCCAAACCCGAATACCCCGAAACCCTCGAATGCCGCTGCATGGAAGGGGTTTCCGCTCGACTGCCTGCCGCGATCGCTGTCGGCCTACATCGCCGACTGCGCGGCGCTCCAGGGCGCCGATCCTGCGGCGATTGCCCTGCCGCTGCTCGCATCCCTCGCGGGTCTGATCGGGTCTCGGTACACGGTAAGCCCCGCGGAACAGCGAGATGATTGGAACGAAATGCTCGCACTCTGGTCGTGCGTGATCCTGCCGAGCGGATCGGGGAAGACCCCCGCGCAGAAGCACGCGACGGGCTTCCTAACGAGACTCCAAGCCGATCTGTTCAAGGCCGCGGCTGAGGAGAACAAGTCAAGAGCCCAAGCCGACGAGAGGGTCGAGCCCGAGCGGATCGTGGTCTCGGACATCACCGTCGAAGGTATCTGCAAGCTGCTCGGCGCGAACCCGAACGGGCTCACCTGCATCGTCGACGAACTGGCTTCGATGATCGGCTCGCTCGGCAGATACGGCCAGGGAAACGGCCGTGTGCAGGCCGATCGCGGACAATGGCTCTCGCTCTACAACGGCGAGCCGATCACGCTCGACAGGAAGAACAGCGAGACGATCTACGCGCAGCGCGCAGTCGCGAGCATCATCGGGAACACTCAGCCGGGAATCGCGCGCAGGCTGTTCGACCAGGGCGCCCAGGAGAGCGGGATGCTCGCGCGGTTCTGCGTCGCGTGGCCACCCTCGAAGCCGACCAAGATCACGAACCGCAAGCCCGACGCCGCGGGGCGAGCCGACGCCGAGGCGCTGTTCAGGAGGATCCACGCCCTGCCGAGCATCGCCGACGAGCCGAAGCGTCTCTGTTTGTCGCCTGAGGGATTCGAGGTCTTCAAGCCGTTCCACAACGAGCAGAACGAACTCGCGCACGCGGCCGACGGCAACGCGGCCGCAGCGATATCGAAGACTCCTGGGCTCGCCCTGAGGATCGCGGGCGTCCTGCATGTCGCGCGGTCGCTGTCGAGCTTCGGCGCCGACGGCGTTGTCGGTTCCGACGGGATCCCGAGCGTGATCGATGCCGAGACCACGAAGCACGCGGTCAAGCTCGCTCGGTGGCTGAACGCCGAGCGCCTTCGGGTCTACCTGCGGCTCGCAGCGGACGAGTCCGCGGCCGCGGCGGAGCGCCTGGCCGACTCGATCCCCTGGTCGGACTATCCGCATGGCATAACGCCGAGCGAACTCCACAAGCGGAACAAGTCGCGGTTTGGGTCAGCCGACGCCGCCGAGACCGCCCTGCGGGATGCCGCGCGGCGCGGGCTGATCGCCGAGCGGTACGGCTGTCGGGCAGACCAGCAAGTCGGCGGGCGCGAGACCCTGATCTTCCTGCCGCTCGGCGCTTGCGCAAGCGAAACCCCCGCGCAAGCCGACTGATAGTGTGGTTTCGGGGTATCGTCACAAGCTCAATCGGGAGCATCCATGCAGAACAGGAAGCAGAAGAGAACCCGCAGCAATGGGTCGGGATCGCTTGCGCAGGATCCGAAGTCTGGGGTCTGGATCGCGTTCTTCACCGACGCCGACGGCACGCGCCGCAAGCGCTCGACCAGGACGAAGACCAAGAGGGACGCCGAGCTTCTGTTGGCCACCTGGACAAAAGAGATCCGCGACATACGCGCAGGTCTTGTCGACCGGGACGCCGTCCGCAGGAAGTCCGAACGGTCGCGCAAGCTGCGCGATCATGTGCGCGAATACTTCTCCGCGTTCTGCTCGA
>Ga0208005_1000758_pt1 | contig 11300 bp, 22 predicted proteins | sample DEB19_08_DNA_3_FD_184530 | JGI IMG/M metagenome (GOLD analysis project Ga0208005, IMG submission 184530) | Aqueous microbial communities from the Delaware River and Bay under freshwater to marine salinity gradient to study organic matter... | ecosystem: Environmental > Aquatic > Marine > Coastal... | reverse complement strand
TTAACACCTGAAAGGGACTAAAATGAGCAATACTGAGCGCACAATCTGGCTTTTAGGATCAATCTCTGCTGTGGCCCTATCCGGGGTCATTGGATACCGATTGAGTACCCATTTCAACGATATTGAGAACCAGGGAGCACAATCCCGATGCTACTCAACTAGGCACTCGGATGCTTATGTTGCCAAGGTTGGCCCTGAAGACTTTGTGTGTTTCCGAGAAGACTATCATCGCAAGAAAATCACTAAATCCCTGATTGTCTTACCAGATAGGCCATTAGAATAGCCCAGGAAGGCCCTTAAACGGGCCCAGGAGCGATTATTTTGAGGTGGTTAAGGGGTGGGTAGCCACAACACCTAAAAACAGCTAGAATCGAGGATTTTGAGGAGAAACCATGCATTGTAAAGCCTGTAACAGTTTTTTGACGGATTTTGAATCCACCAGACGGAACAAATACACCGGGGATTTCATTGACCTTTGTAACCTTTGCTTTAAGGAGATAAAAAATACAGTTCCAGTGATTGAACGTAAAGACCTTATGACCAGTGAGGACTTTGATGACCATCTGAGCACCGAAGGCATGGAAGAGATACTATATAATAACTATAGAGTACATAGAAGCATTGAAGATTAATAAATCATTAATGTTTATTGTCTTATATTAACTTTAAAGATAAAGGGGTAACCATGGAAAACGAAAGCACTGATGAATTGATGCAATTGATTGAAGAATCATGGTATTGGTCAACAATTAATGATATTGTCGATATTTTTGATAAATACGGCATGGATAACGTCCTTGCAGACGTTGGTAACATGAAAATTCAAAGGGAGGAAGCTAAGACTAACAAATTAGAGGAAGACCTCTAATGCTCTTATCTATCTTTGTTTTTGTCTTAACCATCATCAAGGTGTCACTTAAGTGACAATGGAGTACTTATGAAAGTCATCATGGAATACACATTGCCAGAGGAATCTTTCCTGCTCAAATGTGCCGAGGAAGCGGTGAGCAACAGAATGCTCCTAGAATCGATTAAAAGCACCCTACAATCGCATGAAAACTACGGGGTAGGGGCAGAGATCTGCCTGCAGGAAATAAAGGCTCAAATGAGGGGTTTTAAATGAATGTTTCCATCAGCGACATGATGCAATAATGTGTCGCAAAACCTTAGGAAAAACGACATGAGCATAGAAGCAATGAAACAGGCGCTGGAGGCGTTGGAAAAGATGGTTACGCCACGAAACTTTCAAACGCACCAGTTTTGCCAAAAAGCATATGACGACCTACGCCAAGCCATAGAGCAAGCAGAGAAGCAGGAGCCGCTAAGGCTGTGGCTGTGGAAAAACTTTGTGGATGGGAAACCTGAATACTGGGCATTTAATAATCCGTTTCCCTGTATCTCCGTAGAAGGTGACCCACTAACTCTAGGAGAGCCGTGCGGATGGGCGTTTCTTAAACCTTCCGTTAATGGTCGGCCACATCGTTCAGAACAAGAGGTGATCAACACAGTGACACGCCTTGCCACCACCCCACAACCACAGCGTGAATGGGTTGGGCTGACTCAGGAAGACATCGACATTGCCTTTGATGACACGCAAGAGGGCGGTGGGTTTAATGAGTTTGCTAGGGCGATTGAACAGACATTGAGGAGAAAAAATACATGATCCATGACACCACCTCAGAATTCGTAAGGCACATAGCCTGCGAGCACTGTGGCTCATCAGACGCCAATGCTCTCTACTCAGATGGGCACACCTACTGCTTTGCCTGTGGGGTGATAGAATCTGAATCCTCCCATGAAGATAAAGAACGATGGAAAGAAGCAATTAACCGAGCGAATGCCATGAAAACAGAAGGCGAAGTTAAACCGATCCCAGACCGAGGGATCACCAGGGACACCTGCGAGCACTACAAGGTCACTCAGACAGGTCAGAAGCATATTTATCCGTATGCTGATGAGTCTGGCGCTTATGTGGCCTCTAAGGTGCGTACAGTGGCTAACAAGACCTTCTCGGTGGAGGGACACTGGGGTAAATCTACCTTGTTCGGACAATCTCTGTTCCATAAAGGTGGCAAGTACGTCACGCTGGTGGAGGGTGAACTGGATGCACTAGCGGCCTTCCAGATGCTGGGCAGTAAGTGGCCTGTGGTGTCCATCAAGAATGGTGCTCAGAGCGCCCTGAAGGACTGTAAAGCTAACTTTGAATGGCTGGACTCTTTTGACAGCGTGGTGATCTGCTTTGATGCTGATGAGCCTGGGAAGAAGGCCGCAGAAGAGGTAGCAGAACTGTTCGGTGTTAAGGCCAAGATTGTTAAACATATTCAAAACTGTAAGGATGCTTGTGACTATCTTAAATCTGGTGAAACGAAGTCTTTTGTCGATTCTTGGTGGAAGGCTGAGACGTATGTCCCTGACGGAATTGTTGCTGCCTCGTCACTCTGGGATGAAGTAAGCAAGCCTGAGCAACCTGCGGAGGCTCTGTATCCCTTCAAGGGACTGAACTCCCTGCTGTATGGGTTCCGGCCTGCTGAACTCGTTACAGTCACCGCAGGCTCTGGGCTGGGTAAGAGCCAATTCCTGCGAGAAATCCTCTACCATATTCTGAACACCACAAAGTGGAACATCGGCGGTATGTTCTTGGAGGAATCTGTACGGAAGACTGCCAGGAGCATTATGAGTCTCAGGGCTAACAAGCTACTGCACCTGCCCGACACCAAAGTATCAACAGAGGAGTTACATGATGCTTTCCAGCATACTCTTGGGACTGATCGTATTTATCTTTTTGACCATTTCGGTAGCACTTCTGCTGACAACATTATTAATCGCATCAGGTACATGGCAAAGGCTTGTGATTGTCGGATTGTATTTCTCGATCATTTATCTATCATCATTTCTGGTCAAGATAACGGAGACGAGCGTAAGGCCATTGATGTAATGATGACCCGCCTGCGCACACTTGTGCAGGAACTTAACATTACCTTGATTGTTGTGTCTCACCTCAAGCGTCCTAACGGCAACCAAGGCCACGAGGATGGGCAGGCAGTGTCTCTAAGCCAACTGCGAGGCTCAGGAGCTATTGCACAGCTCTCAGATGCTGTGATTACCCTGGAGCGTAACTCCATGAGCGCAGACGCTACTGAGAGGCACACCACCAAGGTAGCAGTGGCGAAGAACCGTTACAGCGGCCTCACTGGGCCTGCTTGTGACCTGCGCTATGATGTGGATACTGGTAGAATGTACGAAGTTAAACTGGAGGATCTATGAGCAAATCAGATGGCGGTAAAGGCAGCAGTCCTCGCCCTATGAGCATCACTGAAGAAGAGTATGCTCGTCAATGGCATACAATCTTTGGTAGGGGTGACGTAGAGAAGATTATTGAAGATGCAAATAAGTATCTTGAACAAATGGAAGAAAAGAAAGATGATTGAACACATCATTGTAGGGGCTACAGGGGTGGGCTACGCTATCGTAGGCACTCTCCAGTGGCTCAAGGGGGATCTACCTAATGGTATGATCTGGGTTGGTTACGCTTTTGCTCAGGTGGGGCTATGGATGAACCTAAAATGATGGACATTGACACACTCGTAGGAAGGTTGATTGACCTTGAAGGCAAGTATTATGAGTTACAATCGAAGTATCAGACTCTTATCCATCAATACGAAGAATTGAAAGCATCGCATGAAGATAGCATTGGACAGTGTAATAAAGTTCTTGACATCGAAGAGAAAATAGAGTAAGATGATTCTTTTTAGGAGAATCTTATGAAGATGAGTAAAGAATATGCCCGTGAATGGAAACGTAACAGGCGTAAAGATGAAGATTTTAGGAAATCTGAACTTGAAAAAAACAAAAAATGGAGAGAGGATAACAAAGAAGCTATCTCTGAACAGAAAAAACAATATTATGAGCAAAACAAAGAAAAGATTAAACAAAAGAAAAGAGAACTGTATGAACAACGAAAACAAAGATTGCGAGACGATGAATTAACTCTTTTAGTTAAACAAGAAGCTAAAGAACTTGCTAAAGCGAGAACTAAAAATACAGGTGTAACATGGTCTGTTGACCATATCGTTCCAATGCATGGAAAAAACGTTAGCGGTTTAGATTCATGGAGTAATATACAAGTTATTACTTTAGATGAAAATAAACGGAAGTACAATAAATATGAAGATTGCACTTGACATTGAAACCGACCTCAGCCATAACATTATATGGCTCGTAGTGACCAAAAACCTTGAAACCGGAGAAGTTAAAGTATGGAAAAATCCAAATGGCCTAAACGACTATCTAAGCAAGGCTACACTCCTGATAGCTCACAATGGGATCGCCTTCGATTTTTATCACTTGAACAGGTTATGGAAGACGAAGATCGGATTGAAGAAGGTATACGACACATTAGTAGCAAGCAGGCTCTTAGAGCCAACGAGAGAGAGCGGACACAGCTTGGAAAGCTACGGAAAGCAGAGCGGTATTCCAAAGATTGACTATGCTGCTGTATGGTCTTGGATGATGGACAGACGAGAGGAGTATCCTGGTGAATGTTTTGATAAACCCATTGAAGGACTGCTGGAACACTACTGCATTCGAGATGTTGACGTTTTGGAAAAAACGTATGAGTTTCTGACACAAGAGCTAGAGAAGAAGGGATTCTCTTCCGAGTCCCTGGAGCTAGAGCACCAAGTGGCAGCAATCATTGCTCAACAAGAGCGTAACGGATTTAAACTGGACACAATCCATGCAACCTGTTTACTTACTGACCTCAAGACAAAAATGGCTGAAATATATGAACAAATGCAAGAAAGATGGCCTCCCAAAGTCACCACAGGACGAGTCCACAAACGTAACGGCAAGCCTCTTGACGACATTATCGAACCCTTCAACCCAGGATCACGAAAGCAGATCGGAGAAAAGCTCCAAGAGCTAGGATGGAAGCCTAAGAAGTTCACTGAGACAGGACAGCCCATCGTTGATGAAGTTGTGTTGATGGACGTGAACATTCCAGAGGCTAAGATCATTGCAGAATACTTGTTGCTCCAGAAGCGGATTGCTCAGGTAGAATCGTGGTTAGAGGCTATGGGACCAGACGGACGAGTACACGGTAAGGTCATCACCAACGGGGCGGTGACAGGACGTGCTACCCATAGTAAACCCAATATGGCTCAGATACCGAATTCAGGAAGTCTTTATGGCCCCGAATGCCGTCAGTGTTGGACAGTAGAGGAAGGAAATGTTCTTGTTGGGGCTGATGCAAGCGGACTCGAATTAAGGATGCTTGCACATTACATGAAGGATGATAATTATGTAAAGACAGTTACCGAAGGTTCATCGAAGGATGGGACTGACATTCATACTATTAATCAGAAAGCAGCAGGACTTCAGACGAGGGATCAGGCAAAGACATTTATTTATAGCTGGATGTACGGCGCAGGTGATTCAAAAATCGGTTCTATTGTGGGGGGTAGCGCTAAAGACGGCGCATTATTAAAAGAGAAATTTCTTAAACAGACCCCTGCGCTAGGACGATTGATGAATACTGTATCAAAGTATGCAGTTAAAGGTTATGTTCCAGGGCTTGATGGACGTAAGATTTGGGTTAGATCAGAACACGCAGCTTTGAATAGCTTACTTCAAGGAGCCGGTGCAATCATTATGAAGAAAGCAATTGTTATCTTCGACTCTAAAGTTAAACAAAATAAATGGAAGATCAAGATGGTTGCATGGGTGCATGATGAGGCCCAGATCGAGTGTTCTCCAGACATAGCAGATTCTGTTGGTAAAGCTTTTGTAGATGCTATTAAAGAAGCAGGAGAGTTCTATAAACTTCGTTGTCCCTTGTCAGGTGAATACTCTGTTGGTCGAAACTGGCGAGAGACTCATTAAAACTTGACATTATCATTCATTTATGGTATAGTCTAGTTTTAGGAGGACATATGCAAGTAATGAATGGGAATAAAAAACAAAGTGAACAGACAGCCGATCCTTCAAAGTATCCTCAAGGGTATTTTAAAGAAAAGCCGTGTAGATGCTGCGGAGCAAGCTTTAAACCCAAAGCTCCATCGCATCTTTACTGCTCTCAGAACTGTGCTGATATTGGACTAAATAACAGATATTTAAAAAGGAACTATAATACAGCATATGAAGAAGTTAAAAAGATGTATGAGGAGCAAAAACATAAATGCTTTTTATGTTTAACAGAAGGTTTCAAATTAAATCCAAACGCAAAACAGAATTTAGTTGTTGACCATGATCATAAAACAGGAAAAGTACGAAAACTACTTTGTCATAACTGCAACCGAGCTTTGGGTCTTTTTCAGGACAACCCAGATGTTTTAAGGAAGGCTGCTGATTATGTCGAACAGCACAAATGAAAGCGATTTTGATGCTAGAATCATCATTGATGTCACTGATGACAGCTTCAAGGTGACACATACTGCAAACCTGGATTTAGAACAAGTCTATCTCATCTTTGCAGCCGCACTGAATTACATGGATGCTATGGGGGAACATCTAGAACCTCCAAAGTTCCTGAATTGACAGCCTGGAAAGACAGGCATTTTATTAACTTTCAAAGGAATTGAAAAATGAGTGATTTAAAACCCGTTAAAATCTCTGGAGAGCTGTTCTGGTCTAAATGGATGGCTGAATTCAATAAAGCTTTTAACACTGACAACGACCGTTATGAGTGTACCATCGGTAATATCTCTGACGCTGACGTAGCCAAGCTCACGGGCCTGGGCATCCGGGTCAAGTACAAGGACTCCCAAGGTAACTACATTGTGGTCAAGAGCAAGTTCTTGTTCAAGCCCACTGACGCTGATGGCAACTTCATTGCTGTTGATGCGTTGGGTAATGGCTCTAAGTGCGAGGCACTGGTGACTGCATACAAGCACAAGATGAGTGCTAAGTTTGGACTCTCACCCAGCATCGTGGGTAACTCTGAGAAGACTGCCCTGAAGGTTACTGAGGTGAAGACCTATGTGCCTGATGCCAAGCAAGAAGATGACGATCTCATCTGAGCTTCCTAAGCTAGCTCTCTTAGATGCCGATGTGATCGTGTACAGGGTCGCATTTGCATCTGAAGAGGAAACAGAGGAGATCTGTTTTGCAAGAGCTAAAGAACTCATCTTTGAAATAGTTTATACGGAACTAAATTGCGATGACTACAAAGCCTACCTCACAGGAGCCGGGAATTTTCGATATATGGTGGCAAAGACAGCCCCATACAAAGGAAACAGAAAAGACATTGCCCGACCCAAACACTACGAAGCCCTCAGAGCCTATCTCCAAAGACTCGGAGCCGAAGTCATCGAAGGTCAAGAGGCAGACGATGCCATTGCAACCCAAGCCACCGAAGGAAATTACTGGATAGTATCCATTGATAAAGACTTCGATCAAGTACCTGGGTGGCACTATAACTTCGTCAAGAAAGAGAAGTATTATGTCACCGAGGAACAAGGAATCCGAAGCTTCTACACCCAGATCCTCACTGGGGATCGTGTAGACAACATCATTGGACTGAAGGGCATTGGGCCTGTAAAGGCTGAGAAGATCTTACAAGACTGTAAAACTGAAAGGGAACATTATGATGCTTGTGTTAAAGCGTATGATGGGGATATTGAGCGAGTTACCGAGAACGGTGTACTGTTATGGTTAAGACGACACCCAAACCAGCTGTGGCTTCCTCCTTTACCCTCGCAGGGTTCGACTGGACAGTCAGGTACGTTGAGGGAATTACCGAGTACGGACTCTGCAACCCCAGCACCCAAGAAATCATCATCCGATCAGGAATGAATGAGCAGATGACTCAGCAGACCTTCTGTCACGAGTTGGTTCATGCAATCCTGTTCACGATGGGTAAAACTAACCATGATGAGGAATACACTGATGCTTTTGGATCTCTTTTGCATCAATACGAGAGGACAAAAGCTTGAAAACCAGTAGTGCAAAGGCAAAGGGACGTAACCTACAGAAGTGGGCAGCAGCAAGGCTCCTAGAACACGCCCCAGAGCTTGAAGGGGACGATATTAAGTCCACCTCAATGGGTGCAGGTGGAGAGGACGTTATGCTGTCTCCTGCGGCTCGTAGAATCTATCCCTGGCAGATTGAATGTAAGAGTTATGCTCGTATCGCCGTGTATGACTTCTACAACCAAGCCTGCTCACACGGGACGCATGAGCCTGTTGTCTTTATCAAACAGAACCAGTGTAAACCTCTTGTTATCGTAGATGCTGATTATTTTGTAAGGAGCTTTAGAAATGGAATTCAGACTGATAAAGGAAAATGAAGACGGATCAGCAGACTATAGTCTGCATGTATCTTCAGAAGAAACCTCAGACATCATTCGTTCTGTAATTATGAAGGCGCTGTGGGAAGCAGCAAAGGAAGGAACTTTTTATGACCCATGTAAACTTGATATGGTTGACACCACAAGCGGAGGAGAAGATAGCGTACATGGCTCGGGTGAGCAACCCAGCGAACCAGAACAACCCTCAGACGGCTTCAAAACTTCTCAAGTACTTGGTTAAGAACAAGCACTGGAGTCCGTTCGAGATGGTCAACGTCTGCATGGAGATTGAAACCACCAGGGACATTGCTCGTCAAATCCTGAGACATCGGAGCTTCAGCTTCCAAGAGTTCAGCCAACGCTATGCTACGGCAGAAGCTTTTGAGACTCGTGAGTGCCGTAAACAGGACATGGTTAATCGCCAGAACAGTCTAGCCCTAGATGTGTATGGTAACGAGAATGATCGTTACCTAGCCACTTGGTGGGACGGGGTGCAGCAACGACTGACCAAGGAAGCTGAGTTTCTGTACGAGGCTGCTCTCAATAAAGGGATCGCTAAAGAGGTCGCACGAGCACTTCTTCCTGAAGGTCTTACAGGCTCTAAACTGTACATGAATGGAACCCTGCGTAGCTGGATTCATTACATCGAGATTCGTTGCGATAAAGCAACACAGAAGGAGCATCGTGAGGTAGCGGAACAATGTCGAGATATAATCTTTGAACATTTCCCTTCGCTTGAGGAGGTACTAAATGGAGCTTGAAGACTATTTCCATCAGATTCAACAGGAGAAACCTATGAACCAAAAAGACACAGTGGTAAGCATCAGCATCGACCAAGATAACTCAGATCTGGCTGACTTTCCTGACCAGTACATCCAGCAACGTATGAGTTATTCCTGCACTACTTGGATGCAGATGCTAGAAGACCTCATAAAAGTGCTGGAATTGCATTATGGATACTCGATTAGAGAAAACGTATTCTATGCGGTTAACTTCCCGATGTTTGACCATAATGTTTCACCAGCTCCTGGTCGTGAACTGAAGAAGAACGACTTCCTGCACTTGTTGGAGCTTAACCCTGAACTCAACAATGGTGGTGAGCATCAGCCGATGGAATCATGTTTTGATTCTGAAGAATGAGAATCCTTGTTATACCGGATTGTCAAGTCAAGCAAGGTGTTCCTCTGGAGCATCTTACTTGGGCTGGTCAGGCTATTGCGGATTACCGGCCTGACGTTGTTGTTAACCTCGGGGACTTTGCTGATATGCCTAGTCTGTCTTCCCACGATATTAAAGGCTCCAAGTATTTTGAAGGGCTTAGGTACAAGTCTGATATCGACATTGCGAAGCAGGCTATGAAAATGTTACTAGATCCTCTTAAGTACCTACAAAATCGTCAGAAAAAGAACAAAGAAAAGGTCTACAAGCCTCGAATGGTTCTGACTCTGGGCAACCATGAGAATCGTATTGATAGGGCTGTTAACAACAATCCCACCCTTGAAGGGTTAATCTCAACAAAGGACTTAGGCTATGAATCAGACTGGGAAGTACATGGGTTCTTACATCCTGTTTTCATTAATGGTGTTGGTTTTAACCATTACTGGCCTGTCGGCGCTATGGGCAGACCTGCATCGTCTCCTGCTGCTATTATCAGTAAGCTACATATGTCGTGTGTTGCTGGACACCAACAAGGAAAGCAAGTCGCCTATGGTAAGCGAGCTGATGGGCGACCTATCACAGCTATTGTGGTTGGTAGTTATTATCTGCATGATGAGAGTTATATGGATCAGCTTAGTAACCGTCATTGGCGGGGTCTTCTCGTGATGAACGAGGTTGAAGATGGACACTTTGATGAAATGTTTTTAAGCATCGAATACTTGGAGAAGAAATATGGACATTTGGACACCAATACACTCCACAACAGCCCAGGAAATTGAAGACTACATGAAATCCTTAGGTTTACCAGAAAAGAAAGAACAGTACGATACTGTTGAAAAACCGAGGCACTATATGCTTTTTGAGGAAAAAGGCATTGAAGTACGAGATGTCATTGAAAAACTGACTCAAAAGTTTGAACTGTCATCTATGGGACACTCTTATATGTTTGCATCTGATTATGTTCAAATGATGCAGTATTTGATGCGTTTTATGGATAAAAACGGTAAAGAAGACCTGAAGAAAGCTCGTTGGTATCTTGACAAGTTGATTGAAGCTTATTAAAATACCTGTCCCCAAAAAAATAACATAAGGATATAAATGACCCCGTACCAAACTTACATTGCAAAAAGCCGTTACAGCCGGTTCCTAGACGATAAAGGACGACGAGAGCACTGGGAAGAAACCGTGACTCGGTACTTTAACTTCATGGAAAAACACCTCAAGGACAAGCACCAATATACGCTCAGTCCTGCCCTCCGTCATGAGCTTGAAGAGGCTGTGACTAACCTGGAAGTTATGCCCTCAATGCGTAGTTTGATGACTGCTGGTGAGGCTCTGGAGCGCCAGAACATTGCTGGTTATAACTGCTCGTACCTGCCCATTGATGATCCCAAAGCCTTTGACGAGGCTATGTACATCCTCTTGTGTGGCACAGGTGTGGGCTTTAGCGTGGAGCAAAAATATGTTAACAAACTACCAGAGATTCCTGAAAAGCTGTACGACAGCAATACTACTATTGTTGTTAAGGACTCCAAGGAAGGATGGGCAAAGGCTCTCCGTCAGATCATTGCTCTCCTCTACGCAGGTGAGATCCCGAAATGGGACGTATCCGCAGTTCGTCCTGCCGGTACTCGCCTTAAGACCTTTGGGGGCCGGGCCAGCGGACCTGAGCCGTTGGTTGAACTGTTCAAGTATGTCATTAGTAAGTTCCGAGCTGCTGTGGGCCGTAAGCTGCACACGATTGAATGTCATGACATTCTGTGTAAGATCGGGGAGGTTGTTGTCGTTGGTGGAGTGCGCCGATCTGCAATGATCTCCCTGTCTGATCTGGGTGATGATCGCATGGCTCACGCTAAGG
>Ga0208005_1000756_pt1 | contig 11308 bp, 17 predicted proteins | sample DEB19_08_DNA_3_FD_184530 | JGI IMG/M metagenome (GOLD analysis project Ga0208005, IMG submission 184530) | Aqueous microbial communities from the Delaware River and Bay under freshwater to marine salinity gradient to study organic matter... | ecosystem: Environmental > Aquatic > Marine > Coastal... | reverse complement strand
ATGCAGGCGATGATGCGGGCGCTGTCGAGGCTGGCGTCCATCATGTCGACGCCTGCGAGGTCGGTGTCGATGATCCCGGCGCCGTCGAGGTCGATGCCGCGGAGGGTGGCTCCGGTGAGGTCGGACCAGGCGAGGCTGATGCGGGGGGCGCGCGCCCAGCGGAGGTCGCTGTAGCAGCCGGCGATGTGGTTGAGGGTGGCGCCGTCGAGTCGCGCCCATCGGAGGTCGGCGCCGGACAGGTCGGCGCCGCTGAAGTCGGTGTAGCAGGCCTGGGTGCGCTTGAGGGTGGCGCCGGTGAGGGTGCAGCGGTGGAGGGTGGCGCCGTCGAGGAGTGCGCCGTCGAGGGTGCTGCGGGTGAGGTCGGCGCCGGTGAGGGTGGCGCCGACGAGGCTGGCGCCGTCGAGGTTGGCGCCGCGGAGGTCGGCGCCGGTGAGGTCGGCTCCGGTGAGGATGCAGCCGGTGAGGTCTGCGAGGTGGAGGTCGGCGTGACGGAGGTCGGCGCCGATGTGGGTGCTGTGCGGGGTGATGGTGGGGTGGGTGGTGTTGGTCATGGTCGTCACCGTAGCGGGTGTGTGGTGACAGCGCAAGTGTGGACGCGGCGACGCCCCCGGGCGGGTGGCCTGGGGGCGTCGTGCGGGGGTGGGTGGGTTAGGGGTGGAGTGTCTGGGCGATCAGCCAGCAGATGGGGAGGGTGCATCCGATGGCGAGGATGAGGTCGATGATGCCGGGGCCGTCGGGGGGTGGGCGGCGGGTCATGCGGACCTGCCGTCGATGGTGACGAGCGGGCCGTTGCCGCCGGATCGTTTGGCGTCGCCGCGTCCGATGGTGACCGTCCAGCCGGTGTCGGTGCGGGCAGCCTCGAGCCATTCGATCGGCGCGGGGAACCGGTAGCTGTTGGGCACGAACCCGCTGGAGCTGTAGACGCGGATGCGGGTGGCGGTGGGGTGGTGGCGGATGGTGTCGATGAGGGTTGCGGCCTCGCTGCTGTCGATGTGGCGGCGGATGCGGCTGGTGGCGGCGTGCTGGTCGGTGATGGTGGCGAGCTGCGACGTTTCGGCGGGGCGGAGTTGCTGGCGGCGGGGGGTGAGGGTGAGGGTGGCGATGGGGGTGGTGGTGGTGGTCATGTCTGGTCCTTTCGGGTCAGGGGTTGGTGGTGGTGTTGTGGACGGCCTTGATGCGGCAGGTGTCGCAGATGGGGACGTCGCCGAGGATGCGATGGTGGATGGTGGTGGTGGCGGTTTCGGTGCATAGGGCCCACCAGCCGCAGAGGGCGTGGGTTCCGGCGTAGTCGAGGTCGTTGTAGGTGTCGATGTCGCCGCCTGCGGCGAGGGCGTCGTCAAGTGACGCTGCGGTGATGGTGTAGGTGACGGTGTAGGTGTCGGTGACGGTGTAGCGGGGCATGGCCTCATCGTAACGGGTGTGTGGTGACATTGCAAGGGGGAATCGGGCCAGCGGCTTGAGGCGAGGCTCGGGGTGGGGGCTCGAGGGGGTTTGGGGTGGGGGCTCGAGGGGCTCGGGGTGGGGTGATAGTGCGCGGTGCTTTTGGCCGCCGGCCGGGGGGGTATCCCCCTATACCCCAGGGGGGTACCCGGAAAGCACCGGGTGCTTTTTGGGCTGGCGGGGGGGGGCGAAATTGGCCTTGGTTTTGGGGTGTGTGGGGCCGGCGAAACGCTTCACGTCGGGACGTGATTTTGGGTGCTTGGGGTGGGGGGGGTGGGTGTGGGTGGAACGTGTTTCGGGTTGCGGGGCGGGCGGGGGCGGACGGTGGGCGGTGGGCGGTGGGCGGGGGTGTTGGGTGACGGGCGGGCGGGGGCGGGGGGGTGGGGTGGGGGCTGGCGGGGCGAGATGGGCGAAACGGGCGGGACGGGTTGGGGTGGGGTGGGGTTGGCGGGTTATGTGGGTGGGTGGGTGGGGTGTGGGGTGGGGTGGGGTTGGCCGATGATGTCGTTGTGGCATTCGTGGCAGAGCCCGAGGGTTTGGTTGTGGATTGGGCGTTGTGGGCCTCGGTGGGTGTAGCAGAGGTCGCCCCAGCATCGGTTGTGGTCGGCGGTTGGGTGTTGTCGGCCTACGTCGAGGTGTTCGGTGGTGGTCATGGGGTTGGTTGTTGTGGGGTTGGGGGTGGTGTGTGTTCTGCTGAAAAAAAAAAGAATCTGGGGGGGTGTGGGTGAAAAAAGATTCAGGTGGTTTTGAGTCGGGCTCGGCGTGCTCGCATGGCTTCTCTGACTCGGGTGCGTTCTGCGTCGATGCATGGTTGGCAGGGGGTTTCGCCGTGGCGGGTGTGGCGGGCGAACGCTGCGGGGGTTCCGCATGGTTGCCAGGGGATGGGGCCGTAGGTGCGTTCTCTGGCGCCTTTACGGGCTCGGTATGCGCGTGATCGTTGGGCGTTGGTTTGTGCCATGACGTCGATTGTGTCATGACCGTTGTTGTGGCGCAATTGCTGGGTTGAGGGCTTTTGGTGTGGTAACTGTGCGGGGTGGGTTGGGGGTGGGTTGGGAACATCACCCCCCCTTAGGGGGGGGTGATTGTTCCCGTCACCTGCGGCTCTTGTTCCCGCCTGTTCCCGTCATTGTTCCGGCCTGTGACCTGCGGTTTTGTTGATTGTTCCCGCCGGTTCCCGTTTTTGTTCCCGACGTGACTTTACACGCTGTTCCCGGGATTGTTCCCGTGTAGAACCACATGAAAGTCGACGTTATTCAACTACCGCCGTGACGCCGTTCCCGCCGATACCTGAGCGCAGCGTTGATCAACCCGGACCTGGCCTTGATACCCATCTGCCGTGCCTTGTCCCTGGTCGCATCCACCGGAACCGCCAACACATCCATCTGCTCAGCGAGTTGTTTCGTTCCCGCCGGCCACATCGCCACAGTTTCCGGGGCGGACAGTTCCACGATCCCGTTCCGGTCGACGTTCCGGCTGATCTCCACCCGTTCAGGTACCCAACCAACTCGGCTGTGGGTGCGGTTCAACACCCATCCACCGTCGATCGTGTCGAGCCGCATCACGATGTCAACGTCATCGTTTTTCGCTGACGACCCGCGCTGCCCTCGGTCTTTGTCCTTCCCGGCGTGGTCGGTTCTCAACGCTGCGATCCCAGCGGCTTTCAACGCCAGCCCGGTGTGCCGCGCGAAATCGCGGTATGGGGCAGAATCGTTCTCGTCGCCTTCGATCGCTCTGCTGGTGGTGTCGATCACTACCGCTTCGGCGTCTACGGCTTGCGCAAGCTCGAGGAGCATCGCTGCGCCTTCTACGGTGTTGAGCGGCGGCAACGTTGGAAGCGACGCATAGTGGAGGTGGCTGAGATCGGAGTGGGGCCCGTAGCCAAGCCCGTCGAGCCGTTCGTGCAGGTCTGCTGCGGTCATCTCAAGGTCGATGTACAGCACGTTCCGTGGTGGTTGTGCGGGCCGTCCGAGGATCGGTTGCCCGGCGGCGAGCGCTGCGACAACTGCGAGTGTGACAAGGCTTTTCCCGGTTTTGGCGGGCGCATATAACGCTGTTTGCCGTCCGACGGCGAGGATCGGCCACGCCAACCAGTCCTCGCTGGTGTGGTCGGTCGCCCAGAACGTGTCCCAGTTGATGAGGATTTGGGTGATGTCTGCCTGGTCGACGTTCGTGTTGTTGTCGGGTTCCGGGTCGGTGGCGAGGGGGAGCAGGTCGCTGATCCGCCGGCCTTGCCCTAACAGTTCGGCGATGTCGCTGCATGGGGGAGGGGGTCGCCACATGCGAATGTTGTTGACGTTCCCGGCTACTAAGGCTTGTTGGATCCGGCGGGCGTGGTCAACGCCGGCCGGGTCGTTGTCGGCGACGATTTCGACTGTTGCTGCCCCGCCCAGCCAGCGGGTGTGTTCTGGACGCCATTTCCCTGCCCCCATCGGGTTGCAGGTCGCTTCGAACCCGGCGGCGACGAGAGCGTCCGCGTCTTTCTCGCCTTCGACAACCCAGATTGTTTCGCCGGCGGCGACTGCCCGCAGGATTTGCGGGAGGCGATACAACGGCCGTTCGTCAAGTCCTCGTAGATGCCAGTGCCATCCGCCGTTCCCGTCGGGTTGACGTTGCGCGAACCCTTTCGGGTCGTATCTGACGGCTTGCATGACGAGCGTGCCGTCCGCGTCGTGGTAGTCGTAGGTTGCGACGATTTGCCGCTGGTTGGTTGCTGGTTTCGCCGGGTGCAGGTCGGCGATTGTGATCCCGATCGCACGGGTGATGTCTGCGAGCTGGCAGCCTGTCGCACAGTGGATGAGGGTCCGTCCGTCTGCTGCTTCGCCGATCGATAGCGATGGGTGTTTGTCGCCGTTGCGGTGTCCTGCCTGGTTCGGGCAGCGTGATGTCCATTGCCCGTCTCGTGATTGCCGTGGGTTGCATCCGTGGTTGGTGAGCAGCCCGATGATGGTGGTGGTGGTGGTCAATGCTGTCGCCGCTTTCGATGGTTGAGAGTGAAGAACCCCACCAGCAGCCCGTCTGGTGGGGTTCTTCATGTTTCGGTGGTGTCGACGGTTAGAACGCGTCGTCGGGATCCCACACCGGTTTCCGGTCGAGGGTGATGGTGTTGCGGGTTTCGTTGTGGATTGTTTCGCAGATGGTGACGAGGTCGAGTTCGTCGCTGGTTGCCCGCCGGTAGGTGATGGTCAGATCCCAGGAGATCGACAGTCCTTTGGCGCGTGCCCGGTCGATGGACGGCTGGTCGTTCACGTCTTTGGCTGCGATGTCGCCTGCGCCTCGCCAGATGGTGGCGGTGTCGGCGGTGACGGTGATGATGTCACCGACGTTGGTTGCCCCGATTTTCTGGCGGGCTTCGATCAGCCGACCGTATTGCATCCCTTTGAAGATCAGCCGGCACACGGTCCCTGGTTCGGGGGTCCAGTCGTCGTTGAGGTCGCCGCCGTTGACCACCCCGGTGGTTCCGGGGAGCGTGTAAACGGTGAGGACTTCTTCTTGGGACGGGCGTCCGGTGCGAGGGTTGAGGACCGGGTTGCCGTCACGGTCCTGGCGTGCCCGCATTTCTTTGTTGACGATCATCGCTTTGACGGTTTGGCCGAGGCCGCGTGCGCCGATGACGGGAGGGCGGGCAGGTCCGATGGGGGTGTCGAGTTCGATGGGCATTTGTGGCCTTTCAGGCTTTGGTGGCTTTGATGGTTTCTGCGACGAATTGTTGTGATTCGGTCAGGGTTAGTGACCCTAGCGTTTCGCCGACGGTCACGTCGGGTGTGTTGCTGATCCCTGGTCGGATCGGTTCGAGGATTTGTCGTACGTGCTGTTCGGTGAGGTCGGTCGGCCAGCGTCGCCCTACCCGGATCAACGCCCGGTACAAATTCGATCGTCTGACTGTTGGGCGTGAAGCGAGGCTGATCGACCGTTTCCTGGCGTTTGCGTCTTTCGCGAATTGTTCCAACACGTTGAACGCATGCGGGTGTAACGCCGCGATTTGGTCGCGTAGTTGTTGTTGTTGGCTGCTGGTTATTGGCCCTCCTTCGAGGTCGGGGGGTACGGCCGGTCCGACGGTGAACGTGTGTTTCACGGTTCGTTTCGGGGTGTCGGGTTTCGTGACGGGTTCCGGGTTGATGCGAACGTGGTCGGCCCGGTCGGTTTTGCGGAGCCGTCGCACCTCGAGCGCCATCAGCACGGCATCTAACCCGATTGGGACTGACACCGGGTGGATGTCGCACCGGTTTTCGCCGGCTGGGAGATGCACGATGAGAGCGTGGTCTTGCCGGATTGGTGGCGCTCCGGTCACCGAGTTTGTGACCGGGTCGTAGATGTGGGTGGCGGTCGCGTAGATCGCCATTTGCATGGCGAACGATAACCATGACAGGTAGCCGCCGGTTTTCAGGTCGCCGATGACGAGCTGCCCGTCACGGTCCCGGTAGATCCTGTCGGCTGTCCCTGCGACGCCAAGAGGGAAGTTCAAAACGATCAGTTCGGTGTGGACGGAGGTGAGTTGCCAGGCGTCGCGTGCGGCCACATAGGCGTTGATTTCGTCGGCGAACATGATGTTGTCCTCGGCAGTGGTTTCACCGAGGTCGACCAGTTCGATGATGCGATGCAACGCTGTCCCAAGTTCACGGCGTTCGGTTCCGCCGGCCGCTTCGATCGCTTGTTCGACAAGGTCGTTCAACCGTTTCCGGTCGTCTAACGCTGCGAGGATCCCAGCGGCGATCGACGGTTTCTGTGCAACCCCGATCGCTGCCATCCGTTTCGCCCAGGCGGTGAGGTTCGTCGGGTCTTCTAACGTTTTCGCGATGGTTGTCGCCCTGGTGAACCCGGTTGGTTTCCCGGTTTCCGGGTGTGGGATCAGGTAGCGACCCCAACGGTCGCGTGGCGGGCCTTGCGACGGGTTGAGCGGTATTGCCATGTGTCTCCTTTGGTGTGGTGTGGGTCATTATGCGGATCGGGTGTGACGTTCTCGGTCGACGCGTCTCATTCGCGCCAACCCGAGACCGTAGCGGTAGTAGAAGTCGACACCTCCCCATATGCCGTGTTGTTCACGTCGAATGTCGGCTTGGGTGAAACATTCTTCTTTCCGGTGGCAGGTGTCGCACAGTTTCTGGGCTTGTGCAGCTTGCCGGTCTGCGGCGACACGGTTGTTCCAACGGTCAGGGAAGAACAATGTTGTTTTCCCGTCGCATGGGAACGTTTCGTCTTCGCGTCGTGTGATCAGCAACCCTTCGCCACGCGCCCACAACAGTTCGATGTGGGTTGGGCGTTGGTCACGCATCACGGTTTCGGCGGGTTCGCACGTACAGGTTCCAGTTCGCTTTGCACAGATCACAGCGACATGCACTGTTGGTGTATGCGCTCAATGTGCCGTGGTTGATTTGTTTCGGTGTTGACGGGGGACGGTACGCAGCTCGAGCTGTTCGACATGGTTCGCAACGGCACCCCCAGTTCATGTATCCGTTGAGGGTGCCGTGACTCGACGCAGGTTGCTGGTCACGGTCCCGGTTGTTTCGCCAGTTGAGAACACGCCGGCTGGCAGCGTTCCGACATGGTTCGCATCGGCATCCGTTGTTGTATCTGCTGGCGGTTCCGTGTGCTGTCATTCGTCGTCATCCAACGTTCGGGTCTCCCATTTCACTGATCTCCCCGTCCTTCCTTTACCCCCGCAGGGGTCTCACTCGCGCCGCCCCTGAAGCTTCGGAGGGCGGTCAACACCATGCCGGGGATTGCGCCATCCTCGGTTGACGTGTACCGCCAACCCGACGCGCAACGGAAAGCGGAGTAGCACACCCCTCCAACGATGATCTGGACAAGATCATCCGGCCCGGCGATGCGTGCATCACCATCGATCACCCCAGCCGACACCCGGGCGTTGCCGGATATCTTGGCGGCATCGAACACCCAGGCGTCACCGAACACCCAGGCGTCGCCGAACACCTTGGCGTCACCGGACACCCGGGCGTAACCGGACACCCAGGCGGCATCGAACACCTGGGCGTCACCGGACACCCGGGCGTAACCGGACACCTGAGCGTCACCAAACACCTGGGCGTCACCGGACACCTGGGCGGCATCGAACACTCGGGCGTTGCCGGATACCTGGGCGGCATCGAACACCCAGGCGTCACCGAACACCCAGGCGTCACCGAACACCTCGGCGTCACCGGACACCCGGGCGTTATCGCACACCTCGGCGTCATCGCGCACCCGGGCGTTATCGGACACCTGAGCGTTACCGGACACCCAGGCGTCATCGCACACCTTGGCGTCGCCGGACACCTGAGCGTCACCGAACACCTGGGCGGCATCGAACACTCGGGCGTTGCCGAACACCTCGGCGTTACCGGACACCCGGGCGTTGCCGAACACCAGGGCGGCATCGAACACCCGGGCGTTACCGAACACCCGGGCGTTATCGAACACCCGGGCGTTACCGAACACCCGGGCGTTATCGAACACCCGGGCGCCACCGGACACCCAGGCGTTACCGGACACCTGAGCGACACCGGACACCATGGCGTTACCCCACACCTCGGCGTTACCGGACACCCAGGCTTCATCGGACACCCGGGCGGCACCGAACACCTGGGCGGCACCGAACACCTGGGCGTTATCGGACACCTCGGCGTTATCGAACACCCGGGCGTTACCGAACACCCGGGCGGCATCGAACACTTGGGCGTCACCGGACACATGGGCGGCATCGAAAACTCGGGCGTTACCGGACACCTTTGCGGTTCCGTGCGCTGTCATTCGTCGTCATCCAACGTTCGGATCCCGATGACATGCAACCCGATTTCGACTAGTTCACGGATCGTTTCGGACCGGTTTTGTGAGTCACGGTCGGCGTAACTGTCGATGTCGTCGAGGAGGTCTTCGGGCAGGTAGAACGACACGCTCGCTGACGGTGAACTGGCCGACAGGGCGGGCCGACCGATTCTGGTGGTTTCTTTCATTGGGTGTTTCTCCTTGTGGTGTCGGTGTTGAACATGTCGACCACATGTTTGATGGTCAACGGTTTCCAGGGGCGGTCAATTTGCAGGTACGAGTAGAACAGTCGGACGGCGTTGTTCGCGCCTTTGACGTGGTGGCTGATCTGCCAGTCGTCGCTGTCAGGGTTCGGGTTAGCGACGTGGACAATGATTTGATATCCGTGGCTGTCGGATCTGAGTTCGGCGAGATCTCCTTGGGGTGAGATCCCCCAGGCGAGTGTGCCGTCGATGTGTCGCCATCCCCATGTCATCATTTGCCTCTTTCGATGACGCGTAGTTCATCTTCGAACCATGTGCCTGGGATGCCGTCGAGGACGTATTGTTCGAAGACACTGGTCCGCCATCTGGTGATCCGGGTCACTTGGCTTGTTGTTCCGACCCATTGGTGGAGTTCGCAGTCGGTGAGGTGCGGATCGTCGCATTGGCAGCCGGCACCGACAATTCTGACGGTGTCTCCAACGTTTGGTCGGCTGCTAGGATGTTGTGGCCGGATGGGCATGGCAGATACCTCCTGTGGTGGGAGTGGTCAAGGTGAAGGTCGGGGATGCCACCCCGGCCTTCACTTGTTTTCGAGGACAGGTGACCGGTGTTGCAACGCTGCGATGGCGTCTTCCCAGCCGCCTTCGAGGCGGCGTGCCGGGTACAGGTCGTCGGCGTATTCTTCTTTGCCGCGTCGATGGTCCGCTTCTCGCCGGCGTGACACGATCCTGGCGACTAGCCGGTTGTCGTGCGGGTAGACGTGCACGACGCTGGTGCGGAGTTCTTGCGGGTAGATCCACAGACCTTGGGTTGGGTCGTCTGCGGCGACATCGATCCAGCCGTGTCGGGCGGCGATGTCGTGGAGGTCTGCGAGGGTCATTCGGCAGCCCATCCGAGGAGCCGTACGAGTTCCCACAGGTCGGCGGCGGCTTCTGGTTCGGTGGCGTGCCGGCGGGTGGTGAGCCGGTCGGTGTTGTTGACTCGGATCACCCCATACCAGGCGCCGTCGTACAGCACCCCTACTTGGATGTCCATCGTTCGACCATGTCCCTTTTTATCAACGGCCATTTGCCACGCCCCTGGATACGAACTCGTCAGACAGTCGAGCAAGGCGGGTGCTGATCCGTTGCACGATCGACAGCCCGTAGGAATCCCCGGCGCTGATCAACTGATGCGCCCTGTTGAGGTCGGATTCAGCGTCCTTCAGAAGAAGGAGAAGTTCGTCCCAAGACATCGACGCCATCATCGATCTCCCCAAGTCAGCCAGGAACTCGGGATCAAGAAGCTCTTCGTCGCTCATGGCAGCACCCCTACTTTGATGTCCACTTGTTTCTCCACACGCTTGGCGAATGTTCTGCTTCTACTGCGAGTCGTTCTTGTTCGGTTTGGTAGAGGCGTAGCACGTAGACGCAGTGGGCGTCGTCTATTTCGGTTTCGGTTGCGGGTACACCGTCGCAGGTTGAACAAATGATCGGTCCGCACCATCCGTTCGCCACCCCGGTCTCAACCCAGTCATCGAACTTTGTTTCTGCGGTCATGTCAGCAGCATCCGTAACGCCATTTCGGCTTGTTGTGGGACGACACCGTTCCCAAGGGTTTTGAGGGCCCGCCGGTTCGGGATCAGGTCTGTTACCCAGCCCTCGGGTAGGCCCATCATCCATTCGACCAGTCTGGCGTTCAACTGCTTGGTTCCGTCGACCAGAGGGGCAGGGGCACTTCTTCCCATGATGGCTTCCCACCGTCGGATGGCAGGCCCGAATCGCTGCCAGTCGACCGGCTCTGCTGCATCATCCATTCGATGGCGTCGTCCAAATCGTTCGACCTTGCAGGGTTCATATACCGGCGACCTTGCGTTGACCCTCTCGCTGTCCCCAGCCGTGCCGTCGGGGTCGGCAGGAGCGCAATCGCGCCCGGCAGACACGTCGCATCGTTCCGCTGGTTCCGCCCCTTCCAATCCCGTGCCGTCGGGGTCGGCAACAACGGGACCGACAGCAATTTCCATGCCATGTCGGTCAGCGTGTCCCCAGTTGCCGCTGTTGACCCTGGGCGGCGTATCACGGTTGAGTTGCGAGAACCTTTGTGATCTGTCGCCGTTGGGGTCGGCAAGATGTGAGACGATGAAGAGTCGCGCACGGCGGTGAGGTGCTCCGGTGTCGGATGCTCGAACAACACCCCATCTCGCAGTTCGCCCCATTGCGGCCAGGTCGCCAACGACGATGTCGAATCCGAGCCGAAGATGTCCTTGGACGTTTTCCAACACAACTGTTCCGGGTCGAAGAACGCGAATGGCTTCAGCGATCCACGGCCAGATATGTCGCTCATCTGCGAGTCCCTTTCGTTGCCCGGCAGCCGAGAACGGCTGGCACGGATATCCGGCGGTGATCACATCTACCTGGCCGACGTACTGCCCCCAGTTGACCTGTTTCAGGTCGCCGAGCTGTGTGGCGTCAGGGAACCGTACAGTTTGCACAGCGACAGCGTCAGCGTCGATGTCTGAAACCCATCTTGTTTCGGTGTCACACACTCGTTCAACGGCAAGGTCGAGCCCGCCGTAGCCGGTACATAACGACATGATGGTCTGCACCGGACGAACCCTAGTTACTCCGGTTGCGGAGCGCAAGCCCATCCAGCGTCGACCAGCAACCGCATCAGTTCGGGGAGCGGCATCACCGCATACCAGCCCGACGGATGCGGCTGGCCTTTCGGTCGGACCGCAACGAACCCAACGTCAGCTCCAGCGTGATCTGTTTCGACCTTCAATTGTTGCAACCAGCCGGCAATATCGGTTCGTGCCCCAGATTTGATTTCGACACAAACACCAGGCCATCCGCCAACATCACCACGGTCAGCGGAACCGTTCAAACGTCGCCGTTCAGCATGCGGAACACCATGGTCCCGCACCCATT
>Ga0208005_1000752_pt1 | contig 11343 bp, 9 predicted proteins | sample DEB19_08_DNA_3_FD_184530 | JGI IMG/M metagenome (GOLD analysis project Ga0208005, IMG submission 184530) | Aqueous microbial communities from the Delaware River and Bay under freshwater to marine salinity gradient to study organic matter... | ecosystem: Environmental > Aquatic > Marine > Coastal ... | reverse complement strand
TTGAGTAACTTGGTAGCCTGTCTTGTTAAGAGGGCTAGCCTTCATGCGCTCGCTGGCGGCAATTGTTGCCTCGTTAATACCACCTTGCTCACTCTTTTGGGTAATAGCCCGGTTCTGAGCAGCTTGGTTAATTAGACGAGCATAAGAAACTGACGGTCTCTTTTGACCACTTGGGAGGAACTCATCCTCCGGTGCTTCAGTCGCAGAGACAGTGCCATTGGGATTTATGGTAATCGTGCTTCCATCATCTCCGCGCAAAGTGTATCCACCTGAGCGAGCTGCTTTAGCAACCTCTTCGGTCAAATCAACCTGATTCTCACCAGTGCCATAGGTGTACTTGACAACGTTACCCTCGTTATCAATTGTCAGTTCATCGCCATTTGCACCCTGGATTGTGTTGGTCGATGCTATCTCAGTACCGCGCCCAAGGAAATCTGAATATTGATCTAACGTGTCTTTGTCTGTAATGCCATATTGCTTGGCAACATTCAAATCAGTTAAGTCCTGAGCTCCAACTTGCTTGGCAAAATTAAAGTCTTCAGCATTATTAACGCCCAAGTTTCTGGCATAACCAAAGTCCTGGGACGTATCAATACCAAGCTGCTTTGCAAAGTCAATATCAAGTGCGTTTTGAGCACCAATATCTTTGGCTAAGTCAAAATCTTCTTTGTTACTAACACCAATTTGCTTGGCATAATTAAAATCGTCAGCAGTGCTAAGACCAATGTCTTTAGCCAACTGCAAATCAAAGTTATCTTTGGCTCCAATTGCTTTGCCGACCTGAAGATCGTATGGGTTATCTGCCCCGATCTCTTTTGCATATTGGTAATCTTTTAGATCAGTAACTCCAATTGCCTTAGCGTCTTTCCAAGCGGCGGCATCATAACCAAACCCGTTATTGTTAGCTTCTTTGTAAGCGTTGTACTCGTCCTTGGCAAACTTGACTCCAAAGTCAATGGCCGCATTCAGAACGCCGGTGCTGTTACCCTGGATCGCAGCTGCAGTAGCACGGGTAATCTGCTCTTGAGTGGTCTTCGGAAGTTCTGTAAACCCAGGGATCTCCTGAGCAATAACTTGGGCGCAAGCGTTAGCACCGCCAGTTAGCAAAGCAACCGTCGGATCCTTACCTTGAGCAGCTTGGATGGCTGCATAGGTTGTTGTGGTCCCAATGTTCTTAGCGAAGGCATCAGGAACAATATCAGCATTCTTAACAATCTCGGTCAGCTTTTGAGAACCAATGTTGCCAACGTACTGCAGAGCCGTGGTCTTAACAGCTTGTCCAACATCGCCACCGTTCATGGCTGTGTTGAGACACATATTACCCACAGCGGCTGCAGCGGCCGGATATGCAGCGGCTAGCTCAGCGCCAAGAATCCAATTACCAATAGACGGTGCGGCAGCTGGAAATGCCATGCTAATGGCAACAGCGGCAAGTGCTTTTGGGTTTTCTAATACCGACTCTACGGCATCACCAACCTTCTGAGCAACTCTCCCAATCGCGTCATACGTATCGCCCGTAACCTTGCGTACTGCTGCAAGGCCTTTTTTTGCTACCTTCTTTGCGCCGCTCATGCTAACCTCACTTTTGTTAGGTAGGTTCTACCTTCTCCATCGTCTATCTTCTCAGTTGTTACCTGGAAGATTGGGAGCTTACTAAGAATGCCGGCAAACTCTTTCTTGTCGTAAGGAATCTGCACTTCCTTGTAACCATCCTCACGAAGCTGCATCAATGCCTTGAAAAGATATTGAATACCTTTTATGACAGAGACACCGCCGTTAATAACGTGTGCTTCAGCGACACCTTCAGCAACATCGTCATAAATAAGCAACGCGTCGCCAGACCGAATAATTTTCATTCCGTTATTTATGGCATCTTCTAGACCGGCAGCATACTCCTCCACAGTGGCATACCCCTCTGGATAGTTATTCTTTAGGTCGTTACTGAGAATCTCTTCAATACTCATGTCTGCCATGTTGAATCCTTACTGCGTCAGATCGTAGAAAGAGATGGACCCCAATCCATCCCCCGTTGTTGCGCCAGACACCGTGCGTACAGCAAGTGTGTAGATATCGCTCACCCCAGCCAAGGACACCCCCAGCTGCAAGTCCCAGTTGTACCCGGTCGGAACACTTGTTTCGCTAACGCCAGCACTACCTGAGGAAGTGACATAGTCTGTCTGAGCAATGGTCCCAATAGAGCTAATAGCCGTGGCTGCAACGTCATATTCCACGTTGCTGTCAGATGGAACTGTAGCCGCCCAGGTTGCTCCCGTCAAAGTCGGGTTCTTCAGCAAAGCCACTTCGTAGTTCTGGCTGGTTGTGGGAAGAAACTGTACCCGGTTTGGTAGTACCACCGCGCCAGTCCGACCAGAAGCCAATCGAATAGACACAATCGGGTAGAACGTAGCCGCCGTGTTAATGGTCGTAAAGATTGTGGTGCGACGCGCCACATGGTCAATTGACGTCTGCTCAAACCCGCCCTCAGATACAACAGAGCAACAGATCTGGGTCAACGTTGCGGCCACCGCCGAGGTCGTGGTTGTAATCTCATACCTTACAGGCAGAATGGCCGTGGTCATGTAGACCGTGGTGCCATAGACGTTTGCAGTGTTAAATGTGTGGCAAACAATGTATTCACCGTTAATGATGAACCCACAACGGACCGAGCCTACACCCAACCATTCAAAGTCCATCCACAGAATCTGCGGTTTTGTTAAGTCTAAAGTATACCCACTGGTGCCCGTCCCATCTAAGGGGTCGCCATTCCAATCAGCCTGGTTGACTGTACGGGCATCGCTGGGAGTTCCTGAGGTGTTAGAACGCAAGACAAAAGAATTAACCCCATCTACCTTCTGGAAGAACACACCGTTCTGAGTATTGAAATAACCAACGCGCTGGGTCAGGTTGACGCTGTTACTCGCATCCATCACAAAGGTAGCAAGCACCAATAACCCCTTACCGGGCTGATATGGGAAGCTCCGGTAGGTCTGACGCACTACAGAACCCACGCCACCGGCCGTCACGCTCATGCTGACGCTGGCCTGGTTTGTATTGAACGTGGTGGACCCTGTGCCTGTCGTCGAAGAGTCAAACTGGTTATCAGCAGCGTAACGGTTCTGGCTATCAAACAGGGTATAGGGCTGGCTAACCCGCTGTCGACCAAACGCATCCAGGGCTGTGGGCGGAAATGAGATTGGTACTTCTGTATTGGAGGCCATAAGCTGTCCTACGATCTTATTGAGCTGGTTGAAGTACAGCCGTAACACATTGTTGAACTGCTCTTGGTATTGGGAGCTGTATTGTCCCGGGGCAAGAGGCAAGTTCGGGGGAGTAACCCGTAGCAGTTCAGCATCTGATGTGACAATCAACGTCATGAGTTGCCTCTACGCCCATCAGGCCTGATGTCAATACGAGGCGCTCCAAGTTGCCACTGCAATCCCAACTGGTTACCCTGAACCTTAAACACCAGCTGACGCCCGCGCACACGCACATAGACCTGGCCAGTGAACTCCTCAACCGGGGCCGATGCAATACGGCTGATCGTAGCGTTGTCTGAACCACCAACAGAGGCTGGATTGGTATATCCCGACCCAGAGTTCTGCAACGGGATCAAGGTCATAGTGACCTGAGGAGTCGTCTCCCCAGTAGAACTTCTAAACGTCAAGTCAGGCAGGATACGCCAGATAAAGCCAAAGTTATGGCCGTCGCTGATGTCAAATTCTGAAGACGAGATATACGAGTCAATGGCCGCAGGTACGCCGGTTATGTTGTCGTCATTACCGTTCTCGTGGTACACCAGATTGTTAGACGTTGAATTGATGTACGGAGCAGCCAGCGGATAGTCCAAGGAACCAGAGTCTAGCCACGCCGTGCGAGCCATGTTGCCGTAGTACCAAATATCCTCAAGATAGTTGTAAACCACGTACTTATCTATCTGGGTTGAATTAGCCGAGCAGTAGAACCACCAGACCTCGTTAAAGCCCTCGTTAGTCCCGCTATACACCTGCTGAGCCTGAGCCAGGTTGATATTGCTATAGATATACTGACGCAGGTCACAACGCAAGGTAGAGACACGGCCGTCGTATTTATAGAACTTGTCCACACCCATCCAGTACACCACACCAGATGCAACAGACGTAGCGTTCTGACCCATGATGGAGATGTTGTCTCCCAGGATCTGGCTACCCCAGACAGTCGGAGCGCCCAAGTACTGCAGTGAATACACCGAGGAGTCCGTGAACACCACAATCTCTTGGCGGGTCTGCAAGCACGTCACAATCTCTGAGCCATGGGATAGGCGCAAACTGCCAGCCTGGTTGGTAGCGGCAGGGGTCCACTCCACCACAGACTCTTGGTCCGACCAGCGGATCAACATGGGGTCTTGGGCGGTAGCCCCGTAGTCATTACAGCCAAAGGCAAACACAAACCGGCTGATGTCAGACACAAAGATCAAATTCTGAATCGTTGGAACACCAGACGCGCCAGACAGAGAGGTGACCGGGATCCCCCGGGCCGCAATAGTATGCGTGCCAGACTGAGAGCCAGAAGTAGTGATTGGCGTACCACCAGCTGTAGCCGCAAGGTTACATGTACCACTAGACGCATTGACAACGTAATACACAGTGCCAGGAGTCAGACCAGTCGGCAACGCCCCGGTCGTGGTCAGCATGATGGCGTCCCCGTTGGCAAAGTTCACACTGGCCGTCAGCACGCCAGGGGTGGCTATGGTGATGGTGACAGGAGCGCCATTCACGTTGTAAGTGGCATTCCAGTAGTACATAGCCCCACCACGGGGACCAAATACTAGATCTTCACCAAAGTTAGACTGGCTCCACAGGCGCAACGCATCTGTACCAGTAGCTCCAACGCCCCAGGCTCCTAAGCCCCAACCGCCTGCACCCCATCCCGTCAAGGCCACCGTGTACTCAGGGCCGGTATTGATCTGGTACATAGCGTACACCGTGCCTCCCCCGCTAGCCGTGGTAGACGTGGCTTTGGCAGTGGCCGTATGGATTCCAGACTGCGTGCCGGTCGGAACGATCGCCGTGCCCCCAGAAGTGGCAGCAAGCTGGAATGTGTACCCTGAAGTATTAACGACGTAATAGGTCGTGCCTGCCACAAAACCTGTAGGCAAAGCGCCCGTGGTGGATAACACCACTTCAACGTTGTTGGCCAGCTGAAACTGGGCCGTAAATACGCCTGTCGAGAGAACTAGGTCTACCGTGGATTCTGCAGTTATGTTGTAGGTAGTGGCAGACTGCAAGGAGATCTTGTATTCCCCAAGTAACGTCAGGCCACCTATGGCAGAAGAGCCGTTAAACGTTACATACGCGCCATCAGTAAACCCGCCAGCAGCGTCAGTTACCAGGACTGTCGAGGAGTTCAGAATGGTCCCGAACGGGTTTGTCAGGGTGGTAGTGGCCCTAATAGGCGTAATATCGTAGTACGCACCGCCGTTGGATATATAGAACTTTAGGTTTGTACCAACGCCAATCAGGTTAAGCGAGGTAAGAGTCACCCAGTTCCACAGAGACCGGCACACGCCCTTAAAGTAATTGGCAGAGATCTGAACCCAACCGCCCAATTTTTCAGGGGTTCCAGCACGGAAACGAACCTTCTCAGACTCGTACCAGCCGCCAACCACCTCGGTGCCAGCATTGACTGGGCCCAAAGATTCTGAGGCATACCGCGTATTTTCACGCGACACACCTGGACGAAACATTATTTTCTTGAGCGGCATCTCGATCCCTACGACATGAACAGGGCGTGTTCGTCAAGCCGACGGTTCTGCAACCCTTTGAGTATTTTGCCACCAGCCATGCAATACTTCAACAGTTCTTGACCCGCGCCTTCTTTGTCGCCCCTATTGAGTTTTTGACGAAGCGTCGAACGCTGGAGTGTTCCCAGACCGACGTTAAAACTGAAAGACACAAGAGCGTCAAACATGCTTTGTGTAAGAGGAGCAGTGATGTAGGTGTGAACCCCTCGCTCAAAGCGAGCCAGATCTGCGCGAAGTATTCCATCAACTTCCTCCATGCTGAAGACCCTGAAATCCTCGATCTTCAAGGCAAACCCATCCCGCTGGTCGATGGGCAACTTACCCTGCTCCGGGTACAACACATGCCCAACGCCAATCGTCCATAGCTTTGCTGGACATCTGTAAGGCTTTTGTCTTACACCTTCATGGTGTTTGATCATAGCCACGGCTTTAGGGCTGACGTTCATTTACCAAATGCCCGACCGCCAAAATGGAACGCAATGATGCTGGCAAACAGCGCCTGGGTCTCGTCGTCCCACAATTGATCAGCCATGTCTTGGAACCCAACGCCGGTGCTCAGGCCATGGTAAACCAAGGCGCAGTCAATACCAACCAGCAGGAAGAAGAAACCATAGGTAATAGCTGGGCGCACACTTGCGCGGAAGTTCTTCATCCACTGGCTAGTGCCCTCGTTGAGCGCCGTGTCGTGGGCGTAGATGGCCTGCATCTCAGCCTGCTGGGCGGCAATCATGGAGACCTTCTCGTTGGACTTGGTCTCAAGCTCGATCTGTTGGGTGTGGATATTCTCGACCCGTTCTTGGGCTTCAAACCCCAGCTTGCGCATCTCAAGCTCCCGGGCGATCTGCATCTGGGCCAGCTCCAGCTCGTGCTTCTTGTCCGACCGGTCTTGAAAGAAGTCCAGGATCTTGGGCAAGCCGCCCATCAGGAACGAGATCAGGGTGGATAGTAGTGTCAGCATTAGTGGTTACCCTTTGATGTTGAAGTTGAGATTCTTGTGGTTGGGGTAGTTAACAATGACCTCGCCCTCTGGGCACTTGTATTTGATATGTGCCAACAGAGTAGCCTGCCCTGGCGCAACCTTTTGCTCGGTATCCAGCTTAAATTTATACCCAAACTTGTCTACGTCAGATGAGGCAGGTCCAGAAAACGTTGCAATACTTGGCTTGGCTGGATGCACAACAAAATCGGCATCGCGCACTTCTAGCTTGAAACTGATGACTTCACAATCGTCGCGGTTCTTTTTACGGGCTACAACAACTTTGAACTCGTCATTTGCAAAGCCATCGCTAATACTAAAAAACCCTGGAGACCATTCCAAAATGTCTTTCTTGAAGATGCCCATTTTGTCGGCAAGAGTCCAACCGCCACCAACCATCGCAAAGGATGCAGTAACAATCCCAATGGTTTTAGACGCATCTTCAAGGCCGAACATCATCTCCACAATCCTTTTGAAATCCCCCACTGGACCAGCCAGTACATCGCTAGACTAAACGCCGCAATGATTGCCACTGAGAGCTGTATGTCCTGGATCATGTCCTTGCGGTCCTGGGCCTTGGCGGCATCAATGATCTTCTGCTTAACCGCCTCAGCCTCTTCCTTGGCAATCTGCCGCTTCATGCTCTCTCTGAGCTTGACCATGTCGTCCCAGATCTTTCCCTGGCCAGACCACACCAGCATCTCGTACAGCTCGTACTCCTGCCTCTCTAGCTCCCGTCGCTTCAGGACAATCTCCATCGCCTCTGACGTTAGCTCTGCATCCGTTTTCTTGGGCTTGACCCCGTTGGCCTTGTCCCACAGCGCCTCGCGCTTCTCTCGCTCCTTGACCGCCTCGGCCTTCTCAATGATGGCCTTCTGGTCAAAATACCCGACGATACTCTTGGTTAACTCATTGGCGTCCTTACCGAGCTTGATAACCTCCTTGATGGTGGCTACCGCCGCTTTGGCCCCGGCAAATGCAACGCCAATGGTTATCGGGTCAATTTCAACCTCACTGAACCGGGGCTTCTTCCGGCTTGGTCTCAGGCATTGGAACCTGGGGGATTGCCTGCTCCTGAATGGCTTGAACCAGCTGGAACACCTCACCGTACGGGCGCGTACCCAAATACTGCAGAGTGGCGTTCACCAGGCTCAGGCTTAGTTCAATTTTTTTGTCGTCCATGTTTACTCCAAATGCAACCGCTGAGATGGGGCAGCGGCGAGACCCTTTATGCTTGTACAGAATCTTGTGCGGGTGCCCAGGGCAAACCTTGAGAAACAGGAGGATTCTTCTGAGTTGCAATATTAGCCGCCAGAACTTCTTCAGTTGCAGTTTTATCCACTCCTGATGACCAGCACCAATCTAAAACCTCTTGTTGCGTAACTTGAGCATAGGGAATACTGGGTGTTCCAGGTTCCCATGAACAGGTTGCATAGATGCTAGAGGAGTAGTCCCCATCAACAGCAGTAGCAGTCCAATGGGCTGTGGTGATGAAACCATCAGCAGTGATGTAGTCAGTTTGGGTGATTGTCCAGGTGATAGTCATGATTTACCTTTCAGGGGTGGGTTGCTTTGTAAGCGTCAAATTCTGCTTTGAGTTCTTGGATAGCTTTAGTTAACAGTGGAATCAGTGATTGATATGCCACGTTTAGATGCTGAGGCCCAGATTGAATCACGCCATCAACATAAGCCTGCCCAGCCATTGCGGTCTGAAGCTCCTGCGCGATAAAGCCGGGCTGAACATTTTGATCTTTAGAGTAATCCTCCTTGTATCGGAACGTCACAGGCCGCAGCGAGGCAATAACATCCAGCGCAGGCGCAAGGTCTTGCACTTCTTCCTTAAGCCGTGCATCAGAGCCGTTGACATATGCACCAGCACCCCATACACCCGTGCCATTGACTTGCAGGTTATATGCGCCTTGATCGGTAGTGCCTGCAATATAGACTTTACCGCTGGTGTCGATACGGGCGCGTTCTGTGTTAGCTGTGCCAAATACTAAAGAGGTGCTTCCTGACGTCCGCAGTGTGCCACCGTTGCCATCAAAGAACAGTTGACCAATGGTCGTGTCGGCTTGAGTAAATTGCACAACACCGCCGTTGGTTGCGTTGTTGAGCGTAAGGGTGGCATAACCTGAGTTGGCTTTTGGACTTGTGGTTCCTAGTCCCAAATTCCCACTCGCATCCAGCGTCATTGCTTGGGTGAACGTTATGGCGTTACCTGCTGTGCCGGAGGCTGCTGTGAACCAGCCAAACCCACCCGTTGTCAGTGCGGAAAAACGGCAAGCCTCATCAGTTGTGCTGTACTTGAAAGTATTTGCCGCGTCTTCGTAGAAATTGAACCCAAAGTTTGCGGCTCCGCTTGCTTGCTGAGATACCGAAACAAAAGTGCTGACTTGAAAGGCTTTGCTTGTTGAGTTCCAAGCACTCGGCGTAACCCCCAATCCGAGGTTACCGGAGGAGTCGAGGCGCATACGTTCTGTGTTAGAACCAGATAGCGCCGTGTAAAAGGTCAAAGCACCGCTGGTGTTGCCTCCATCGCGGATGGCCTTTACTGAGGAGGTGACGTTTGAACCAATACGGAAAAAATCAATCTGCGAAACATCGCCACCTCCGCCACTACTACCGCTAATAGTCAGTGTTGTATTTCCAGTGCTGTAAACATCCAGTTTGCTTGCAGGAGAACTCGTCCCAATACCCAGCCCTGTGCTGGTTAGGCGCATGCCTTCGGAGCCTGAAATACCAAAAGCGATTGGTCGGTTGTTGTCTTGATAAATCAGACCAATCAGGCTGGTGCTGTCGTATCCAAAATAAAACTCACGGCTACCAGATTGATAAGTTTCAAACTGTTTGTAACGCCCAGACCCATCGATCTTTATCGCAGTTGCTACTGCACTGCTCGACAAACCAAGGTTAGTCCCATTAAACGTCAGCGCAGAACCAGTGGTAACTACCTTGGAGCCGTTGAGATACGCTACTCCGTTGGCTGTGCCCGCTGAAAGCGTAGTGGCATTTGTGACCGTCAGAGCATTGGCAGTGAGCGTCGTACCGTTAAATGTCAAGTTAGCAGAGCCTGCTAGCGCACCACTGTTGTTGTATTGAACATGCGTGTTAGACCCGCCAGCAGATGCGCCAACCTGAACAAAATCAGATCCGTTCCATGCAACTTGGGCAGACTGACCAGAACCTATCGTCACACCCGTCGTAGGACCAACGCCCACAATCTTGACAGAGAACCCGCCAGTCGTTGAGTTAATGACCGTGTAGATCTTGGACTGGGCCGGGGCCGTGATGGTACGTAGCGCCGTGCGTGCGCCTGAGCACAGCAGGATTGCCTGCCGAGCCTGGTTTGCCGCAAGAGTCGTGGTAGTCAGCGTAACGTCAGCGTCCGTGCTAAGCGTGGTCGTACCGGCAACGGCAGTGTCCAGGAGAGAGGTAATCGAGTCATTAACCGTCGTCCCCCACGTACCTGCAAGTTCGCCAGTGACCGGAAGGGCTAGGCCCAAGAGAGATGTTGCTGCTGTCGTCATAAAGACTCCTACGAGTTCGTGTTGATATTTTGCCAGTTAGGAGCCTGCGTGTCATCCACATTAGCCCACCCCGGCGTTTGAGTTGTCCCCACAGCCGTCCACCCCGGCGACTGCGTATCTGTAACCTGGGTCCAGCCAGGCGTCTGTTCATTGTTGATATTCCCCCAGTTGGCCGTCTGGGTGTCGTCGATCGGGTTCCAGAGATACTCGGCGTAGATAAAGTCCGCCGCCGTCGCTGCCTCGGATATAGCAGCCATGTAGTTCATAGCCGCCACAAACTGAGCTGCCGCCGTAGCCGTCTCCAGCACTTCGGCCATCATGGTCAAGAACCCAATATCAGAATCCGTACCCGTAGCCGTCTCGCTCACCGAGCTCTGGAAATTCACACTGGCAGATACCTCATCCGTGGCCGTGGCGGTCTCAAGAATGTTGCCAAAAAACTCAAACTGAGAAGCCGTCTCATCAGCTGCCGTGGCCGTTTCAGAGACTGTACCTGAATAAGATGGCGTAGAAGAAACCTCGTCTGCGCCGGTTGCTGTATCTGCGGTTGCCGCCTGGAAATCTGGATTTGACGCATCAGTATCCGATCCAGACGCACTCTCACTAATACCCACCCCGAAATTGGCATTGGCCGAGATCTCGTCAGACCCAGCAGCCGTCTCCGCCACAGAGGCAAAGACCGAAACATTGGAGTCAATCGAGTCCGCCCCAGTAGCTGTCTCGCTAACAGAGGATTCAAACGCCGCCTGGGCCTCTACGCTGTCCGAACCTGTGGCAGTCTCAGAAATAACCGTGGAGTAGGTAGGCGTGGCCTCTATTGAATCTGACCCGCTGGCGGTCTCTGCTACCGCAACCCCAAAGTCTTGGCTTGCCTCAATGCTGTCAGCCCCGCTTGCCGTCTCATCTACAGCGACCTGGAAGTCTACGTTACCATTTATGGAGTCAGACCCACTCGCCGTCTCAGCAATGCTAGATTCAAACGTAGCCAGGGCCGATACAGTATCAGACCCCGTAGAAGTCTCAGCAATTACAGACGAGTGCGTCTGGTTGGCAGATGTGCT